>Ga0187781_10001405_pt1 | contig 18228 bp, 19 predicted proteins | sample 0715_SJ02_MP02_2_FD_132447 | JGI IMG/M metagenome (GOLD analysis project Ga0187781, IMG submission 132447) | Tropical peat soil microbial communities from peatlands in Department of Meta, Colombia - 0715_SJ02_MP02_20_MG | ecosystem: Environmental > Terrestrial > Soil > Wetlands > Peat | place... | reverse complement strand
GAGGGCCTCCCGGTTGCGCGTCCATCGGGCGAAGCCGTTCACCGTGTAGGCCGACGGGTCGTAGTGCTCGGCGAGCTCGGCGTACTCTTCCTTCGACTCTCGGACGACCTCGACGTCCCAAGGGTCCCACAGTTGCTCGGTGACGATCCCGGCCGCCCTTCCGGTCGCCCCCGCGCCCGGTGTCTGGGGGTCGTAGACCACCACCGGGCCGACCGAGCGTCGTGCGAGGTGGAAGGCGAGCGCGCAGCCCGCGATTCCGGCACCCAAGACGAGCACGTCCGCGTGGTCGTCGGCCACGAGCGCCCCGAGCCTCCCCGGCGGTTAATAGTGCGGCTTCGCCCGCTGATAGGCGCTCTGGAGGGCCTGGGTGTCGACGTGGGTGTAGATCTGGGTCGTTGCAACCGAGGCATGACCGAGCAGCTTCTGGATGAACCGGATGTCGCAGCCCCGGGAGAGAAGGGCCGTCGCGAGCGTGTGCCGCAGCATGTGCGGGGTCACCCGTCGAGGGATCCCGGCCGACTGAGCCGCCCGCCGAACGATCCGCTCGATCGTCACGGGACCGATCGGGAAGAGGCGCCCGTTGGATTCGCCGGCGAGGGTCCGGTCGGTGAGGTAGCGGTCGATCGCGGCCCGGGTACGGTCCTCGAGGACGACCTCCCGGTCCTTGTCGCCCTTACCCGAGCGGACGTGCAGGACGTTCCGCTCGAACTCGAGGTCCTCGATGTGAAGGTGGGCAAGTTCGCTCACCCGGAGGCCGCAGAAGGCGAGCACGTGGACGATCGCGCTGTCGCGGGGCGACTCCTTCACCACCTCGAGGAGACGGTGCATCTCCTCCTCGGTCAGGTACCGGGGGAGGCGCTCGGGGCGGCGGGGCGCCTCGAGCTGGTCGGCGATCGCGAACCCGTAGCTGCGGAAGAGGCAGGTGAGGCCGCGGACGGTGGTGTAGATCGAGTTCTTGGAGTAGTGCCGCTGGAGCACGAGATACTCCCGGAACGCCTCGAGGTCATGGAGCGTGACCTCGTCGAGCGGCTTCTGAGCGAATTGCAGGAACATTCGGGCGATGTGGCCGTATTGCTTCACCGTACAGGGACTTCGTTCCTGCGCCTGGAGCATACGCTGGAACCGGCCGACCAACTCGAGGACGTCGAAACCGGCCGGCCCTGACGTAGAACGGGGGCCCGAAGGCCCGCGTCGCGGCCCGGGCGTCGGGCGCGGCATCGACGCGGAAGTTGCCATCGCCCGTGAGCTGGCCGGATTTTCCCTAATAATCGTATGCGCGCAGTGGAAGCCTCCCTTCCGCTCGTCGCTCAAATAGACTCGGACCGTGGCGTCCGGCGTGCGCTGCTCGACGTGCGAGGCCGATGCGGTCATCGACCAGCCGTACCGGGGTCTCCATCTGTGCGCGATGCACTTCCGGGACTCCGTCGAGGAGCGGGTCCGGCGCGAAATGCATCGTCAGCTCCCCCGGTTCGCGCGGGGGACGGTCGCGGTCGCCCTTTCGGGCGGCAAGGACAGCGGAGCCGCCCTCTTCCTCGCCCACCGGTACTTCCACCGCCGACCGACCGTGCGGTTGGTGGCGGTCAGCGTGGACGAAGGGATCGCCGGTTACCGTTCGGCGACCTTGAGGGCGGCCCGCGAACTCACGGACTCCCTCGGGGTCGAGCACCGGGTCGTGACGGCGAGCACGGAGATCGGCACGACGGTCGACCGCACCGTCGCCGATGTCCCGGGGACCGTTCCGTGCTCGTATTGCGGGGTGTGGCGGCGGCGGTTGCTCAATCGGGCGGCCCGGGAGGTCGACGCGGACGCTATCGTCCTCGGCTTCAACCTCGACGACCTCGCCCAGACGGTGCTCATGAACCTCGTGCACGGGGACCTCGACCGGCTCGTTCGGATGGCCCCGCATCGGGTTCGACAACCCGGCCTCGTTCCTCGGGTCGCTCCGCTCGCGCTCGTGCCCGAGCGGGAGGTCTATCTCTACGCGCGCCTGCGGGGAATCCCGTTCGACCACGGCGAGTGCCCGTACGCCGCTCGCGCCGCCCGGAACCTCTTCCGGGAGGTGGTCTGGCAGCTCGAGGAGGCCCAGCCCGGGACGCGCCAGTCGCTCCTCCGCACCCACGAGCGGCTGGTCACGCAGTTCCTCGAAGGCGGCGGCGCTCTCGGCGCCCCGAACCGCTGCCGCGCCTGCGGAGAGCCGTCCGCGAGCGAACTGTGTCGGGCATGCGAATACCTCGAACTCGCCCGGGCGACGTTGCCCGCCACGGAGGTCGGATGAGCGGCGCCGAGCCGGAGGCGATCGTTGCGGGGAGCGACCCGCGCTCGTCAGTCGCGAAGCGGGTGTTCGTCGTCGGGGCGGGCATCATGGGGAGCGGTATTGCCGCCCAGTGCGCGCTCGCCGGGTACCCTGTTACCCTCGAGGACGTGAACGAGGAGTTCGCCCGCAAGGGGCTCGCGAACGCGGCCCGGGCGCTCGACCACGCGGTGAAGCGTGGCACGGTCGGCCCGGGCGACCGGGAGACGGCGCTCGCCCGCATCGACTTCGCCATCGGCTTTCGGCGCGCCGATTCCGCTCAGGTGGTGATCGAGGCCGCGCCCGAAGACCTCGCGCTGAAGCGGAAGCTCTTCGCGGAGCTCGAGCCCGCGACCCACCCGGACGCCCTGCTCGCCACGAACACCTCGTCGCTCCCGATCACCTCGATCGCCCAGGAGCTCAAGGACCCCGGCCGTCTCGTGGGGATCCACTTCTTCAACCCGGTCCTCCAGATGCCGCTCGTTGAGCTGATCCCGGGCCACACCACCCGGGCGGACCGCCTCGAGGCCGCGCGCGCCTTCGCGCTGAGCCTCGGGAAGACGGTCGTGACCTCGCGCGACACTCCGGGGTTCGTGACCACGCGCGCGGTGGCCGTCCTCGTGAACGAGGCGGCCTGGATGCTCTACGAGGGGGTCGCGACGAAGGAGGACATCGACACCTCCTACAAGCTCGGCTTCCATCACCCGATGGGTCCATTCGAGCTCATCGACCTCATCGGGATCGACACCGCCGTCGCGATCCTCGACGTCCTCTGGGACGGCTTCCGGGACAGCCGGTACCGGGCGTGTCCGCTCCTTCGCACGATGGTCGCGGCGAAGAAGCTGGGCCGAAAAACGGGTGAAGGTTTCTACCTGTACCCTTCCGGTAAGCCGGGGACGCGATGACCGACCTCGGGAGCCTCTGGGACCTCGCCATCCTCGTCCTCGTCGCGTTCATCCCCGCGCTGGTCTACCTCGGCTGGATCCGCGGCACGGAACGGTACGGCCAGGAGAGTTGGGGAACCCTCCTGCGCGCGTTCACCTACGGCGCGCTGTTCGCGACGATCGTCGCGGCGATTCTCGAGGTCGTGATCGTCTCGGTCGGGACCGCGGTGAGCCTGCGGTATCCGGCCCCGGAGTTCGTCTTCCTCAACGGCAATTCGAACGCGGGGGTGTTCTTCCTCGTCCTCGTGATCGCGCCGTTCGTCGAGGAGGGACTGAAAGGCTCGGGCGTCGTCGCCTTCCGCACGCGGTTCCGCCAGCTCGCCGACGGCCCGGTGTTCGGCGCATCGGTCGGTCTCGGCTTTGGGTTCTTCGAGACGTTCCTCTACGGCCTCGGCGCGTACCTGGTCGGGGGCCTCGCCGCCGGCCTCGTGCTGATCCTGATTCGGTCGGTCTCGAGCGTCCTCCTGCACGGAAGCTCGACCGGAATGTTCGGGTACGGCTATGCCCGGTCCCGGTTCCACCAACCGGGCCCCGGCACCGGTTCCTACTATCTCGTGGCCGTCGGGATGCACGCCAGTTTCAACGCCCTCGCCTCGCTCTCGATCCTCCTCGGGCTCCTCGGTTTCCCCGGGTTTGCCGTGGACGCGGGAGCGTACATCGCGCTGTTCGCCGCGATCTTCTTCGCCGTCTGGGCGATCGAGCATGTCCGGTCGATCATCCAGGCGTCCGATTACCCCGGTCTGCTCGGCAACACGGTGGCGTACAACCCTCCCATGAAGCCCGGCACGTCCGGTCGCCGATAGGCGGCCGACGATAGGCGAACGCCGGCTCCGGTGGCCCGCTCAGGCGCCCGGAGGGCTCTTCGCGTTCTCGGTTCGGGTCCAGTCCGCCTCGCCGATCGAGCGGTAGACCCGTTCCGCCTCGTCCGTGGGAGGAGCTTCCCCGCCCTGGCCGACGTCGCGGATGCGAGCCTTCTTGAGGAGCCAGTAGTGGATCCTCCAGGTCTTCCCGCGCGAGACGGTCGCGTCCTCCTCCTCGCTCGTGAGGAGCCCCTCCTCCTCGAGCTGGTAGAACCGGTCCCGGTCGTCGCTCGACAGCTTGTTGTCGAGCACCGTATCGTCGGCCCCGAAGTAGCCGAGCACCATCCGGGCCACCGGCCGGGCCTCCTGGGGCGGCATCTTGCCGTGGGCCACGAGCGTCCGTTCGATCGCCTGGGTAAGTTCTGCCTCGGTGATCGAGGACATGAGCCGCGTCGGTCACGATACGCGGGGAGATAAAGACCCGCGGGCACCGGCATCGACTCCCGGCGAACTTTTGTGGGGGCCACCGGTCCGAGGGGAGTGGCCGACCCCCCTACCTTCGAACCGAGCGGAGCGGCGCTCGAGAGCGCGCGCCGAGCCGCTGGGCTCGGACTCTGCCCCGAATGCTTCGGGCGGGTGTTCGGCCGTCTCGGCCACGGGCTCACGAACCCCGAGCGGGCCCGGCGGCTCACCGACCTTCTCGGCGGGGGCCCCCTCCCGGAGGCGGCCGACTGCCCGATCTGCGGGGGCACTTTTGCGCGCCTTGTGACGTGGGTCGAACGGGCGATCCGGGCCGTGGAAGGCTTCGAGTGGCACCGGTTTACCTGCGGCTCGCGCTGGGACCCCGAACGGCTCGCCCGGGAGGAGTCGCTCTGGATCCAGGTCGGCACCGAGTGGGGCGAGAGCGTCCGGTCGGCGTTCAACCGGGAGCTCGGCAAGAAGCTCGCGGCGGCGAGCGGAGCGGAAGGCGTCACGCAGGACCCGGACGTCGTTTTCCTCGCGGACCTACCGGTCGGTCGGGTGGAGCTCACCGTGCTCCCCGTCTACGTGCGCGGCCGGTACCGCAAGCTCGACCGGACCCTGCCCCAGACCCGGTGGCCGTGTCGACGCTGCCGGGGTCGTGGCTGCACCACCTGCGGCGGGACGGGGAAGACGTACGCCACCAGCGTCGAGGAGATCATCGCCGCGCCGTTCCTCCGGGCGACCGGCGCCGACGGGACTCGGTTCCACGGGATGGGACGCGAGGACATCGACGCGCGCATGCTCGGTCGGGGTCGCCCGTTCGTCCTCGAGCTCCTCCACCCCCGCTCGCGCACGTTCGACCTCGCCGCCCTCGCTTCGGAGGTCGCCCGCGACGCGGCCGGACGGGTGGAGGTGGACGACCTACGGCCGTGCGACGCGCTCGAGGTCGTCCGAGTGAAGGAGGCGAGCCCGGAGAAGAGCTACCGCGTCGGGGTGACGGGCGTTGTACCGGTGGCAAAAGTTAATGAGGCGCTCGAGCTCGCGCTCTCGCAAGCGATCGCTCAGCGCACGCCGAAGCGCGTCGCTCATCGACGGTCCGACCGCGTTCGCACGCGTCGGGTCGTCGCTGCGCGCGTCGTCGAGGCGTCCGAGGGGCGGTTGACGCTCGAACTCAGGACCGAAGCCGGCACGTACGTCAAGGAGTGGGTGGAAGGAGATGACGGACGCACCGTGCCGAGCCTTGCGTCCCTTCTCGGGGTACCGCTGAAGGTGGAGTACCTCGACGTGCTGGAGATCCACGACACGGAGGGTTGAACGATGGTCAAGAGCTCGAAAGGGTTCCGGTCCCGCTCGCGCGGGACGTTCACGAAGGAGGTCCGCGAGCGCGGGCTCCCGCCCGTGAGCCGGTTCCTGCGGGAGTTCGCGGTCGGCGACCGCGTCATCGTCCGGATCGAAGCGTCCGACCCGCACGGCCAACCCCACCCCCGCTACCAGGGACGCACCTGCACCGTCATCGCGAAGAGCGGCCGGGCGTACCGCGTCGAGTTCCTCGACGGCGGCAAGCGCAAGGAGCTCGTGGCGAACCCAATTCATCTCCTCCCCGCCGAGGGAGGGAGGGCCGATGCCTGAGCCCGTCCCGCTCTCGAAGGTGAAGGACCTCCTGACCGAGGAGGCCGGGCACCGGACGCTGCCGCGCGAGGCGGGTCTTGCCCACCAGCACGCGGAGCAGTTCGCGCGCCTCACCAGCGAACAGACCGCGAAGCTCCTCGCGGAGCTGCGCACGCTCCCCTACGTCGATGCGAACATCGCGGTCAAGATCGCGGACGTCCTCCCCCGGTACCCGGAGGAGATCCGCCTCTTGTTCTCGAAGGAACGGGTGGCCCTCGACGAAGAGCAGGTCACGAAGCTCCTCGAGATCGTGGCGCAGCACCGATGAACGGGGGGGATCCGGTGTGGAGAACTTCGCGGTCATCCTCGACTACCTGCCGAACGGTCGGCAGACGGAGCGCGGCTTCCACCGCGAGCCGCTCGCCCTCGCCATCGGCGAGGACGAGCTGAAGCTGTTCGAGCTCGTCCCCCGGCCGTCCGCGGCCCTCACCGCCGGGACGCGGGTGCCGCTCGTCCCGACCAAGGACGTGCCGTCCCCGATCGACCACGTCCGCCGCCGGATCGGCTACGACGAGCTGACGGTCGCCGGGCGAACGGAGCTCACGAGCGCCCTCGAGGGGATCGTGCAGCGCCACAGCGCGCGCTACCTGCGGTTCTTCAACGAGGCGCCGGCCGTGTCGCGTCGGTTCCACCTGCTCGAACTCCTGCCCGGGATCGGCAAGAAGACGATGCAGCAGATCGTGGACGAACGGAAGAGCGCGCCGTTCGCGAGCTTCGAGGAGATCGAGACCCGGGTCCACCTGAAGAACCCGGAGCGGCTCATCGTCGGCCGGATCGAGCAGGAATTGAGCGGTGTCGAAGACAAATACCGCCTCTTCGTCGCGCCGTAGCCCCGCGGCGCGGGACGCGGACGTCCCGCCGGTCCCCGAGACCTCTGCCGAGGTGCGTGCGACGCTCGAGGTCCTCGGCGTGCGACCGTCCCGCGAGTGGGGCCAGTCGTTCCTCACCGACCCGTTCGTCGCCGACGCCGAGGCCGCGCTCGTCGAGCTCGGTCCCGGCCACCCGGTCGTCGAGGTGGGCGGGGGCCTCGGGGTCCTCACGGCGGCCCTCTTGCGTCGCGGGATCGGACCGATCACGGTGATCGAACGGGACCGGAGACTCGCCCGGTTCCTCGCGACGACGTTCGGCGCCCGGATTCGGCTCGTGACCGGTGACGCGCTCACCGTCCCGCTTCCACCGACGGAGGCGGTCGTCGGGAACCTGCCGTACTCGGTGGCCACGCCGATCCTGCTCCGCCTCTTGGCGGCCCGGGTCCCGCGGGTCGTCGTCCTGGTCCAGCGGGAGGTGGCCGAGCGTCTGGCGGCCGGACCGGGCTCGAAGACGTACGGACGGCTTTCGATCATCGCGCAGCTCTACGGAACGCTCGAGCTGTTCCGCACCGTCGGGCCCGACGCGTTCACGCCGCGGCCCGAAGTGGCGAGCCGGATCGCCGTGCACGAGGCCCGGCCGGGTCCCCTTCCCGTGCCGTCCGTCCCCGCCTTCGAAGAGATGCTCCGGCGGCTTTTCTCGTCGCGCCGCAAACAGCTCGCGAACCTTCTTCCCCGCGTCGTGCCGGAGCGGGCGAGGATGGACGAGGTGACCCATCGGGCCGCCTGGCCGGCCGATTGGGCGCATCGGCGACCCGAGGAGCTGCCTCCGGAGGCGTACTTCGCCCTCGCCTCCCACCTCGCGAACGGAGAAGGAATCCCGGCGGACCGACCTCCGCCACCGTGAACTGTTTCACGATCCCTAGGCGTCCCTCTTTTTGAGGACGCCACCGTTCCGACGGTCATGTCGAGGCGGGTCCGGACCCCCCCGGGTCTCCCGAGGCGAAGGACGGACGGGGCCTCGGCCCGCTCTCGAACATCCCCCACGACGTACGCCTACGGACCGGCGATCGCCTGGCTGCTCGAAGAGGACCAGCCGGGAATCCGGTTGCGCACCCTGACCGAGCTACTGGGCCGCCCCTCATCGGACGCCGAGGTCCGGGCCGCCCGGAACCAGGCCGCTTCCGTCGGCTGGCCGGCGGAAATCCTTGCCCGGCGGACCCCGGGCGCGGGCTGGTCGGACGGAACGAGCCCGTACCGGCCCAAGTACGTCTCGACGAACTGGATGATGCTCATCCTCTCGGACCTCGGCGTCACCCGGGAGCATCCGGCCGTAGAGGACGCCTGCGAATACTGGATGGAGCGGATGGCCGCGAAGAACGGCGGGGTCGGAGGGAACTCGAAAGGGAACCAGCACTACTGCGTCGCCGCGAACATGGCGCGGGCCTTGATTCGGTTCGGCTACACGGACGATTCCCGGGTCCGAGCCACCCTCGACTGGCTCGTGGGGATCGCGGACCCGAAGGGAGGGTGGTCGTGCTTTGGTCTCTCCCGGAACCTCGACTCGTGGGAGGCGATGAGCGCCTTCGCCGCGTACCCCCGGACGAAATGGAGCCCCGAGATGCGGAGCTGCGTCGAGAAGGCCGCCGAATATTTCCTGTCCCGCGAGCTCCACCGGCAGGGAGCCCGGTATCCCCCGTGGTACCGGACGCATTACCCGGTGCACTACTACTACGACCTCCTGGTCGGTCTCGATTTCATGACCCGTCTCGGCTACGCGAATGACCCTCGGTTGGGCTACGCCGCTTCATGGCTCCGGTCCCGGCGCCGTGCGGACGGGACATGGAACCTCGATGCCGTGCATCCGGACGTCGGACCGGCGATGCGCCGGTGGTTGGCCGCCCATCCGAGCCAGCGACCGATCCCGTTCGCGCTCGAGACGGTCGGCCGGCCGAGCAAGATGGTGACGCTCACCGCCCTACGGGCCCTGGGCGAGGTCGACCGCGCGCTCGGGAATCCCGAGCCCCGACCATGACCGACCCGAAGTGGTCCACGGTCGATGCGTACTTTGAGTCGAAGCTCTTCCGGGCCGACCCCGTTCTCGAAGCGTGCCTCCGGTCGAGCCGGGAGGCAGGCTTACCGGAGATCCAGGTCTCGCCCGTCCAAGGCCGTCTCCTCGAGCTGATCGCCGGGGCTGCGAACGCGCGCCGCATCCTCGAGATCGGGACCCTCGGGGGGTACAGCGCCATCTGCCTTGCCCGAGCGCTCCCGGAAGACGGTCGTTTGGTGACGCTCGAGATCGAACAGAAGCATGCCGAGGTCGCCCGGACGAACATCGAACGGGCGGGGCTCGGGGCAATGGTCGAGATCCGGCTCGGCCCGGCGCTCGAGACGCTCCCGAAGCTTTTGGCGGAGCGGGCGGGACCGTTCGACCTGGCGTTCCTGGACGCCGACCGGCCGAACAACCGGGCGTACCTCGAGTGGGCGCTCCGGCTCACGCACCCGGGGTCGCTGATCATCGTCGATAATGTGGTCCGCGGCGGCGAAGTTGCCGACCCGGCCCAGCGCGACCCCCGGGTCGCTGGTGTGCGCGAGATGATCGATGCGGTCGCGGCGGAGAGCCGACTCCGCGCGACCGCGGTCCAAACGGTCGGGAACAAGGGCTACGACGGATTCCTGCTCGCCCGGGTCCAGGCGCCCGAACCCAAGCCGAAGGCCCGCCGGGCCGCGAACGATAGATAGCCCGAGTCGCTCGCAAACTTCGCTCATGCCCGCGAAGCGATCCCGTCCGAAGGTCCCTGCTGCGACTGCCTGCCTCGACTACGCCTTCCGTCAGCGGTTCCGTGTGCCGCCGTCGAAGGCGTTCCGCTGGTGCCTTGACTTTTCCCCGGACGACGTCGAGTTGTCGAGCGGCCACCTCTCGCGCAAGGTTTCGTGGACCTCGCCCCGTACGGTCGTTCTGGACGACCGGTTCGCGAAGCCGAACGGTGAGCGGGTCCACAAGGTGAAGCTCGTGCAGGTCTATCCCGAGACCCGGAGTTGGGTCAGCACCCATATCGCCGGTCCGAACCATCACTCGCAGTTCCGTTACCGGATCGTACCGAATGGAGCGAACGCCTCGGCCCTCATCTTCGAGGGCCGCGAACTTCGCTGGCAAGGCCCAACGCTCAGCGCGGTGGCAACCCGCAAGCTCGCGCGGCAGCTGTGCCGGGAAGACTCGGGAACCTGGAAGGAGTTCGCGGCGGCGATGGAAAGCGACCCCACCCTCCGGTAGGGGCCTGCGCCGGGATCTAGCCCCGAAACGACCCATCGGCGACCCGCGCGACCATCGCCGTCGTCGACGCAACTGCCGCGAATCCTCGGCGCTCGAGGGCGATGGCCGCGTTCCCTCGGGGTTCGGGGGCGACGGCGAGGACCCGACTCGGACGTTGGGGGCTAAGCCAGTCGGTCGCCGCGTCGATGAGCCCTACGAACTCGTCTGCCGACGCTTCGGGAGCGGAGGACAACGGAAAGTAGGCGGCCAGACGGACTCCGGGGAAAATATGCGCCCGGACCACCGCGACACCGCCCCCCGGGAGCTCCCGCTTCCAAGTGCTGAACTCGACCTGTCCTCCGCGGACCAGGAACTCGTTGTGGGTCAGGGCCGCCTCGCTCGCCGGGAACGCGTCCCGATACTCGGCGGGGCGACCCGCCTCGAGGCGGGCGGTGATGCTTTGCCAGTCGGACGGACCGACGGGAAGGACCGCGGACGGCGTGGGCGATTCCCCCCGGGGAAGCTCCGCACGCGAGAACCACGTGTACGTGCCGACCTCCCGATACCCGGCCGCCCGGTAGACTCGGATTGCGCCGAGATTCTCGCTCTCGACGTCGAGCGCCATCCAAGCCCGTCGGCGCCGGCGGGCTCGTTCCGTGAAGAGTCCGAGGAGGTGGGTGGCGATCCCCCGGCTTCGGTGTCCCGGCCGCGTGGCGACTCCGGCGACGTACGCGGCCCTCGGCAGCCACAGCGCGGTCGCGGTACCGACCACGTCAGGGCCCTGACTCGCGACCAGGATGTCGAGGATCGGACGCCCGAAAAGACGGAACAGCCCGAGATGGAACCAGGTCGACCGACGGGAAAGCTGAGCGATCGTCGCTTCGGCGGTCAGGTCGAGCCCGGTCGATTTTTCGAACTGGCCGATGGCGAGCTGGACGACCTCTTGGTAGCTCGCATAATCGCTCCGTCGGAGCGGTCGGTAGACGATCGGGACCTGCGCCGCCATGCTAGCGAAACGACGCGGAAACCGTGTCCTCCTTCGACCGGGTTCGCCTTCGGGCCAACTTTCCCCGGGATGTAACGGGAACGGGGGAGGCGGTCAGGGAGGTCGAGCCCCTTTGGAGGGTTCGGCCCGGCCGCGGCCGCGCGCACCCAAGAGGGCGACCGCGATGATGATCAGCGTTCCGCCCACGTACTGCAACGCCGAGAGGGCGACCCCGAGGATGGCGAATCCGGCCACCGCCGCGACGATCGGCTCGAACGAGTCCGCGATCCCAGCTTCGGTCGCCGTGAGGTTTCTCAACCCGTAGACGTAGAGCGTGAACGCGAGCAGGGTCCCGACTATGACAACGACCAGGATGAGGCCGGCGAGGAGGAGCCCGCTCCCGATCGTTGCCGGCCAATGATACTCTAGGAGGGTCCACGCCCCGATCGGGGCCGTGACCGCGCCCCCGAGCAGGAACCCCCAGGTGCTCACCCACTGCGCCGACTGGGTTTGCGCGAACTCGCGGGCGGCGAGCGTATAGTACGCCCCGCCCACGGCGGAACCGAGACCAAACACGAGGCCGAGTGGGGTGATCAGGATCGAGAAGCCGAGCGACGTGAACGTCCCTACCAGTAGGACCGTGCCGACCGCGGCGAGGGTCAGTAGAACGCCCCAGCGCATCGACCAGCGGATCGTTCCTTTCGCGAGCTCGTAACCCGCGACCATCGGTAGGAACAGGAACTGGAGCAGGGTCGCGGTCGTGACGTTCGAGTAGAACAACGCTTCGAGGTAGGTCGCCTGAGAACCGACCAAGCCCACGATCGCTAGCGCGGCGAGGGACCATGTCCAGGGCCGGGGTCGGTCGGGCCGGGTGATCAACAGGAGGAGGAACGACGCGCAGAGCATGCGAATCGTGATCAGCCCCCAGACCGGGAAGTCGTACCGCTGAAGGATCACCTGGGCCGCTACTCCCGAGAGGCCCCACAATCCGGAACCGGTAACGGTCGCGGCGAGCGCCGCCCGCTGGGCCTGCATGGAACGACCTAGTAATGGGGGTCGGGACAAGGGCCGACAGGATGGCTTTTGCTCACGGCGCTTCCTCGAGCGGTATCGGAAATCGCGTGCTTGGAGCACCGGACAGCGGGGAAGGACCGCGTTCGGGTGAGAGAACGTCCAAAGACCCTCCGCCCCGTAGGCCATCTTTATATAGAAGAGCAATTCTGCCAAATGCGGTGCGTCTATGCTTCAGGGAACTCCGATCCTCGTCTTGAAAGAAGGTACCGAGCGCGAGAAGGGCAAGGGCGCGACGTCGAACAACATCGCCGCCGCGCGAGCTGTGGCCGACACCGTCCGCACGACCCTCGGGCCGCGCGGCATGGACAAGATGCTGGTCGACGGGATGGGGGACATCACCATCACGAACGACGGCGTGACGATCCTGAAAGAGGTCGACGTCGAGCACCCGGCCGCCAAGATGCTGGTCGAGGTCGCGAAGACCCAGGACCAGCAGTGCGGTGACGGGACGACCAGCGCGGTCGTCCTGGCCGGAGAGCTCCTGAAGCGCTCCGAGAATCTCCTCGAGCAGAACGTGCACCCGACGGTGATTACCCGCGGTTTCCAACTCGCGCTCCAGGAGGGGAAGCACCTCCTCGAGAGCGAGATCGGCACGCGGGTGAAGGCCGGCGATGAGGAGGTGCTCATCGACTGCGCCACCACGGCGATGGGGTCGAAGGGCGTGTTCGGCTCGCGCAATGAGCTCGCGAAGATCGCCGTCACGGCCGTCGAGAGGATCGCCGAGACCCGCGGTGGCAAGACGGTCTGTGACGTCGACCAGATCAAAGTCGAGAAGCGCCACGGCGGCACGATCTCCGACACCGAGCTCATCCAGGGCATCGTCCTCGACAAGGAGCGCGGCCACCCGCGCATGCCCGGGGAGGTTCACACCGCTAAGATCGCGCTCCTCAACTCGGCGCTCGAGATCAAGAAGACCGAGATCGAGAGCAAAATCAACATCAAGAGCCCGAACCAGATCCAGAGCTTCCTCGAGGAAGAGGACAAGACGTTCCACAAGATGGTCGACGCCATCAAAGGGGTCGGCGCGAACGTCGTGGTCTGCCAGAAGGGGATCGACGACGTGGTCCTCCACTACCTTGCGAAGCAGGGAATCTACGCCGTGAAGCAGGTCAAGGAGTCGGACCTCCTGAAGCTCGCCCGCGCCACCGGCGGCAAGGTCGTAACCGGGATCAAGGAGCTCACCAGCACGGACCTCGGCTCGGCGGCCAAGGTCGACGAGCGGAAGGTCGGGGACGACAAGATGACGTTCGTCACCGGCTGCTCGAACCCGCGGTCGGTCTCGATCCTCGTGCGCGGCGGCACGGAGCACGTGACACAGGAAGTCGAGCGCTCGCTCCATGACGCGCTTAAGGTCGTGGCGAGCGTCCTCGAGGACGGGATCGTCTGCCCCGGCGGCGGCGCGTCCGAGATCGACCTCGCGGTGAAGCTGCGCAAGTGGGCCGGGACGGTGGGCGGGCGGGAGCAGCTCGCCGTCGAGGCGTTCGCCCAGGCGCTCGAGGCAATCCCGTGGGCCCTCGCCGAGAACGGCGGGTACGACTCAATCAACACGCTCATCGACCTGAGGAGCGCCCACGACGGGCCGAACGCGAACAAGAACGCCGGCATCAACCTCCAGGACGGTAAGTCGGCCGACATGTGGAAGCTCCACGTCATCGAGCCGCTGCGCGTCAAGAGCCAGGCAATCACCTCGGCGACCGAGGTCGCGAGCATGATCCTGCGGATCGACGACATCATCGCGTCGAAGAAGTCGGGCCCGCCCGCGGGCGGCCCCGGCGGCCACGAACACTAGGCGCGTCGACCGGACGGAGCGCGCGAGAACCCCTTCCCCCCGACCCCTCGCCCGAGGCCGGGTCGGCCCGAAGCCTTCTTAATGCAGGGCCGGTAGGCCGCTCGCCATGCGGACGAAGCCGGTCGAGGGCGTGCTCCGACTCGACGTGGTCGCGCTCGACCCCCGCCCCGCGGTCTACCTCGCCTACGACGGGCTCGCGGGCGTGAGCCAGCGTCCGATCCTTCGCGACCTCGTCGAGGAGCTCGAGCGCAAGGGGCCGGACGAGCTCGGGAAGTTCCTCGAGGCGCTCCGCAAGCGACGCTCGGGCCAGGTGCATGTCTACTTCTCCGATTACGTGAGCTACGGGATCGGCGGCGGGGATGCGGCGGCCGAGTTCTTCCTCGGCACGTTCCTGCTCCTTCACGAGCCGGCCCGGGCGGCGGGCAAGGACCCGGCGATCCCCGAGCACCTGGCGCTGTTCCGGCCCGGGGGCGTGGAGCGGCTCGCGATCGAGCCGACAGCCCGATAGGCCGCGGTCGGGCCCGAGCCATTTTCTACTCGGCCACGTCTCGCCCGTTGTCGAATGCCCGAGGAGAATCGCCTCGAACGGGACCGCCGGGACAAGGTGGCTCGTTGGCGGGCCGAAGGGAAGGAGCCCTACCCCTGGGATTTCCCCGACCGATCCCCTACCGAGACGGTCCGAACGGCATGCCGAGCGCTTCACCCCGGAGAGACCGCGAGCGGCCCGACCGTTCGCGTGGGGGGCCGCCTCATGGCGATCCGGCAGCACGGCCGGACCGCGTTCGCCGACCTCGAGGACCTTTCGGGCTCGCTCCAGCTTCTGCTGCGCGTCGACGAGCTCGGAGAGGAGGCGTATGGCCGCTGGCTTTCGGACCTCGACCCCGGGGATATCGTCGGCGCGGAGGGGCACGCCACGGTCTCGCGCCGGGGCGAGCCCTCGCTGCTCGTTCGCTCCTTGAGCCTGCTCGCGAAGGCGATCCGCCCACCCCCCGAGAAGTATCACGGTCTCCAGGACGTCGAGGAACGGCTCCGACGCCGGTACGTAGACCTCCTCTCCTCCGCGGAAGCCCGCGCCCGGTTCAAGACCCGGACCCTGCTCGTCCGGGAGATCCGGCGGTACTTCGACGAAGCGGGATTCCTCGAGGTCGAAACCCCCATCCTAAGCCCGGTCGCGAGTGGGGCCGCGGCCGCGCCGTTCGTCACGCACTCGAACTACTTGGACGCCGACCTTCGCCTGCGGATCTCGATCGAGCTCCCCCTCAAACGACTCCTCGTGGGCGGCCTCGAACGTGTCTACGAGCTCTCGAAGGCGTTCCGGAACGAGGACCTCGATAGCATCCACTCGCCCGAGTTCACCGAGTTCGAGGCCTACTGGGCGTACGCCGATTACCACGACATGCGCCGCTTGATGGAGGGGCTCCTCGAGCGGCTCGCCCACCGGACCCTCGAGCTGTGCCCGGGCGACCCGGTCGTCGAGGCGGCGGCGAAGCGGTTCCTACCGCCGTTTCCCACCGTCGATTTCGTCGAGGCGCTCGAGGCGAAGAGCGGAATCTCGGGCCTCCTCGAAAAGAGCCGGGAAGAGCTGCGGGAGCTCGTCCGGGTCACCGGCTCGACCGTGCCCGACAACTCCTCCACCGGGACGTTCCTCGACAAATTGTTCGAGCATTACGTCGAGCCGACGTTCGACCGCGTCACGTTCGTGGTGGATTACCCGGCGGCGACGACCCCACTCGCGAAACGCCACCGCTCGAAACCCGGCCGCGTCGAGCGATTCGAGGTGTTCCACCCGGGATTCGAGCTCGCGAACGCGTACACCGAGCTCAACGACCCGGACGAGCAAGCGGAACGGTTCCGCTCCCAGCTCGGGGAGCGGGGCGATGACCGGTACGCCTTTGACGAGGACTACGTGGACGCGCTCGGCTACGGGCTGCCGCCGAACACGGGGATCGGATTCGGCGTCGACCGCCTCCTGATGGGCCTTCTCGGGATCCCGTCGATCAAGGAAGTCATCCTGTTTCCGTTGATCCGACCCAAGTAGTCGGTGCCGCCCGCCGGCGTTATACCTCGGTGCGGGAGAGTACAACGATGGCCTCGGGGACGACGGCGAACGACTCGGTCCCGCTCGCGCTCGACCAACTGTCGGTCGCCTACGGCCAACGGCCGGCGGTCCAGTCGCTCTCCCTCACCGTCCGACCGGGGGAGATCTACGGGCTCCTCGGGTCGAACGGCGCCGGCAAGACCAGCACGATCAAGGCGATCGTCGGGCTCGTCCGCCCCGCCGCCGGGTCGATCCGGGTGTTCGGAATCAACGCGCTGCGCGACGGGCCCGAGGCGAAGGCGCGGATCGGCTACGTGCCCGAGACCTCGATGCTCTACGAGGCGCTCACCCCCCGGGAGTTCCTCGAGTTCGTCGCGAGCGTGCGACGCCTGGACGCGGAGACCGCGACGCGTCGCCTCCAGAACTACGCGGAGGCGTTCCGGCTCGACGTCGAGCTCGAGGAGCCGATCGCCACGCTCTCGAACGGGACGCGCCAGAAGGTGCTGATCATTGCGGCCCTCCTCCACGCCCCGCCGCTCCTCGTCCTCGACGAGCCGCTCAATAGCCTCGACCCCCGCTCGGTCCGGATCATGAAGGACGTGCTGCTGCGCTACGTCGGGAGCGGGGGCCGGGGGGTGCTGTTCTCGACCCACACGATGGAGGTCGCGGAGCAGCTCTGCCATCGCGTCGGGATCCTCGACCACGGAGTGCTCCGCGGGGAGGGAACGCTCGAACTCCTGCGGGGTCGGGTCGCCGCGGGCGACGCGTCGCTCGAGGAGATCTTCCTGCGCCTCACGGAAGAGGACGTGGGGGTGGCCGCGGCCGTGAATTCGCTCGGCGACAACTCCGTATGAGCTGGCGGGAGGCGGTCCGGGTCAGCGGGGTCGCGTTCACCGAGCTCGCGCTCCAGGCGGTGTTCGCCTTCCGGCAGGGGAACATCCTGCCCCCCGGACGTTCTACGAACCTCGTCGCGCGAGCCCACCGGCGCGTCGTCCAGAGCAAGGCGGTCATCAGCTTCGTGCTCGCCGTCCTCGCGCTCGGCGGAGCGGCGATCATCCGTCAGAAGTTGCTCCACCCGACGATCCTCGGCGCGATCCCGTCGGGCCTGTTCGAGGGCGCGGTGCTCACGGGCCTCCTGAGCCTCGACGTCGCCCTCCTGTGGTGGACGGGCGTTCAGATGGTCCCGACGCTGATCTCGTCGGGGGTGCTCGCCGTGCTCGAGCCGCTGCCGCTCGATGCGCGAACCCTCTACCGGGTCGCGGCGATCCTCTACCTGCGCATGTTCGACATGCCCGCCCTCACGGTCCTCATCGTCACCCCAGCGGCCGTGGCGCTCGCGCTCGGCCCTCTCGCCGGTCTCGCGGTGCTCCCCGGGGCGTTCGTCGCGGTCGCGTACGCGCTCGCGCTGTCGCTGCTCACCGGGAGGTTCTTCTTGAGGCGCGTGCAGGGCTCGCGGGGGGGCGGCGGGCGCGCGGTGGTCCGGTGGGCGTACCTCGTGCTCTGGCTGGTCCCCGCGTTCGCGATGTTCGCGTTCATCACCGCGGCCCCCGCGTTCTTCCACGCGCTCGCCATCCTTGCCTCCCAGGGGCCGTCGACGGCGAGCACCCTGCTCGCGAGTGCCTTCCCGTTCTCCTTCGCGCTGCTCCCGGCGATCGCCTCCGGGGGAGCCGGGTCGACCGCGATCCTCTCCCCGACCGGCACGTTCGCGCTCGCGGCGAGCCTCTTCGTCTACCTGGCGCTCGCCGTCTGGTCGGTCGTCTGGCTCGCCGGCAACGTCCGCTCGCTCCTGTTCGTCCCGCTCCAGCCGGCGGTCGCCCTCCCCGGCACGGCGGTGAAATTGCGGCCGACCGGAAACGCCCGGGCCGTCCTCACGAAGGACTTGAGAATCGCGAGCCGCACTCCCGGCTACGCCTTCCTCATCCTCCTCCCCATCCTCGACGCGGCGGCGCTCGGACTCCTTACGTACGCCACCCCCACTCCGAACCCCGTCGCCACCTCGCTCGCCCTCGGCGCCGTGACCACCGCCGCGCTCCTCGCAACCTTCTTTGGTCCGGCGTTCTTCGCCATCGAGGTGGTCGCGTTTTCCTACGGCCGGTCCCTGCCGCTCCCGCACCGGTCG
>Ga0187781_10001404_pt1 | contig 18236 bp, 12 predicted proteins | sample 0715_SJ02_MP02_2_FD_132447 | JGI IMG/M metagenome (GOLD analysis project Ga0187781, IMG submission 132447) | Tropical peat soil microbial communities from peatlands in Department of Meta, Colombia - 0715_SJ02_MP02_20_MG | ecosystem: Environmental > Terrestrial > Soil > Wetlands > Peat | place... | reverse complement strand
CTGCTGGCGCCGGGCACGTATCCGGTTGAACAAGGTTCCGCGCTCGCCGGCGCATCACTGGTGGTGAACGGCGTGCGCGCCAATATGAACAACTTCTTACTCGACGGCGCGGACGACAACGACTACACGATCAACCAATCCCTGCCCTTCCAACTTGTTGAGGCCATGCAGGAGTTCCGCGTGCAGACGAGCACTTCACCTGCCGAATTTGGAAGGAATGCCGGCGCTCAGATCAATACGGTGAGCCGCAGCGGCTCCAACAGCCTGCATGGGGAGCTGTTCGAATTCAACCGAAACTCGGCCCTCAGCGCGCTGAATGCCTTGTCGCTGTACCGGGGCGGCACGTTTGATGCGTTTTCGCAGGAAGCGCGCGTAAACGAGATCATTAACGGGACGTCAACCAACTTTCCGACGCCAGTGCTCAGTGATCCTGTGCTGAATCCGATATTCCAGGCGGGACGAGACCTTCCCCTGAATCAAAACCAGTTCGGCGCCAACTTGGGCGGACCCATCAAGAGAAATAAGGCATATTTCTTCTTTAATTGGGAGGGCTTTCGGGTAGCCAATCCTCGCCCAGTGTTTGAGCGGGTTCCGGACATGTCGGCTCGCAGTGCGTCAGCGTGTGCGACGCAGGACGCCCCGAAGTACGGATTTTCCACCTGTCATCAGCCCGGAGCCATGACGTTGGCTAATCTCTATCCTGCGCCCAACGTCGCCACCAGTACCGTGAAGAGTCAGGTGGACGGCCTCAGCGCACCCGTCAGCAACCCAGCCACTGGTGACACGAGCCTCGTCGGAGCGGCCCTGCTCCCGTCGGGTCAGTCCGCTTTTTTGCCGGTGCCGCAAGGCGGAAGTGCGTCCGTGGTTGGCGGAGCGTTCTACGTGGGCGACTCGAAAAACTCTACCGACTCAGACAACTTCTTGGGGCGGGTGGATGTACAGCCAACTAAGAATGCTAGTATGAGCTTTAAGCACAACGTTCAGGAGATCAACCAGACGCAAGGCGGATCTCTGCCGGCGTCGTCTGACTACCCCGGCAACGGCATCGACGTGAACGGACGCAACCAGAACTTCAGTTACAACTATAGTCAGCAACTGAGCCCTGCGGCAGTGAACGTGCTCCGTTTCGCCTGGAACCGCTTCCGGCTCGATACGGTTCCCTTGGATCACTCGGTCGACCCCTCCAGTGTGTTTCCATATCTGAACTCCAAAGAGATCGGCTTTCCGACTGTGTTGCTCGGCGGTGACGTGTGGACTACCGGCGCCTACGCCAGTTTGGGCGCTCCTTCTAACGCTCCGGACAGCCGCGCCGACAGCGTGTGGACCGTCGCGGACAACCTCAGCCGGACCACGGGCCGGCATCTTGTCGAATTTGGCTTCGAGTTTCGCCGCAACCGCCTCAACGTGAATAACGACGCTGCGGACCGGGGCGTGGTTGCATTGTTCGATGTACCGTACACGGCCGACGCCTGGAACGCCGAATACGTTTCCATCGCTCGTGTTAGCCAACAATTCGGCGGAGTCAACGGCGCGGGCGGCCTTGACCGCAGCTTCAGCGATAATGCCTACGATTGGTTTGGCCAGGACGCTTGGCGACCCAGCCGGAATCTCTCCATCAACTTCGGTTTGCGCTACGAGGTCAATACGGCCCCTGTGGAGGCCCGGAATCGGTTGGTTAATGATTACCCGTTCGCATCGTCCGACTGTGGATTGTTTTGCCTTATGCAGTCCGGATCCTTCTCGATCTATGACATGTCTGGCAACAATGTAGGTACCTCCAATTTCCAGGCCCCTCGCGCAGGCTTCAAGACGGATTATAAAGACTTCGGCCCGCGTGTCGGTCTCGCTTGGTCGCCTGGTCGCACGGGAAAGCTGGTTATTCGCGCCGGCTATGCTCTCGCTTTCGACCAGCAGTCTCTCGAGCCTTCCGTCAACATGCTTTTAAATCCTCCTTTCGTGCAGGAGGCTGGGGCCTATTATCCGTCGCTCGGAGGCACCTTCCCGCTCAGTCCTGTGACGCTCCCCATTTCCGGCTACAACTCGCCCTATTCGATCACAGCGCGTGACCCCAATACGCGCAGCCCCTACGTACACCAGTTCCATTTCGGAATGGAGCGGCAATTGGGCACAACCGGCGTACTGGGCATCGCCTACGTCGGTTCGGCCGGCCATCGGTTACCGTCCAGCCGGCTTCTCCTCGGGTGCACAGGCGCGCTCCTTAACGACCTCGCGAACCGCAGCAACAATGACTGCCTCTCCGATAACGATTCGGCGGTCTACCAAGAGAACTCTGCGAACTCGATATACCACTCGCTCCAGGCGCGCTTCGATACCCGTAGCTTCCACGGCCTGACCGTCCACGGGTCCTACGAATGGGCTCACGCGATTGACGATGCCTCATCCTCTTCCTCCCCTGCTTTCATCGTTTCGCCTCCTTTAGCCAGCCTTTACGCTCTGGCATATACTGAAAACGGTTATGCGATAGACCCGGACCAGCTTTCAGCACTCAACAGCGTGAGCCCCACCTTGAACCTGCGTCCGGAACTGCCAACCCTTACCAGTTCCGATTTGCTGCCCAACGATACCAATAACTCAGCGGCGAATCTGGCGGGGCAGCGAGGCAGTTCGGACTTCGATCTCCGGCAGCGATTCGTGATCAGCTACATTTACGACCTGCCTGCCTGGCATCAAGCCGGCCGTCTCGGCGGCGGCTGGGAAATGGCCGGAATCACTACCGTGCAGACCGGTCAGCCGTTCTCCGTCTACGGTGATTACTTCGGGGTTCCTTTGCGGCCCAATCAGAACGGACATACGGTAATCGACAACCGCAACCCGGACGGGGCTATCGATGGCGCCCTTGTTGCGGGCTGCAACATCCCGGGATTTCAGTGTCCCGGCACCAATTCAGAGAGCACGTTTAACATAATCCCCAGCAGTCAGTTCCAGGCCGGTTCGCTTTCGCGAAATACCTTCATCGGTCCGGGTCTCACCAGCTTTGATTTCTCGGTCTTGAAGAACACGATGCTTACGGAAGGTAAAAACCTGCAATTTCGCGTCGAGTTCTTTAACCTCTTCAACCGCGCAAACTACTTGAAACCGTCCAGTGACACAGGAATGTTTGAGGCGGGGTACGACTTTCCCAATCCGTTCTTTGGAGAGATCCTGCAAGCGCGCGCGCCCCGTGAAATCCAATTTGCGCTCAAGTTCACGTTCTAGCGGGGACGCAGAGGAGTGAAGGTCCAAACTACGTTTATGACGAGGCTCAGTCGATTCCGAAATCGAAGCCTTTGCCGTAGTTGCCCTTGGGCGGTTCCGCCGAACCCACTAAAAGGAAGTAATACTCGCCCGGGGCAAGCTTACCGGTAGTGATCCTGAACAGGCGCAGACCCACCTCGACTTTATCGAAATTTCTCGCGACCTGGCCGGTAATCTTTGGACCGTTCTGGCCCACCGCGATTTCCCGGCGATTTGCCTTGATCTTTTGTTTGAGCGTGACCAGCGCGACCTCATCAATCCCTTTTCCTTCGGGAAGCCGCAGGTAGAAGGTCGGCGAGGTCTCTTTGATCCGTGCTTTGGCAACCGGACCAATAAGGTAAGCTACCTGTTGGCCCGGCTTCACCGGAACCGGAATTTTCGCGATCGTCTTCTTCCCTCTTGCATTCCCAATCAACATGGCGATGTCGATCGTTTGGAGGACGCCCTGCGGAAAAAAGTAGAGGCCGGAGTCACCAGGAACTTTGGAGGCATAGGGGTCTTTGGGATACTTCGTTGGGGGGGCGCCGGGAACTTTCGTTGTAGCGGATGAAGGAGTATAGGGCAAAGAGGGATCCTGGAGCAAGCTGATGACCGCATCGCTGACACCTTCACTTTTCAGGTCGGCGATTTCGTCCGAATTGAGGTCGAAGGCCTTATTATTCTCCTTGATTTTCTTGACGATCGCCTCTTCGGAAACGCCTTCTTTGTACATCTTGACGACGTCTTCGACGCTTAGGGGCTCACTGCTTTTCTGGGTTTGCGCCTGTGCCAACTGCTGGCAGGCGATGGCTAGGACCGTGGTGAGCAGTACGCAGTGACAAAACAACCGACGCGCCATGGTGAACCCCCAGGCGAGATTACTCCAAATGCCGCCCGACCTGTCAAGCGAATTGAATATGTTACTTTCCGCCGACACACATTGCAACGGAAGGAATTTAGCAGGTGCAAGCCCAGAGCGTTGGAAGGTGGGTTCGAAGCATGTTGCAATATTGAGAGTGGGGGTGTAGGATAATCTTCAAACGATAAACGACATGGCGAGTCGATCGCAAGCACAAGAACGCGAGGCTAAGACCGCGAAGCCAGAGGGAGACGCGCCGCACCAGGCGCCGAGTCTTGCGCTGTTGTACGAAGACTTGCTAACGGCCATCGTGCGTGTGCAAGCGGGACGGCAGCATATCCCGGAATGTGAAACTTTTCGCCGGCGTACCAAGGCGAAGTTGCAAGAAATCGAACAGGTTGCGATGACCGCCGGTTACGACGGCCGCGATGTGCAAGAGACGCACTTTGCTATCGCGGCGTTCTTAGACTCCGTGGTGCTTCACTCCGACGAGCCCGTGCGAGCCGAGTGGGAGAGGAAAACCCTACAGGAGGAGATGTTCGGCCAGAGGGATGCCGGCGTGGTTTTTTTCGAGAAACTGGAGAGTTTTCGCTCGCGCCGCGACTCGGAGCAGTTGGCTGACATCCTCGAGGTTTATCTGCTCTGCCTCCTGCTGGGGTTTGAGGGCCGGTACTCAGGCGGTCTCCGCGCCGAACTGGAGAGCATTACGGAGAGGGTGAGGAAGCGGATCGAGGACATCCGGGCCCTGCGCCGCCAGATTTCGCCGTCGGGCGACCTGCCCACCGAAGCGACCGCGGCGCCACCGCTGCGAATCCAGCGCACCAGCCAATTTCGGTGGTATATGTTGGGGGCGGCCGGTTTCACCCTTTTTTGCTTTCTGGTATTTAAGTTGATCTTATATTTCACGGGCAGCGATGTGCTGAAAGCCCTGCGTTAGCAGAATTGCAATGACAGTCAAAGGTCTCCTCTTTAGCTTGTGCGTGTATCTGTCCCTGGTATGGGTGATAGCCCTATACCAACACATGCACTCCGGGCGAGATCTTCTGGAATTTGGACTGTGGTGGACAGCGGTTGGCCTGGGATTGCTGTTTGTTTTAGTCATTGCCTGGCGTCTCTTCGCCTGGTACCGCTTGTCGCAAGCGAAGGCTGCAAGCCGCCCCGTTCCTGTCTTGAAACCGAAGCTGGCGATCCCTGAGGACGATGCACTGCTGACCGCCCTGATTGCGGAGGCTAACGCAACGCTGGCCAAAGCTCCCGCCTATGCCGGCACCCAGGAGGAGGAACCGCTTTTCAGCTTTCCTCTCTACCTGCTGATCGGACCCGAGGGCAGCGGAAAAACCAGCACCTTCCTCAACTCCGATCTGGACCCGCACTTGCTCGCCGGCCAGGCGTTCGGCCCCACGCCGTTTGCTTCCACCCGGCTTTGTAACTTCTGGCTGGCCAAAAACGCGGTCTTCGTCGAACTCTCCGGGCGGCTCTTCAGCGGCGATCTGGCCCGCTGGACCCAGCTTCTGGAACTGCTGCGCGGGAAACGTTCGCTGTCTCATTGGCGCCGGCTCTGGGGCGAATCCGAACAGAGTTGGCTGCTGCGCGGCGTTATCGGCTTTTGCGACGTGAAGGAATTGAGCGGGGCGGCGGGGGATCCGCAGCGTCTGGATCGTCAGAACCGCGAGTGGCAAGAACGGCTGCGTGCACTGGGCCAGGTGTTTGGCGTCGAGTTTCCCGTCTACCAGGTATTCACGAAATGCGATGCGATCCCGTATTTCCCGGATTTTTTCCGCCGGCTGGCGGAGCCCGAGGCGCGCCAGGTCTTGGGTTGTACTATCCCCGTTCGCAAGGCAGGCGCGGATCGCACCTCAGAGGTGTACGCGCAAGCGGAACCCAAGCGGCTAGGCGCGTCATTTCGGCCTCTCTATCATTCCCTTGCTGAAAGAAGGCCCCGGCATCTGGCTCACGAGCCCGACCTATCCAAGCGGCCGAACGTTTACGAATTCCCCCGCGAGTTCAGGAAGATCCGCTCGGCCCTGGTGGAGTTTCTGACTGAGGCGTTTCGCCCTGTTTCCCTGCGCCCGGGCCCCTTCCTGCGAGGCTACTATTTCACCGGGGTGCGCGAAACGGAGGCGACACTTGACTCCGGCGCTACCCGCAGCGATGAGACCGTCCTGAAACCTGACATCGACGCCACGCGATTATTTAGCGGAGACGCGACCCAGATTCTTCGCGCAGGGGCTCTCCCGAGGCTCCCGAGCGGCTCGGGGCGCGGTAAACTGGTGCTCCGCTGGATGTTCGTATCGGACTTGTTAAACAGGGTGGTTTTGGCCGACCAACCGCCTCGCAAGGTGCTTCCCGTTGATCCTCGTTTCGAGCGCTATCGCCGAATTCTGTTTGGCGCCGTCTGTGGACTGTGCGGCCTCTTGTGCCTCGCTTTCGTTTGCTCGTTCGTGCGGAATCTCAGTCTTCTGGACGATCTCAAGAGCGCGACTCAGGCCGCGGCGACTCAGAAGACAGGCCAAGCGGCAACCATCGATGAGCTCAAGTCCCTTGACGATCTTCGGGTTCCCCTCGAGCGCCTGGCCGGGTATGAGCGACTTTCCAAACCCTGGGGCTTGCGTTGGGGTCTTTACTCCGGCGGCGAGGTATTCGAAGCGGCAAGGAACGCGTACTTCGAGCGCTTTCGAAACCTGCTTCTCAATGATTTGAACGGCTTACTGGTCACCCAGCTCCGCTCGACGCCCCCGGCTCCGGATCCGAATACCCCTTATCAACCCATCTACGACGGGTTGAAAGCGCATTTGATGATTTCGTCCGGCGCCTGCCCGCCCGAGACAGCCTTGGTCTCACGGGTCCTGAGAGAAAAAGAGGCGCGATCGCCCCAGGCCGCCGACTCGAAATGGCAAGGCCTCGCGGATCGACAAATCGAATTCTACGCCGCCGAGCTGCCCTACGGGGATCCGCTGCACTTGAACGTGGATGTTGGAGCCCGAGACCATGCACGGCAATACTTGAGTCAGTTCACAGGGGCCGAGAAGATCTATGCCGACATACTGGCTGCAGCCGCAACAACCCTCACTACGCCTCAGCGCCTCAGCGATTGGGCTCCCAAGTATGCCGAGGTTCTAAACGGTTCCGGCGAAGTAGCCGGAGTGTATTCGCAGCGCGGATGGGAGATCGTGGAGAAAGCCTCGAAGGAGGCCAAGGCGGCGTCCACCGGTGACGCGTGCGTGTTGGGACAGGGTTCAGGGCCCTCTACCGGAGAGACCCAGGATGAACGAGTCGCGCAAGCCATTCAAAGCAGGTTCGTTAGCGACTATATTAGGCAATGGCGACAGTTCGTGGAAGGGTTCAACGTCGCTCCGTACGGCGGTGCGGGAGATGCGGCGCGAAGGCTGGGGATTCTCGCCGACCACAATTCTCCCCTTCTGGCATTGTTGCAGATGACCGCCAATGGGACCAACTTCCAAGGCGCCGTGGGCGAACACACTCCACAAGCGACGGAGAAGCCGTCGGCGTTGAGCCAGATTATTTCGAGAGTGACGGGCGCCGGAAAAAGCACCCAGACAGCGCCCGGTGCGTCCGCCGGCGCGCCGGAGACTTGGAGCGGCCCCGGCGACATCGCAGGAGTCTTCCAGCCCGTTCGCTGCGTCGTGACGCCCGGGGGCGAACTCTGGATCAATGACAAGAACAAAGCCTACATCGATTCGCTCAACCGGCTGCGGGATTCGATGGCGGATATTGCCCGAGGAGGTACCGATACCGACGTAGCCGTCTATCAAACCGCACATCAAAACTACGAAGCAGCTCTCAATACCGTCAGGGTGCTTGCCGAAGGCTTCAAGCCTATAGGCAACGAGGGGTTGGACAGAACGCTGGAGAGCCTGCTGGAACGGCCCATCCTTCTGACAAACAACTTCATCCTCACCGATACGGGAAAAGTGGAAGGCGGCAAGGTGAACGGCGAACTGCGTGCTTTCTGCGGACGCATCAGGAGCACGCTGAGCAAGTACCCATTTCAGCCCTCCTCGCAGGAAGATACGAGCCTCGACGAACTGACCCGGTGGTTTGCGCCACAGGGCGGCGAGATCTGGAAGTTTCAGGCTCAGACGCTTGGAAAACTGACCGAAAAACAGGGCGCCCGATGGACGGAGAAAGACCCCACCAGTAAACCGCAGGTCACCGGTGAGGTTCTGAGTTTCCTCAACAGCGCGCAAGCAGTTGCGGACGCGTTTTTCCCGGGCGGCGCCGCCCAGCCGCACCTTACGTTCGTTCTGCGACCGAGATTAGACCCCAGTTTCGGAGACTCGGTTTTGGAACTCGAACTCGACGGGAGGCCATATCCATGGACGACCAAGGTCCAGAAACAGTTCACTTGGCCGCCTCCTTCGGACTCGCAGTCACTCGGAGCTACTGCATGGATCAAGGGTGGGGCCGTCGCGACTAACATTGCATCCCGTCCGGGCAGGTGGGGCATTTTCAGAATCATTGGTGACGCCGAGCCTCGAGTCCTGAATGGCAAGATCGTCGAATGGAAGTATTCGGGCGGCGAGAAAGGGCTTCGGCAACCGATCCGCCCCGCTCCCGTCCACATGGAAATTGTCGAGTTCCCCGGTGGTGTCGACGTTTTCAACCCGCAATTTTACGAAGGCTTGAGGTGCCCGGCACGGGCGGTGCAGTGACCGAGAGCGGGAATCAAATCTGAATGAAAGGCATGTCAGGAAAGAGCGGCGCCCAGTTTCGTTTCGCGAACCAGCGGGAAATCGCACTCCGATTCCCGCCGGCGCTGAATCCGATTCAGGCCCAAGCTGCTATGAACGCGCCGCTTAGGGTGCTTGTTGGCTTGGACATTGTCTAATTTTTAACTTGACTTTTTGGCGAGAAACTGCTAACGGTATGCCTACAAGGTGCGCGCTAATCGTTGAACAGACCTGCTGGTGGCGGTGGTAGCCGCGGGGGAGGAACCATAACATGCCTAGGGAGAGTATTCAAAAGAAAATAGGCCGAGTTCGGCCTCCGAGAGTGCATATCACCTACGACGTAGAAACCGGCGGCGCTATCGAGAAGAAAGCGATTCCCTTTGTTCTTGGGGTCATGGCGGATTTGTCCGGACAACCGGCTAAGCCGCTGCCAGGCCTGAAGGACAGGAAATTCGTGGAGATCGACCGCGACAACTTCGATCAGGTGCTCGCCAAGATGGAACCGCGAGTGACCTTCAAAGTGGACAACAAGTTGAGCGACGACGACAGCAAGATACCCGTGGAACTTCGCTTTAAGAACATGGACGACTTCGATCCGGTTAACGTCGCAAGGCAAGTCGAGCCGCTGCGCAAACTGCTGGAGGTGCGCAGGCAGTTGTCGAACATGGTCAGCAGCCTGCAGGGAAATGCCAAGCTGGATGAGCTATTGCAGGAAGTGCTGCAAAACACCGACAAGCTAAACCAGTTACGAGCCGAGACCGGTTTGCCGGCCAGCGAATCTGCAGTCGAACCGAAGAAGGAGGGTTGAGATGGCGGCGGAGTCTAAGATGGCGGAGTCCCAGGCAGCGGGCGCGGCGCAGGCGGCCACGCCGGCGGCCGTTGAAGCGGGTGGAGGCTTGCTGAATAGAATTATCGAAGAAGGTCGACTAGCCCAGACGGAAGACGAAAAACGTCCGGCCATAGACGGGTTGCAGACTCTAATCGACGAAGTGCTCAAGGGTCAGATGGTGGTTTCGAAGGACACCGAGGCGATGCTCAATGCCCGCATCGCCGCCATCGACGAAGTGATCTCGAATCAGTTGAATGAGGTCATGCACGCCCCTGAACTGCAAAAAATCGAGGGGTCGTGGCGCGGCTTACGCTACCTGGTCTTCCAATCAGAAACTTCCCCGATGCTCAAGATCAACGTCCTCAACGTTAGCAAGAAGGACTTGCTGAAGGACTTGCAGAAAGCCGTGGAATTCGACCAAAGCGAGGCGTTCAAGAAGATCCACGATCCGGGCTACGGCACTTTGGGCGGCGTCCCATTTGCCGCGCTGATCGGGGATTACGAGATTGGAAGACATCCTCAGGATATCGAATTGGTGGAGAAAATGTCGAACGTCGCGGCCGCCGCCCACGCGCCCTTCATTGCCGCCGCCAGTCCCGAAATGTTCAATTGGCAGAGCTTCACGGACCTGGCCGGACCGCGCGACCTTTCCAAGATTTTTGACAACGATTTGTACATCCGCTGGAAGTCGTTCCGCGACAGCGAGGATTCCCGGTATGTGGGCCTGACGCTGCCCCACATCCTGCTCAGGCTTCCTTACGGCAAGGAGACTGTCCCCGTCGAAGGCTTCAATTACGAAGAGAAGGTGACCGGCACAGATCATAACAAGTACCTCTGGGGAAATGCGGCCTATGCGTTCGGCGCCAGGCTTACGGACGCCTTCTCCAGGTACGAGTGGTGCGCGGCCATTCGCGGAGTGGAGGGAGGCGGGCTGGTGGAAGGCCTTCCGACGCACACCTTCGTGACTGAGGATGGCGATATTGCGGCGAAATGTCCCACCGAAATTGCCATAACGGACCGCCGGGAGAACGAGTTATCTAAACTGGGGTTCATTACGTTGTGCCATTACAAAGGGACTGACAATGCCGCCTTTCTGGGCGCACAGTCATGCCAGAAAGCTCGTGAGTACTACAGCGCCGATGCCACGGCTAACGCCCGGCTTTCCACGCAGTTGCAATACATGCTGGCCATCTCCCGATTCGCCCATTATATCAAGGTCATAATGCGGGATAAGATCGGCAGCTTCATGTCGAGGGAGAATTGCGAAAAATTCCTCAACGACTGGATTTCCAACTACGTCTTGCTGGATGACACGGCCGGCCAGGAAGCCAAGGCGCAATTTCCGTTGCGCCAGGCTCGCGTTGACGTAAAGGAGATTCCTGGTAAGCCGGGTTGCTACAACGCCGTTGCTTATTTGCGTCCGCATTTCCAGTTGGATGAGCTGACTGTGTCCCTCCGGCTGGTAGCCAGGCTGCCGGAACCTAAAGCATAGACACGATTTAAGAGTTTTCGAATTACTCGAGGTATTTTCCAGGATGAGACTCTAGGCGGCCGTGCCTTGCGCTCGCGAGGCGGCCAGGCCGACGCGAGGCGCTGCGCCCGTATTATTACAGTGCGCAGAGCCAGGCGAAACTGCTAGCGGGCAACCCAGCAACTAAAATCACAAAAAGGAGATCAAATCATGGCGTTCGACGGTTTTTTGAACGTGGACGGTGTCAAGGGCGAGTCTACAGACGATAAGCACAAGGACCAGATTGAGATCCTCTCCTTTAATCACGGTGTTCACCAGCCGGTCTCGGCGACTGCGAGTTCAGCCGGGGGCGGATCGGCAGAACGATGTGAACATGAGGATTTTACGATAACGAAGTTGACCGATTCCGCAACTCCCAAGCTGCTCGAGGGTTGTTGTCAGGGGAAGCACTACAAGACGGTAACGCTCGAAATATGCCGCGCCGGTGGTGACAAGCTTCCTTACATGAAAGTCGAGATGGGTCAAGTAATCATCTCCAGCGTAATCCCCTCAGGCACTTCGAAAGGGGAGCACGGCTTTCCTGTCGAACACGTCAGCTTCAATTACGGCACCATTAAGTGGACCTACACCCAGCAAAAGCGAGCTGACGGGTCGGGTGGCGGCAACGTCACCGGCGGCTGGGACCGAACCGCGAACAAAGTGGCTGCCTAGAGCAACACCCGAGGAGAGACGCCCGCTGGGAGCCGCTCCCACCTGTGCGGAGCGGCTTCGAGGCCGTCGGGCGAGGCGCGGACGAACCCACCTTTACAGTCCGCACGACCTGTTACTCTGTCTGTCGGCTTCGCCTGGCATCGTTCACACCTTTGGTGCGTACCTTGGAGATTCAAGAACACGCGCTGGGCTTGGGCCAGCGTCTATTCGCGGCCGGAGACCGCGATTTCCCCATGCTGGAAGTCCGTCAAATAGAATTTGAACATGCCAACGCCACGCGTCATTAGCGACGAACTGCTCGTTCCTATCAGTGCTGATAAGCCGGCCGGAGGGGACCTGCGCGCGACCCAGGAGTGGGTCGACTTGAGGAAAGCGCGCCCGAACCCCCTGGAGGTAGCCGATAAGGGGATTTGGGAGCCTGTGGAGGCGAGCAACTCCGGTTGGGCGCTATTGAAGCAGTTGGCCTCCGAGGCGCTCCAGCGCAGGTCAAAGGACCTTCAAATTGCCATCTGGGTGCTCGAGGCCAACATCCGGTTGCATCGGTTTGCCGGGCTGCGCGATGGCCTGTGGCTAATTCGGGAATTGTTGCTGCGGTTCTGGGATACCGGACTTTACCCCCTCATCCCGGACGGCGAGGTAGACTCACGCTGCGGTCCGCTGGAGTGGCTCAATGAGAAAATGGCCGACGTGATTCGTCAGATCCCGCTCACCGTTCGCAAGGGTGATGGAGAGGATTATGCACTAGTTCATTACCGGGAGACGCAGCGGCCGCAACGAACCCTCACCCTTGACGAGTTTAACGCCGCCGTCGGATTGACCCCCCGGGCCGAGTACGAATTGATCTGGGAAGATTTCCAGCAGGCAGACGCGGAGCTCAAAATCCTGGAGCAGGTTATCGAGGAGAAGGTCACCGGCTCTTTCATCAGCCTGAATGCGCAGCAATTCGCGACCCCGGAAGAAGCCAGGAAAGCGGCTTTGGACATCGTACCGCTGGCGACGGAAAGTCGCGCTGCCTTGGAAGAAATCAAAACCCTCTTAAATCGTATCCTACGCAAAAAACGCCAGGATGAACCCGACCAGCCGGCCGCCGCGACTCCGGGTGGCGAGGCTTCTGCGCCAGCCCAGGGTAACGTGGAGGCGCCAAAGATTGGGTCTTTCCCAGGCTCCGGCGTGACAGCGCTTCCGGACGGCTCCTGGCAGAATGCCGAAAACCTGGTGCGGACCGGACAGATCGATAAAGGCTTGGCCGAGATGACCCGTCTGGCCGCGGCCGAGCCGAATGGGCGAGCCCGCTTTCAACGCAAGCTGCTGCTGGCTGAAATCTGCTGGTCGACTAAGCGGGAGAGGCTCGCTCGAACCATCCTGGAGGAACTGGCGGAACAGATCGACACGTTTAAACTCGAAGCCTGGGAAAGCCCCGCCTTAATTGGAGCGGTGTGGAGCAGACTATACCGTTGCTACAAGGATGAGAAGGCCGGCACGGCAGACCCCGACAAGGCGGCAACTTTCTTTCTCCGCCTTTGCCGGCTCGATCCGTGGCAGGCGCTCGCGTGTGGCGAAGGGAAGTACTCGAGTCTGGGGTAATTAGGCGTCAAATCGGAGACGTCACATGACCTAATTGGATCATGGGGCGAGTAGGCCCAAGCGCTATGGCCTAAGAAGGCGGACGATTAATGTCTTCCCCGAGAAGATGTTCGAGTTTTCGCCAGTCTCAGCATCACGATGGAGATCCTAGGTAGTCAAACTCGCGTCACCGCCTCTGTCTTGGATAGGCTGATCGGCGGCCCCTCCGACCCGGGCGAGACTGTCGCTTCGAGACGGCTGCACAGCTCGGGTGGCTTAAAGGAGGCGATCTGGCGGGATCTCAGCGCCTTGCTTAATACCCGGCGAATGGAACGTCCGATCTCTCCGGAGTTCCCGCAATGCACCAACTCGATGCTGATTTTTGGTTTGCCCGATTTCAGCCTCTTGAGTCTCCGGAGCCTCGGCGACCAGCGGCGATTGGGACTTGCCATCGAGAATGCGATACGAATGTTTGAGCCACGCCTTTCGAGTATCTCGGTCACGGCCGAGCCAAGGAATGAGCTGGACCCAACCCTGAGATTTCGGGTGGAGGCACTGTTGGAGATCGACCCGGCGCCCGAGCCGATAACTTTTGATACCGTTTTGGAAGGGGCCACCGGCAAGTTTCTACTGACGGGGAAGAACCAATGAGGGATGATCTGCTCCCCTACTATGAGAGCGAGTTGACCTTCATTCGTCAGATGGCGGCGGAGTTTGCAGCCAAGTATCCCCATGAAGCCAGCCGCCTCGAACTCCAGTCACAGCCCTGCCCCGACCCACACGTCGAACGCTTGATTGAAGCGTTTGCGTTTTTGGCGGCGCGGGTGCGTCGCAAAGTCGACGACGAATTCCCTGAAATCACTGAAGCCCTGCTGGAGGTCCTTTATCCCCACTACCTCCGGCCTATTCCGGCGATGTCCATCGCGCAACTGGAAGTCGATCCCGAGCAGGGAAAACTCACGACGGGATATCCAGTGGATAAGGGCGGCATCCTCTACTCGAAGCCGGTTGGCGGGATTCCGTGCCGGTTCCGAACCTGTTATCCCGTCACCCTCTGGCCCTTGCAGGTGGCCTCAGCATCCGTCGCACTGCCGTCGGCCTTGTCACTCGGGCCGGCGGCCGGGGACGCCGCAGCCGTGGTTCGGATTGAGCTCCGGTGCTTGGGAGGAGCAAAGCTCGCCGAATTACAGCTTAGCAGCCTGCGCTTCTATTTAAGCGGCGAAGGCGGCGAGCGTCAAACCGCGCACACGCTCCACGAGCTCATCCTGAATAACGGATGCAAAGTCATCGCGCGCAATCCCTCGAAAGGCTCCCGTACACCCCCGGTCATCCTTCCCGGTAGGTGTCGCGAAGTTGGTTTCGGGCGGGAAGAAGGACTGCTGCCCTATTCTGACCGGAGCTTCCTCGGTTATCGGCTGCTGCAGGAGTACTTCAGTTTCCCGGAAAAGTTTCTCTTCTTTGACATTTCGGGACTGGATCGGGTCCCTAGAACCGGCTTTGACGACAGGTTCGAAATCCTGATACTGCTCGACGAATTTCAGCGCAAGGACCGGCTGGCCCAACTCGAGCAAACCGTCGGCGCCGACACGTTTCGACTGGGATGCACCCCGATCATCAATTTGTTCGAAAAGTGCGCCGAGCCGATTCGCATCTCGCACGCGGTTTCTGAATACCCCGTCATTCCCGATGTACACAATGAGTTGGCGACGGAGGTTTATTCGATCGATCGCGTGACGTCGACGGCTCCCTATTCCCAGGAAGCCCAGGAGTATCAACCCTTCTATTCGCTGCGGCACAGTTACAAAAGCGACACCGGGCAGACGTTCTGGCATTCCAGCCGCCGCCCCTCCCCGCGAAAAGGCGACGCCGGTTCGGAGGTGTACCTTACGCTGGTCGATCTCGGTTTCAAGCCCAGCTTGCCACCGGTTGAAACTCTGACGGTGCATGTCACATGCACAAACCGTGACTTGCCCGCCAAGCTGCCTTTCAGCGGAGAATTCGGCGAACTCGAAATGGAGTCCGGCCCTTTGCTCCGCATCCGTTGTCTTCGCAAACCAACGGAGACGGTCCGGCCTCCGATGGGAACCAGGCCCGCCCGAGAGCATTCGCCGCGCGAAAGTCTGCAATGGCGGCTCATTTCTCACCTGGGGCTGAATCATCTCTCCATCATTGATGGCGGCTTGAATGCCTTGCAGGAAATCCTAAGGCTCTACGACTTCTCGAATCCGCCTGCGGTGCAACGACAGATCAGCGGCATTACCGGAATTTCCAGCAGTCCCCAGATCGCTCGGGTTGACTCGGAGTACGGGGTGGTGTTCTGCCAGGGCATTCGGGTGTCCGTGGAGTTTGATGAAGACGAGTACGTGGGTAGCGGCGTGTTTCTTCTGGCTTCCGTGTTGGAACGTTTCTTCGGTCTTTACTCTCCGATCAACTCATTCAGCGAGCTTCGAGTTACAACGAAACAGAGGAAAGGAGTCCTCAGGCAATGGGCGCCTCGGGCGGGCGAACAGGTGCTTCTATAGAAGACCTCCTCTTCGACCGCGGCTACGACTTCAGCTTCTTTCAGGCGGTGCGCCTGCTCGCCCACCTCTATCCCGAGCGTAGAGTAGTGGGCGGTGAGGCCTTGCCTTCCCGCGAAATCGCCCGCTTCTGCGCTCACCTGGCTATGAGCTTTCCGCCTGGCCCAATCTACCAGATCGAGCGCGCGCCGGATGCTGCCCGCCCGGCCCGCATGACCGTGGCCTTCATGGGACTAACCGGGCCGGAAGGCGTCCTGCCCGCGCACTACACCGAACTCCTGCTCGCTCTCCAGGCCGAAAAGGACGATGCCTTGGCGGCTTTTCTCGATCTCTTTAATCATCGCATGATCTCGTTGTTCTTCCGGGCCTGGGAAAAGCATCATTTTGTGATCGGCTTCGAGCGCTCCGCCAGGGCCGGCGAGCAGGATGATAGGTTTACTCAGTACCTGTTTGACTTGATTGGCATGGGCACCCCAGGGCTTAGGGGCAGGCTAGGGAAGGTTCGCGACCACGCTCTGCTGCGTTATGCAGGACTGATCGCCCAGAGGCCACACTCAGCCAGCGCCCTGCGCGGGATCCTGCGCGACTACTTCGATTTGCCCATAGAAATCGAGCAATTTCGCGGCAAATGGTTCCCTCTTGATGAATCGAGCCTCTCCTACCTTCAACAGGAAGGGCTCCACAACCAACTCGGCGTGGGCGCGATCGCCGGGGATGCAGTGTGGAATCAGCAGGCGCGTTTCCGCATCCGCGTCGGCCCCATCAGCCTTGAGCGATTTATGGACTTTTTGCCGGATGGCAAGGCTTTCGCAGAGTTGCTTGAGCTGGCGCGATATTTCGTCGGCCTGGCGCTGGAATTTGACGTTCAGTTGCTCTTGCGAGCGCCCGAGGTCCCGTGGTGCGCCCTGACCGATGAATCTGCCGACGCACCCCGGCTCGGTTGGCTCGGTTGGCTGAAAACAGAAGAATTCCAAGAGCACGCATGGCAGGCGGTGTTCAGTGAGCGCGATATGATTCCGCTTGTTGCATAAGGTAAGGCGAAGGGACCAAACCCTATGCCAAATGGGCAAACTCCCGGACATAAGTGCCAGGTGGAAAGACCTGTCGCCATCGATGGTGGGACGACCTGTCGTGAGGCCTCGCCGACACCGACTCCCGTTGGCGTTGTATCGGGAAGTGGTGTGAGCAGCTCAACCCTTTTGGCAACTGCCCGCCGGCCCGCTCAGGCTATCCAGAGTGCCTCTATTTCGATTGGTGCGGAGACCACATGGGACAGCGCAATTCGAGCGGTGTACAACAGCGGTGCGGAGGCTATTCGTCAGCAGGCGCAGGAGTTGTTGCAAACGGGGCAGATGACCGCGGAGCAAGCGAAGATCTGGTCTAATGGTCAGCGCAACGCCTTAATGCAAGCGTGTCGAGACAAGTCCTCGCCACTCGGAAAGGCCATCGCAGAAGCGATCAAGCCGAAAGCGAAGAGCGTCGCCGACCTGGAACAGCTAGGGAAGTCTGCTGAGGGTATTATCGAAAGTGCCGGCAAGACCAACCCCTATGTGAACCGTGTTGCCGTTGGCTTTCGCTTTGCAGGGCCCGCCCTTCTGGTAATTGGGCTTAGCTTTTCTGCCTACCATATCGCAACGGCTCCCGAAAACGAGCGCTGGCATGTGACAGCCCAAGAAGCTGGAATTTGGTCGGGGGCGTTGGCGGGTGGATGGGCCGGTGGAAGAGGCGGGGCTGTGGCGGGGGGCGCGATCTGCACTTTCGTCGAGCCCGGTGGGGGTACCGCAATCTGTGGAGCGGTGGGCGGCGTTGTAGGAACCCTAGGGGGCGCGATCCTCGGAGGTTGGGCAGGAAGCAAGGCGGGAGACTACGTCTATCGGTCTCTTGCGGCCCCCCAAAGCAGCGGAGGATAACGCCGCTTAAGACAAGAGGTAATTCGCACATTTTCTGACCAACACAGCATGTTCCGGAAGTCCCGAGTAACGCCGCCGCGAGCCGTCTTCAATGAAGCGCAGACTCAGTGTCTGCGCGGTTTTGCAGCGCAGGTTCTCGGGTCCGAGTCAGCGGTCTGCCAAATACACTATCACCTGCTCGGATGCGCGGATTTGGCCGACCATGACAAGGCCGTCGCGATGCTTCGAGCCTTGCGGTCCGAGGACTGGGCTTCGGCTTCCAACCACAACGCTCTGGCTGGAGCCAACAACCTCGTCCTCGGAATCCTGCTGCGGATTCACGCGGGGACCGGGACGCAAGTCGACTATTGGGTGGCGATGCGTAGTCCGTTCGACATTCTCGAGGCGCCGACTTTGGTGGCCTGCGGAAAGGTAGCAAGCACTCCTCAAGTCAAACTGACACCGTTGTT
>Ga0187781_10001403_pt1 | contig 18239 bp, 15 predicted proteins | sample 0715_SJ02_MP02_2_FD_132447 | JGI IMG/M metagenome (GOLD analysis project Ga0187781, IMG submission 132447) | Tropical peat soil microbial communities from peatlands in Department of Meta, Colombia - 0715_SJ02_MP02_20_MG | ecosystem: Environmental > Terrestrial > Soil > Wetlands > Peat | place... | reverse complement strand
CGAGCGACCAGTAGAACGTCCACACAGTACGGTCGAAGAACGTGCGCAGGCTCATGTGTGTCGCGTTGACGTAACCCAGGGCAGGAGAGTCGAAGATCACGTTGTCCCACGCGAGAGGAGAGCCTCGTCCACCCGGCAGGCGGCTCAAGGTCAGGTTCGCGACCATCCAGGGCGCGTAGGAGAATCCTCCCACGGGCGCGCCTCTCCTCTCGACGATGCGCTCGGCCACGAAACGCGGAACGCATACGACGGCGGCTCCCGCTTCGACCCGCACGGTCCGATTCGAGCGCGAGTCGAAGTAGTCGACGGATACGCCCGCGCCGCTTCGCGCGATGCGGCTGACCAATGATCGCCTTTGCCAGGCTGCGCCGCTCCGAGCGGCGAGCTGCGACACCAGGTGGCCGTTCCCTTCCGGCCACGTGACCACGGTCGTGGCTTCCGCGTTCCCCGCGACGCCGCTGCGCGAGGCGAAATAGTGCAAGCCCGCCCAAGCGGAAATCTCGCCTGCCGTCGATCCGTAGTCGTCTCTGCAGCAGTAGTTCACGTACCAATTGAGCAGCGGCGAGTGCCAATTCCTTTGCCGCAAATACTCGGTCATGGACAGGGCGTCGAGCGCGCGACAGTCCGGGTCGGTCGAGCTCGAATCGACCGGAATCGCGAACAGCGGCTTGCCGTCGGCACCGCTGCGCCGCTTGAGCGTCTCGGTCTCCTTGAAGAAGGCGCTGAACTCCTCTCGATCCTGGGCCGTTGCGGTGAGCTCCGGCACGAGGCCTTCCTGCCATCGCCCCAGGATCCAGAGCCGTTCCTGCGGATCGGCAGAGAGGCAGTACTCATCGTACAAAGGACGTCCCTGCGAGTCCTCGCCGACGATGATCCCGAGATCGCGGAACAGCTCCAGCACCGGCCGGCAGTCGGCTCGAACCAGGGGTACGTAGTGCGCCCCCCAGGGATAAGCGCTGACATCATTGCGCCCACAGCTCGAGTTGCCCCCGATCTCCTCGAGCGCATCGATCAAGAGCACATCGTCGATCCCGCGCTTCTCGAGCGCATAGGCTGCCGCAAGCCCCGCCACACCGCCGCCTGCGATGACCACTCGGGCCCGGCGAGAGGCGCTCGCTGGCGGGAGCGACCCGTCGCGAAGTCGGTGACCCCATGCGGCGCCGGGCAGAACCAGTTGGCCGGGTAGCGCAGCGGGCATCCTTCGCTGGCATCCCCCTACACCGGCGATGAGCCCGGCGATGGAGCCTCGAAGCATGTCGCGTCGCGTGATCATGCTAGTCCGCGAGATATTGGCCCCACTCGCTCTCGAAGTAGCGAACGAGGACTTGATTGTCGAGCCGGTTCACGTCGGTGGGCACCCGCTGCATGTCCGGCGGGAAGGAGAGCATCTGTTGCAGGACTTGAGGGGTCAAATAGCGCAAGCCCTCCGGCAGTTGGATGGGCGGACGGTAGGGCGTGTGACCGGCCAACACGAACCCCCATTCGCCGAAGGACGGCACCAGCGCATGATACGCAGCGGTTACGAACCCGGCGACCTGCAAGGTCTGATCGACGCACCAGAAGGAGCGCCGCGCAACGAAGGGCGAGGTGCTTTGAATCACGGCCCATCCGTCGGGCGCGAGTACCGCGTTGAGGCGGCGGTAGAAAGTGGTCGAGAAGAGCTTGCCGATCGAGTAATTGGACGGGTCGGGGAAATCGACCACGACCGCATCGAAAGTACCGCGGTCGCCTTGCAGCCAGACGAAGGCATCCGCATTGACGACGTGAACCTTGGGTGAGCTGAAGGCGCCGCCGTTCAGCGCGGAGAGGAACCGAGAACGCGCGAAGAGCGCGGTCACTTCCGGATCCAAATCGACGAGCGTGATCGACTCGACGCTCGGATATTTCAAGATCTCGCGCAAGGCGAGGCCGTCGCCGCCACCGAGCACCAGGACGCGGCGGGGCTCGGGTACGGCGGCGAGCGCCGGATGCACCAGCGCCTCATGGTAGCGGTATTCATCCCTCGAGCTGAATTGCAAGTTGCCGTTCAAGAAGAGGCGCGTGTCGTCTGCCTGCCGCGTGACGACGATGCGCTGATACGGCGTCGATTTGGAGAATACCGCCTGGCCCGGGTACTGCGACTGCTCGGCGATCTCCATGATGGGATCCGCGTAGACGAACCCGATTGCCAGCAAGACCATCACGGTGCCCGCGCCCCAGCGCAACAGGCCGAGCTTGGGCACACCCTCGGGACGCAATAGCAACAGCCAGGCGACGGCGACGTTCAAGATGCCGAACAAGAAGCACGTGCGGATGAGACCGAGCCGCGGAACAAGAAGCAAGGGGAACAGGATGGAGGCAACGAGCGCGCCGAGATAATCCGCCGCAAAGACGCGTGCAACGAGATCGCCGATCTCGAACTGGTCTTGCAGGATGCGAAGCAAGAGGGGAATCTCCAGGCCCACGAGCACGCCGATCAGGCTGACGAGGCCATAGAGCGCGACGCGAAACTGCGTCACCTCCGCGAACGTCAGAAATAGAATCGCGGCGGAGGCGCCGCCGACGGCTCCGACCACGATCTCGACGCGCACGAAGTGCTCGATCAGGGCGCCGCGCAGATAGCGGGACAGCCAAGAGCCGATCCCCATCGCGAACAGGTACGCGCCGATGATCGTGGAGAACTGCGTGACCGAGTCGCCGAGCAGATAGCTGGCCAGCGTGCCGGCGACCAGCTCATAGACCAGCCCGCAGCTCGCGACGACGAGCGCGGAGAAGAGCAGCGGGGTACGAATCGCTGCGCTAGCCACGAATCGCGGCCGAGATGATCAGCGCGAGCCCGATCACCATGGATCCGACGAGAATTGCCAGCGCGGAGTTCTGTTTCTCGTTGATCTCGCGCCACAAGTGATAGGGCGTGACCCGGTCGAGCACGATGAAGCCGACGGCATAGATGACGATGCCGACCAAGCAGAACAGGATGGCGTTGAGCAGAGGACCGAGGTTCGAAGAGTTCACAGCAGCTCCTTATTTGTGGAAGCGGGTAGCGGTTCCATACGTTGCATGAGAGGGGCTTGAGGCAAAAGGAACGTATCCTCGAGCGTTGGCCACCAGCAGGTAGCACAGTGCGACGACACAGAGGGCGGAATACCCCAGGGTGCGCAAGTTCATCGATGGGAACCCAGGTCGCTCTCCGACCAGCGCTCCCTCTCGAAGGCGAGCCGCCGAAACAGAAGATATGCGGGATAGCTCAGGATGAGGGTCAGAGCGAGCCAGAAATTCTGCCAGGACAGCACGTCATGGCGCAGCGCCAGAGCGACCGACGTCGGCTGATTCCGGCCCGCGCCTGTGGCACCGTCCACGATCAGCTTGTAGGTGCCCGCGGGAACGGCGCTGAGCAGGGAAGTGCCCTGAGTCGAGCCCTCGCTCCACGCTCCGTCGCCGTCCACACCGTAGTAGTACTCGAACGCATTCGCGAACTCGAAGCTCTGACCGGTCGTGGTTTCGACCAGCGAGCCGTTGAGCTCGACCCAGTTGTTGCTCAACGGCGCAGTCGCCGTGAGCTCGTTCACCGACCGGTGTGCGGGAAGGGAGAACGGGCCGTACACCTGTGTCTCCTCGCCCGGCTTGCGGGGGAAGTCATAGGTGCCGACGGAATACTGCACCCCGCGCGTCGCGAAAGCCGAGCCGATCTGGATCAGCAATGAGGCCGCCAATGCAGCCCACATGACCGGCCGCACGGAGCGCCAAGCGGCGCTTGCCGGGTTGGTCTGATTGGGAGAGACGCTGGTGCGTGGCGGTGATGAGACGATCTGAAACGCGCTCCTTACCTCATCGGGCTCGAGGTATTGCAACAGCGTCCAGGTGATCTCGTCGTCGGACTTTTCGCGTGAGAGCATGAGCGGCGGAGCCACGTAGTCGGTGGTTTCGGCGCGATCACCGACCTTGACCCGCCAATAGAATTCCCCGACGACCCAGGTGACAACCGCCCGACCCTGATTGAACTTGCGGTAGCGGTGACCCTCGTAGAAGAGGTCCGAGAGAACAGTGATCTTCGAGGTGTCCTTGACCGTGCGGCCCAGATTCCAGTGGCCCGCGTCATACACCAGCCAGCGAAAGCCGACGAAGGGATTGAACAGCAAGTATTCTTCCCAGCGATAGTCGCTGGCGACGTCGCAGCGCTGCATGGCGCCGATGACTTCGAATATCTGTCCACCCAGGGTTCCGCGCGTCCCGAGCGCGAGGTGCAGCCGTTCCTCCCGCTCGTGGTAGGCCTGGATCAGGCGGATCTCGGGTTGCGAGACATCGATTTGGCTGTGGCAGTAGGCGCAAGCGGCCATCACGCTTTGGCCGAGCGCTCGAAGCGCGATGGGGGCACCGCACTGGGGACAACGAACCGCCTTGGCCTCGCGCGGTTGCGCGCTCGCTGGAGCTTGCGCCCCGGCCGCAGGGTGCGCGCCGCTGGGCGGGGCCGCCGCACCGGCCGGGGTCGAGGAGCCGCGCGGGGGCTGCGCGCCGGAAGCACTCATCGCGCGGGTGGCGAGGACCCAAGGGTCCAGCCGTCCATGGGCTTTAAGTGGGAGAAGCGGCACTCGGCGAACTCGACGTACCGACCCACGAACAGCCGCAGCGCATCGGATCGCTCGATCGTGGCGAACGCGAGTCCGGGTCCACGCAGGTCGATGCAAGTCATCGGGCCGGTGTCGGCGGCATAGGACGCGAGCTCACCCTCGGCGCCTGCGCAAGCGACCTCCTTGATGTCGCTCACCTGGAAGCGCTGTCCATCGAGGGCCACGAAGGACGCCGGCATGAGATCCGTCGCAGTCGATGCGCCGAGCGGCGGCCGCATCGTCGCCGCTCCTCGTTCGAAGGTCATGACGAGATCGCCCTGCGCTTCGGCGAGCCAACCGAGCGATCCGTCGCCAAAATGGGCGCACCATTCGTTCCAGCTCCCTTCGCTCCAGACCTTACGGATCCGGCCCACCAGCGTGAAGGGGCGTCGGTCGAACTCCCCCGAGGTTCCTAGCTGAAGCGGGCTGAAATCTTCCGGGACGGCGGCGACGCGTCCCAGCGACTCGAGCCCCGCGTCGCGTCGAACGAGAAGCGAGCGACAATAGGCGCAGACGGCGTAGGGCGCGGCGCTCGCAAAGCGCACGGAGGCTCCGCAGGTGGGGCAGGAAAGACTCGTCACTCAGCCGACGCGCAAAATCGCCTGCCTCGGCGAAACCGGCCAGGTCATTGCTCGCTCCCGTGAGAAATCCCTGCCGATGTATCCTACATGCTATCGGCCGCCAACGGAATTGACCCGATCGTGACAATCATGACGAACGTGATAGCGCTCACGTTACGCGCGACGCTCGAGATCGCGGTGAGCTGACCTACGCGGACGTCGCGGCGAGATCGCGCGTCCTCGGCGCTTCAGCGGCAAGCGCTGCGCCCTGCGATCGGAGCCGGCGCTCGCGCTCCGCTGCGCGCAGCGCCTGCGTCGTTCCCTGGGCGCCTTCGTGGCGCCATCCCGGAGGACCGAATAAATAGCCTAGGCGCTGTGTGCAGGTGAGATTCGGCCGCAGCAGATCGCGTGCAATGCCCACGTACTCGTGCAGCGCGATACGAATGGGATTGAACGTACCCAGATTCTTGACGATGCCGTAGCGGGCCGCTTCTTCGGCCTGCTCCGGCACGAAGGTGCCGAACATCCGGTCCCAGATCATGAACACGCCGGCGTAGTTCGCATCGAGATAGCGCGGATTGCTCGCATGGTGCACCCGGTGGTGGGAGGGCGTGTTCAGCAGCCACTCGAACCAGCGCGGCATGCGGTCGACCGCCTCGGTATGAATCCAGAATTGATACAAGAGATTCAACGAGAAGGCGAGCCCGACGATGCCGGGACTGAATCCGATCCAGGCAAGCGGCACGTTGAGCACCATGAGCCCACTGAACTGCGATGTCCAGCTCTGGCGCAGGTTCGTCGACAGATTGAAATGCTGGCTCGAGTGGTGAACCACATGCGAGGCCCAGAACCAGCGCGAGCGGTGGCTGATGCGATGCCACCAGTAGTAGCGCAAGTCCTCCAGCACGAACGCGACGCAGAACGACCACCAGGTAAAGGGAACGTCGGTCAACCGGTGCTCGTACGCGACCAGGACGCCCGTGAAGAAAATCCAGCTGAGCGTGCCCCAGAAGAAGATGCTGCCGATGCTCACCGCCACGTTGGCGAGCGTGTCGCGCGCATCGTACTCGGCCCGGATCCGCGAGGCGGAGGCGAGGAGGATCTCGAGCGGAATCAGCAACAAGAGCAGCAGCTGCGCCGCCGTCGCGGCATGAAAGTAGATGGGATCAGGCATGACGCAAATCCGAATAGCGGTCCGACGAGGCGGCCGTGGTCAGCGATTGGAGCCGCCCCAACCACTGTGCCCGCGCGTCGGCCTCTTCGATGCGAAAACGTGCTCGCGGCCAGCCGAAATCCGCAAACACGAGAGTAATGGTCCCGTCGCGCTCTGATTGCACCCGCGAGAGCTCGCTCGGCACGAGGATGCGCGCATTCCAGCGTCGACCGCGGCGCTCGAGGATGCCGATTGTGCCGCCGAGATCGATCAGCGCCGCGCGCCGGTCGGCCGACAGCGTGGCCGTGCCGGCTGCATCGGGAAAGTACCTCCGGAAGGTGTCTACGGCCTCAGCCGCTCCTTTCAGTCGCACAGGGTCGCCTGCGCGCTTTCGCCAAAGCAAAACTGCGAGCACCCCACCCAGTACCACGTTGACGGCAATGGAGATCACCAACTCCGACATGCGTTTAGCTTAAGCGCGGCGCTGCGGGTCGGCAATCCCTGCTCCCCGGGGCCCGCCTACGCTACTTCGTAGCCGCTCAGGCCATTGTGCCTGTCGGTTCCGACGTCGACCGCCCGCTGCGCCTCGAGATTGCCATCGGCGGCTGTGCAGAGCGGTTCGGCGGACTGCTCGAAGGTCCACCACCTGGGCTAGAGCTCCTCGAGGTCGATGATGGCCGAGCGCGCGACGCGGCCGTCTCGCACCAAGACCCCTTCGGCGCGCAGACGGCGCGCTTGCTCCCGGTGGTGGGCGGAGGATTTCGCAAAGGCGATCCGGCCGCCCGCGCTGACCACGCGGTGCCACGGCAGATTGAGTTGCTCCGGCGCTAGCCGCAACGCATACCCCGCTTGCCGCGCGCGGCCCGGCAGTCCCGCCGCTCGGGCGACGGCCCCATAGGTGCTGACAGCGCCGCGCGGAATCGCGGCGACCACATCCCAAATCGCGAGCAATGCGGGATTGTCTCGAGCCGCCCGTCGCTGCGAGAGCGAGGACCGGGCACGCAGCGGCAGGAGCAGCGCCGTGATCTTCTGGTTTCGATCCGTCATCGCCTCGCCATTCGCGGCACGGCGTCGATCACATCACCCGGCGAGCGGAACTGCCCGGGATGCGTCAACAGCGCGCGAGCCAGGGCGAGCGCTCCGGCTTCGCAGTCGCCGCGCAGGTCCGCGTCGGCAATGCGGTCGAGATCGATCACGTGGGCGAAACCCAGAATGCGCCGAATCATCTTGCAGGCGCCGAACCCGAGCATGTCGGCAAAGAGCGAGTCTAGGAAGGCCGCTTGCGCCGACTTCAGCGCAGCCGCGCCCTCGGGAGGGGAAAACATCGCGGACGGAAACACATCGCCCAGCGCGTGCTCGGCCCAGAGCGCAGAGAAGCGGGTGCGGAAGGTGTCCCAGAAGACTTTTGCCTGCTCCAAGATCCACTCTCGGTAGAGGATGCGGTCGTCGCGCTCGCTCGTGTGCCCGGGCTGTGAGTACCAGCTCAACAGCAAGTTGCCGAAGAATGCACCGAGATCGAACCCGATCGGCCCGTAGAAGGCGAATTCCGGATCAATCACCCGGCTGTCCTCCTCGGTGACCATCACCGATCCTGAATGCAGATCGCCGTGTACGAGCGCTTGAACGTCGGTGAGGAACTTCCCGCCGAAGCGTGCCGCCGCCACCTTGAGCGGTCCGTCGCGGCGCATGTCGGCCGCGATCTCGTCGAGCTGCGGCGAGGTGTGGCGATTGCGCACGCTCATGATGTAAGGATCGGTGAAGATGAGATCGACCGTGATGCGCACCAGCGCCTTGTTCCGAGCGAAGAGCGCCATGCCGTCCATCTTGCGCTCGAATGGCCATGCAAAGTCCGAGGTGAAGAAACAGGACCGTGCGACGTACTCACCCATATCCCGGGCGATGCGCGGATAGCGTCGTCCCCCGATCAGCCCGTGCCTCAAGATGATATGCGGGGACAGGCACTCCATGACGATGCAATAGAGCTCAGGATCGTAGTGGTAAACCTTCGGCACGAGCCCGCCGACGTAGGGCGTGACGGCGAGATAATAGGAATGCTCGAAGAACGCCCGCTCAGGCGACATGGGCCACGTTGGGCCGGCGGCCCGAACATAGGGAAGCGCCTGCTTGACGCACACCGAGCCCGCGGGCCCGTGCACGATGAACACGAGATTGAGGTTGCCGTCGCCTACCTCGCGAATTTGCCAGGCCTCACTCCTCGCGCCGAGGAGCGAGGAGATCTCGGGTACGCCCTGGAGAAACGCAGGCAGGGACTTGACATCGAGTACCCGATAGCCCGAATGCGCTTCCCGAGGGACCATGCTCAGCTCCGGGGCGACTTCGCGCCCGAAAGTCCCCGGCCGGCGAACACGAGGTCTGCGTCCGCCGTGTCCTGCCTGCCGTAGGTGGCAAATTTCTCTCCGACGCGCCGCATCTCGGCGTCATCGAGCACGCGCACCCCGCCAACGACCTGCGCCGCGCAGTACTGAGCGGCGAGATTCTCGACCTCGCCGGCGAGCTTCAAGGCCGCGCCGAGATCCGCTCCGAGTGCGATGACCCCGTGGTTGCCGAGCAAGCACGCCCTTCGGCCCTCGAGCGCGGCGAGCGCGGCATCCGAGAGCGCCTGGGTGCCGAACGTCTCGTACGGCGCGCACCGGACGTCCGATCCGCCCGCGACCGCCACCATGTAATGAAACGCCGGGATGCCGCGGCCGGTGCACGCGAGGGCGGTGGCCGCGCGCGAATGGGTGTGAACGATCGCGCCGATCTCGGCTCGAGCGCGGTAGATGTCACGATGGAAGCGCCATTCGCTCGAGGGGCGGCGGCGTCCGAACCAGCGGCCGTCGATGCTCACCATGGGAATATCGGCAGGCTCGAGTGCCTCGTAGGGCACGCCGGTCGGACTCACGAAGAAGCCGCGCTCATCGCGGCGAACACTCACGTTTCCCGAGGTGCCGTGGGTCAATCCGCGACGGGTGAGCTCGCGGCAGGTATGAACCACCGCCACGCGCAGACTCTTGTCGGTGCGCCCGGCGCTCACGCGGTCGCTCGTCGTTCCGAGTAGAGCGACTCGAGCCCCGCGGCGCTCGCGGGACAGACGCCGCGCTCCGTGATCAGCGCGGTAACCAGTTTTGCGGGGGTCACGTCGAAACCGAGATTGAGTGCCGAGCTCGTCTCCGGCACGACGCGCACCGTCTCGAGCGCGCCCGAAGCGCTGCGGCCGGTCACATGGGTGAGCTCGGTCGGCGATCGCTCCTCGATCGGTATGGCCTCGCCCGCGCTGATCGACCAGTCGATGGTGCTCGAGGGCAGCGCGACATAAAACGGCACCTCGTTGTCGCGGGCGGCGAGCGCTTTCAGGTACGTGCCGACCTTGTTGCACACGTCCCCCGCGGCGGTGATGCGATCGCTTCCCACGATCACCATGTCCACGCGACCGCGCTGCATGAGATGTCCGCCGAGGTTGTCCGCGATGACGGTGTGAGGAACTCCGTGCGCGCCGAGCTCGAATGCCGTGAGCGCAGCGCCCTGGTTGCGTGGCCTCGTCTCGTCCACCCACACGTGTATCGAAATCCCGGCGTCGTGTGCCATGTAAATGGGCGAGAGCGCCGTGCCCCAATCGACGCAGGCAAGCCAGCCAGCGTTGCAGTGAGTGAGAATGTTGAGGCGGCGTCCGGTAGTTTCGGCCAGTCGGCGGATGATCTCCATGCCGTGAGCGCCGATGCATCGGCACTGCTCGACGTCGGCGTCGCAGATGAGCCCCGCCTCTCGATACGCGGCCTCGGCACGCTCCCGGGGCGCGACCACGGCGAGGGCTCGGCGCATCCTCGCCAGCGCCCAGGCCAAGTTCTGGGCGGTCGGGCGAGTAGCCTTCAGCACCCGTGCCGCACTCTCCAGACAGTCGTCCGAGGGGTCTTGTCGCAAGGCAAGCGCGATGCCGTACGCAGCCGTCGCTCCGATCAGCGGCGCGCCGCGCACCGTCATGTGGCGGATCGCGTGCGCGGCGTCCTCGAGACTTTCGAGATCGACCGTCACGAACTCGAACGGCAGGCGCGACTGATCGATGACCCGCACCGCGCCGCTAGGCGTCGGCCAGATGGTGCGATAATGCTTGCCCGAGATCTTCACTGCTGATCAAGCCCTTGCCTCTATTCTAATGCTTAGATCGCCCGGGATCGCTCGAGCTCCGCGCGGCCGCGCGAAAAAAAGTGTCGCGAGGAGGACCTTCATCCTCGTCGCGACACTCAGGGTGGTGGTGTTGCGGATCAGACCTTGCGAGCGGCCCGATTGCGCTTGTCGATGTCGTGATGACGGACTTTGACGTCCTTCGCGAGGCGCCTGTTGTCGTTGCGAATATCGTGCAGGCTATGAGCGAGGTCTCGCTTGTCGTGCCGAATCTCGGCATTCTCGTCCTTGCGCTGCTGGTTCCAATACTCGGCGCCCTTGAGGTTACCGGCGGCTAGGTCGCGCTCCTCGCGCAGCTTGTCGGCATTGCGCAGGGTGTCGTCGCGATCGATATCGCGCCGATCGTGTGCGGCATCCCATTGGTCCTTGCGCATGTCACCGACGTTATTGCGAACGTCCTGGTTGAGCTGCTGGATGTCCTGGTTGTACTGCTGGACGTCCTGAGCGGCCTGAGCCGGGGTTTGCGCGACCGCCGTGCCCGCGCTGAACGCCAGCAGGCCGGCGAGTGTGATGATCTTGATACGCATGAGAATCTCCTTGGTCGGTTGAGCTTGTTGGTGGCCGATATCGGCCGTCACCAATGGGATGCGTAAAGAAGCGGTGAATCGCCTCGCATCGCCCGCGACCTCTGTCGCCGGGTGGTCGCTGCGGACAGGCCGGGTGCCCCATGGTGCGATGCACCACAATGCGCGCCGTCGCTCGCGTTATGTTGTCTCGACGGGGTGCGTTGCGAGGCGGGCAGAGCACTCGAAAACGCGCCTCGCGGCCGGTTTGACGGCCTTCGGGTCGCGCGCATACGATCCTTTGCGTACCGGGGATGGTTAGCGTTCATGGCAGACGATCAATCCGGCCAGGTCACGATGCTCCTGCGTCACTGGACCAAGGGCGACCAAAAGGCGCTCACCGAGCTCTTGCCTCTGGTCTATGACGAATTGCGGCGCGTCGCTCGACAGCATCTGCAGCGCGAGCGGCCGGACCACACGCTGCAGAGCACCGCGCTGGTGCACGAGGCGTTCTTGCGGCTCATGGGCAACCAGCCCGCGGAGCTCAGGAATCGGCCGCATTTCATCGCGATCGCCTCGCGCCTGATTCGACAGATCCTCGTCGACTATGCGCGCGAGCGCGGAGCCGTCAAGCGCGACGGCGGCGTGCGAATCTCGACGGAGTATCTGGAGGGATTGCCGATCACCGATGACGCGGAGCTCATCGCGCTGAATGACGCCCTCGACGATCTGTATGGCATCGACGAGAGACAGGCGAAGATCGTCGATATGAAGTTCTTCGGGGGCCTCACCTCTCCGGAGGTGGCCGAAGTGCTCGGGATGTCGCGTGCCACCGTGGATCGCGATTGGTCAACGGCCCGTGCGTGGCTGCATCGACAGCTGAGCCGATCCAAATCGTCATGACCGACGACCACTGGGATCGCATCAAGGACATCCTCCATCAGGCGATGCAACTCACTCCGGAGCAGCGAGCCCGGTTCCTCGATGAGACCTGTCCCCGAAACGATCCCTGCCGCGCCGAAGTCGATTCGCTCCTGGCCGCCGATGCCGACGCGCGGTCGAGCTTCATGCGGGCGGTCCCTGCCGGCGCGGACTCCGACGAGCTGGACCGCGCCAACACTTTAAAGCCCGGCGATTTGTTCGAGGAGCGATTTCGCCTGATCGAGAGATTGGGTGAAGGCGGCATGGGTCAGGTCTGGCTCGCCGAGCAGATCGTGCCGGTTCGCCGACAGGTCGCTTTGAAGCTCATCAAGGCTGGAATGTACGACGAGTCGGTCGTGCAGCGCTTTCGCTCCGAGCGCCAGTCGCTCGCGATCATGGATCATCCGGCCATCGCCAAGGTGTTCGAGGCGGGCGCGACGGTGCTTGGTCAGCCGTACTTCGTGATGGAGTACGTCCCGGGAGTGTCCATCACCGAGTACTGCGATCGGCGCAAGCTCGACGTGCGCTCGCGGCTCGAGCTGTTCATCCAGGCCTGCGACGGTGTGCAGCACGCGCATCAGAAGGCCATCATTCACCGGGATCTGAAGCCGGCGAACATCTTGGTGGTGGATCTCGATGGCAAGCCCGTGGCGCGCATCATCGACTTCGGGCTCGCGAAGGCGACCGCGCCGACGCCGAAGCGCGAGAACGAATTTACGCTTCTGGGTCAATTCGTGGGTACCCCCGGCTACATGAGTCCCGAGCAGGCGGACCCGAACATCCACGACATCGATACCCGCACGGACGTCTATTCGCTCGGCGTCATCCTCTATGTGCTCCTGGTCGGCTGCCAGCCCTTCACCGGCAAGACGGGCAAGCGGCCGCCGATCGACGAATTGCTGCGCAAACTCCGTGAGGAAGATCCGCCGCCGCCGAGTTCGAAGCTCACCGCCGACCGGGACGGCTCGATCTTGACCGCCTATGCGCGCGGCGGCCTGGAGCCCAAGGCGCTCGTGCGGCTGCTGCGCGGTGATCTCGATTGGATCGCGCTCAAGGCCCTCGAGCGCGAGCGAGCGCAGCGCTATGGCACGCCATCGGAGCTCGCCGCCGATCTCAGACGCTACCTGAGCGACGAGCCGGTCCTCGCCCGACCGGCAAGCGCCGCTTACCGGCTGAGAAAGTACACGCGCCGGCACCGCGTTGCGGTCGGCATCGTCATGGGCTTGATCGTGCTGCTCGGCGCCTTTTCCGTGCTGCAGGGGCTCGAGCTGCGCCGCACGACCGCGGAGCGGGATCGGGCGAATCTGGAGCGCGACCGCGCGAATCGGGAGCGCGACCGCGCCACTCGCATCACCGATTTCATGACCAGCATGTTCAAGGTGTCCGACCCGAGCGAGGCGCGCGGCAACAGCATCACGGCGCGGGAGATCCTCGACAAGGCGTCCGAGGAGATGCGCACCGGGCTCGCGCAGGACGCCGATGTTCAGTCGCAGATGCTCTATGTGATGGCGAGCACGTACCTCAATCTCGGGCTCTATCCGCGTGCGCACGAGCTCGCAAAGCGTGCGCTCGACGAGCGCCTGCGCTTGCACGGCTCGAAGGATCCCGCCGCGTTAGCCTCGATGACCCAGCTCGGATGGATCTTGGACCGCGAGGGACACGATGCAGAGGCGGAGAAGCTCGAGCGTGAGGCGCTCGCGGGCGAGCGTGCACTGCTCGGGTCGAAATCTGCCGCCACACTCGAGACCATGGATCGTCTGTCGGTGATCGACGAGGAGGAAGGCCATTATGCGGAGGCCGAGAATCTCGCGCGCCAGGTCATGCAAACGGCGGCCGAGACGCAAGGGGCCGAGAGCGATCAGGCCCTCGCCGCGACCAATCACTTTGCGCGGGCGCTGTGGTATCTGGGTCGATATCCCGAGGCCGAAGAGCAGTATCGGAAGCTCCTCGCGATCGACCGGCGCGTGCTCGGCGCCGATCACCCCCAAACGCTTGCGGCGATGCTCAGCTTGGCGGTCGCCGTGGGCGCGCAGCAGCGGGTGGAGGAGGCGGAGCGGCTCTACCGCGAAGTCCTGGCCGCGCAGCAGCGTGTGCTCGGGCCCGAGCACCAGTACACCGTGCTCACCATGGATAACCTCGCCGCGTTGTTGACCGACTCAGGCCGTCTCGCCGATGGCGAGAAGCTGCATCGGGAGGTGCTCGCCATTCGCTTGCGCACGCTCGGGGCTGAGCATCCCGACACGTTGAAATCCAAATTGAATCTCGCGCAGGCGCTGCTCAAGGAAGGCCATGTCCAGGAAGCCGACGAGCTCCAACGCGATACCCTCGCGGTCGAGCAGCGCGTCCTCGGCCCGGAGAATCCGATGACCCTCCTCTCCCAATCGAATCTGGCCGATATGCTGATTCACGAGGGCCGCTATGCCGAGGCGGAAGAGCTCGCCTCGGCCGCCATGCAGGTGGAGCTTCGCACACTCGGGCAGGGTCATCCGACCACCTTGGATTCGCTACGTGTCCTCGGCAAGGCGATGGCCTTGCGCCACCGCTACCCGCAGGCGAGCGAGCTGCTACGCGAGGCCATCGCCGAGCTCGACGCCGGTGCGGATGCCGAGAGCCGCTGGACCGCATGGTATGCCTTTGCATGTGTCGCAGTCGCGGCAGGACGGCTGGACGAGGCGCTGAGCTACCTGCGCGAGGCCATCAATCGGGGGTACACCGATGCGAACGGCCTGATGACGGATGACGACTTGAGGGACTTACGCCGCAATGCACAATTCCTGAAGCTCGTCGGCGGCCTCAAGACGGCCGCCAAGCAGGGCGCCTGAGAGGGCTGGCGAGGTTTTTCTTGGCGTGGCGTGAGGCATTTGACGTGTGCTTTACGCATTCTGGGTCAAGCTCTCGCGAAATTTCGATAGGTGGCCCCAGGGAGGCAGAGTTCTTATGAAGCGCTTGATGGTGTCACTGGCAGCAGGTCTGTTCACCTTTGTATCTGGAGTCGCTTGCGCGGCTGACGTCGTGGAAGTGCCCGATTCCTCGGCGAGCACGGGTCCCGCGCTCACCCCGTTCAGCGACTGGCTGGTCATGGCGTGGGCCGGCGAGGCGGGCATCTCGTCCCATCCGGTGTGGTACTCGGTCTTCAACGGTACGAGCTTCACGGCGCAGGCGCAGGTGCGCGGTGCGTTGACGAGCACGGCGCCCGCGCTCGCGGTCGCCGGAGGGAAGCTCTACCTCGCAACGACCCCACCCAACGAGAATGACAGGATCTATTCCTATGAGGCGACCGGCCTCGAATTCGTATCCGATGGCGTGCCGCTGTGCGATGAGCAGACGTGCGCCCGTACGCGCGCCGCGCCGGCATTGCTCGGCGTGGGGACAACCCTCTTTGCGGCGTGGACGAGCCTGAACGGGGAGATCATGGTCGCCGCGCGCACGAACGGGGTATGGAGCATCGCCGCCGAGCCGATCCCTGATGCCGTCACCAGCCCCACGACCGGGCCGACCTTGGCGCTCTACGAGAACCGAATCCATCTCGCCTGGGTCGGATCCGAGGGCGAGGCCATCTGGGCCGCGGTGGGCACCCCGGCCGTATCGAGCGCGGGGGTTCCTCCCTCAAGCCTCGTATGGTCCAAACCAGTGGAGATTCCCGAAGCGACCAAAGTGGCGCCAGCGCTCGGAGCACTCACGCTCGGGAGCTCGCCCAATAACCCGGGCAGCAGCGTGCTATTCCTTGCATGGACGACCGCGGATTCCACCATCGGATTCGCGCGCTGGAATCCCGCGAACGAGCAGTGGACTGCCTCGCAGTCGCCGATTCCGCAGCCGGCGGGAGCGTTGACGAGCGAGGCTGTGGCCCTCGCGAGCTTCACCTTCTCCGTGAGCGGCGAGTGCTTCCGCTCCAACGACACCGGTTTCACGGGGGTGCACAAACCGCATCGGTCCGATCTAATGTCGGTCCATACCCCGTGTCCCTGATCGCGAGTGATCTCTTCTCGGTCGGCGTGAGCTGGACGATCTAAGGACCGCAATCGACCGGTCGCAGGTTCGCAGCCAGCGCACGCGTCAACAACGCCGCCGGGATCTCACGGCCGCCCGTGGCATTCTGGCCGCACCAGAGCGGCGAGAAGTCGCCGTGCCCGGTGCTCTCGGCCGTGGCGCGAAGTGGCGCGAGCGCCGCGGCCGCCGTCGGGAAGGCCGGAGCCGCGGCATTCATCGGTCCGAGCTCGCGCATGAGACGGTTGACGATTCCGCGGGCGGGCCGCCCGGAAAAAAGATTGGTGAGCGCCGTATGACGAGCACTCTCGCTCTTTAGCGCTGCGCGATGGACCGCGGAGGTCTTCGCCTCCGGACACAGCAGATACGCCGTCCCGATTTGCACGGCCGAGGCCCCGAGCGAGAGGGCCGCAGCGACACCTGCGGTGTCGGCGATCCCGCCCGCCGCCACGACGGGCACCCGGACGCTGCGCACGATTTGCGGCACGAGCGCGAAGGTGCCGATTTGACTCGTGAGATCCTCGGTCAGAAATAGGCCTCGATGACCGCCCGCCTCGAGGCCCTGCGCAATGATCGCATCGACGCCCTGCGCCTCGAGCCAGCGGGCCTCATCGACCGTCGTTGCGCTCGAGAGAATCTTCGAGCCCCAGCTCCTCACGCGCTCGAGCAGGCCCCGTGCGGGAAGACCGAAGTGAAAGCTCACCACCGCCGGCCTGAACGGCTCGAGAATGTCGGCGGCCGCGGTGCTGAAGGGCGCGCGCGAGGGCGCCGCGACGGTGGCCGTGGCCTCGATGCCGTACTCGCGGTAGTAGGGCGAGAGCAGCTCCCGCCACGCGGCTTCGCGCCTGGCATCGACGGAGGGCTCCGAGTGGCAAAAGAAGTTCACGTTGAACGGCCGGTCCGTTCGTGCGCGCATCGCGCCGAGCTCCGCGCGCAGCGCCTCAGGGCCCAGCATCGCGCAGGGGAGCGACCCGAGCCCGCCTGCATTGGCCACGGCAATTGCGAGCTCGCTCCCCTGAGAACCTGCCATTGGCGCCTGGATGATCGGCAGCTCGATGCCGAGGAGATCGCGATAAACACCGCTCATGCCGCGGCCTCACTCATGCGATGGACGGACGCGCGTGCAGCGGCCTTGCCCTCTCAAACGCGCGCGCGAGAGCGAGGGCGCGCCGCTCCTGCCACGGTGCCGTGGCGATCTGCAGGCCGATGGGTAGGCCGGCGCGCGTCAGGCCGCAGGGTACCGTGAGGGTCGGAACGCCGTACATGTTGAAGGGCCGCGTATTCTTGAGGAGCGAGCCGCCCTCGAGCGCGAGCACTTCAGCGAAGCTCTTGGGATACTCCGCCAGGAGCGGCGCCGGCACGGGTGCCGTCGGCGTCACCAGCGCATCGATGCGCGAGAACAGCTCCACCATGCCGCGGCGGATCTCCTCGAGCTCGCGACGCGCGCGGATATAGGTGCGCGCCTCGATGCTTGTGCCCATGCGAAGCTTGGCGAGCGTTTCGGGAAGATACAGCTCCGGAGTCCTCGCGATGTGCTCGGCGTGATAGGCAAAGGCCTCGGCGCGAAACACCGTTCGGTCCGCGCTCACCTCGAGCGCCACATCGCGCGTCTCGGCGCCGAGGGCCGTGAGGACATCGAGCGCCTCATTCACCGCCGCCTCGACCTCGGGGTGCAGGTCGGCATAGTAGAACTCGCGCGGGATTCCAATGCGCAGCCCTCGAAGGTCGCGCAGCCCTCGAGTAGGCTCGGCGGTGTCGGCGGGCAGCTCGTCGCCGCTTTCCTCGAGCGGCGGCCGCTCCGCGCTCGTCACATCCGACGCATCGTACCCCGCGATCGCCTCGAGCACGATGGCACAGTCTTCGACCGTGCGCGTGAGTGGCCCCACGTGATCGAGCGAGGGTGCGAGTGGAATGATCCCGCGATTGCTCACCCGTCCATACGTCGCCTTGAGGCCCACAGCGCCGCAAAAGGCGGCCGGCTCCCGGACCGACCCTCCAGTATCGGTGCCGAGCGCGCCATAGCACAGGCCGGCGGCGACGGCCGCCGCCGAGCCGCCGGAGGAGCCGCCCGCGATGCACGTTGGATTCCAGGGATTTAAAACCGCGCCATAGTAGCTCGGTACGGAAGTCCCGCCGTACGCGAACTCCTGCATGTTGAGCTTCCCCAGGAAAACCGCGCCGGCTGCTCGCAAACGCTCCACCACCGCAGCATCCGCCTCGGCAATTCGTTCCTCGAAGAGCGCCGAGGCGCCCGTGCTCCGGACCCCGGCGACATCGATCATGTCCTTGAGCGCCACCGGTATTCCGTGGAGAGGCCCGCGCCAGATCCCGCGCAGCACCTCCGCCT
>Ga0187781_10001401_pt1 | contig 18242 bp, 17 predicted proteins | sample 0715_SJ02_MP02_2_FD_132447 | JGI IMG/M metagenome (GOLD analysis project Ga0187781, IMG submission 132447) | Tropical peat soil microbial communities from peatlands in Department of Meta, Colombia - 0715_SJ02_MP02_20_MG | ecosystem: Environmental > Terrestrial > Soil > Wetlands > Peat | place... | reverse complement strand
GCGGCTTTTTCCTCTGGCTCGACGTCGCGGCGCAGGGCGGCAGCGAGGCGGCGACGCTCGCCTTATGGCGCGAGGCCGGCGTGCGCGTGGTGCCCGGCCGCTACCTCGCCCGCGAGCAGGCCGACGGCAGCAATCCCGGCGCCGCCTATATCCGCGTCGCCATGGTGCAGAACAAGGAGATCACCGCCGAAGCGCTGCACCGCCTCGTCGCGGTGCTCGGCTGAGGCAGTGAAGCGCGATGTCGATGCTCGACCGCAGCCTTGACGGAATGGCGCTTATCTCCGGCCGGCTCGGCGCGCTGCTGAAGCGCCGGCTGCGCGAGGCCGGCGGCATCGCGTTGATCAGCCTCGCCATGATGGCGGCGCTCGCGCTCGCCACGTGGTCGGTGCAGGACCCCTCGCTGAGCCATGCCACCGACGCGCCGGTGCATAATTTGCTCGGCCGGCCGGGCGCGATCGCCGCCGATCTGATGATGCAGCTGCTCGGGCTTGGCGCGCTCGCACTGCTGCTGCCGATTGCAGTGTGGGGTTATCGGCTACTCGGCCATCGGCCGCTCAGCCGCGAACGGCTGCGCGTCCTCCTTTGGCTGCTCGGTACCGTGCTGACGGCGGCGCTGGCGTCGTGCCTGCCGCATGGCGGTCACTGGCCGCTCCCCTCCGGGCTTGGCGGGGTCATCGGCGATGCCATGTTGCGCCTCCCGCAAAAGCTCCTCGGCGTGCAGCTTGCGCACAGCTACCGCATGGCGACGGCGATCGTGCTCGGCGCCGCCGCGCTCATCGCCTTTGCCGGGGCCGCGGGCTTCATCTGGCGCGAAGCGTCGGAGGATGACGAGGAGGACGAAGACGACACCGAAGACGAAGACGACGACGAGGCCTTGATCTCGCTCGGCCGCCTCATCCACGCCGTGCTCAGCTTTCGCGCCCGGCTCGTCCGGCTGTTCCGCCGCCCCACGGCGACGCCGATCGCGTCGCGGCGCGCCGCATCGGCCGCGACCAGCCGTGTCGAGCCGTGCTTCGACAAGCAGGCGGAGCCGGACGATGATGAACCCGCCGAGGACGACGAGGAAGACGCCGAGGAGCGGCCGCGCACGCGCAAACCGCGCGCGCCAAGACCGCGCCGCTTCGCCGGCGGCTACGAGCTGCCTTCGCTCAACCTGCTGATGGCGCCGCGCGCCAACGAGCGCACGACCTTGAGCGCGGAACTGATCCGGGAAAACGCAACCGCGCTCGAAGGCGTGCTCGGCGATTTCGGCGTGCGCGGCGAGATCATCAATGCGCGGCCCGGCCCGGTGGTCACGCTTTACGAGCTCGAGCCGGCACCCGGCATCAAATCCTCGCGCGTGATCAGCCTTGCCGACGATATCGCCCGCTCGATGAGCGCGCTCTCCGCCCGCGTCGCCGTCGTCTCCGGACGGAACGCCATCGGCATCGAATTGCCGAACCCGACGCGCGAGCGCGTCTATCTGCGCGAATTGCTGACCTCGCGCGACTATGCCGAGACCAGCGCCCGCCTGCCGCTCTGCCTCGGCAAGGCGATCGGCGGCGAGCCGGTGCTGGTCGATCTGTCGCGGATGCCGCATCTCCTTATCGCCGGCACCACCGGCTCGGGAAAATCGGTCGCCATCAACACCATGATCCTGAGCCTCGTCTATCGGCTGCATCCCGATCAATGCCGCCTGATCATGGTCGATCCGAAGATGCTGGAGCTTTCCGTCTATGACGGCATTCCGCATCTCCTCACCCCGGTCGTCACCGATCCGAAGAAAGCGGTGGTGGCGTTGAAGTGGGCGGTGCGGGAGATGGAGGAGCGCTACAAGAAGATGTCGAAGCTCGGTGTGCGCAACATCGACGGCTACAATGCGCGCGTCGCCGAGGCGAACAAGAAGGGCGAGAAGCTCAGCCGCACCGTGCATACCGGCTACGACAAGGAGACCGGCGAGGCGATCTACGAGAACGAGGAGCTCGATCTCGAGCCGCTGCCTTACATCGTCGTCATCGTCGACGAGATGGCCGACCTGATGATGGTCGCCGGCAAGGACATCGAAGGCGCCGTGCAGCGCCTGGCGCAGATGGCGCGCGCCGCCGGGCTGCACGTTATCCTGGCGACGCAGCGGCCGTCGGTCGACGTCATCACTGGCACGATCAAGGCCAATTTCCCGACCCGGATCTCCTTCCAGGTCACCTCGAAGATCGACAGCCGCACCATTCTCGGCGAACAGGGCGCCGAACAGCTGCTCGGCCAGGGCGACATGCTCTATATGGCCGGCGGCGGCCGCATCAGCCGCGTGCACGGACCGTTCGTCTCCGACGGCGAGGTCGAGAAGGTCGTCCGCCACCTGAAATCTCAAGGCGCGCCGGAATACCTCGAAGCCGTCACCGCCGAGGACCTGAATGAGGACGGCCAGACGGTGTTCGACAACACCGCGATGGGCGGCTCCGAAGGCGGCGACCTCTACCAGCAGGCGGTGCAGGTGGTGACGCGCGACCGCAAGGCTTCGACCAGCTACATTCAACGCCGGCTGCAGATCGGTTATAACCGCGCCGCTTCGCTGATGGAGCGCATGGAGCAGGAAGGCATCGTCGGCCAGGCCAATCACGCCGGCAAACGCGAGATCCTGGTCGAGAGCGCCGAAGATGACCGCTATTGAGAATCAATCGGTTGATGGTTAAGCGGGGACCGATCAGCCGCGAATTCGCCACAACGCGCGGTTAGCGGTCTGCCCGGTCACGGGCGTGCGCACGATGTGCGGGGAGAGGGACATGGCGGCAAGGGGCGCGACAAAGGGCGCGAGCATCGTTTTCGCGGCGTTGGTCGGCGGCGTGCTGGCCGCGGCGCCGGCCGTTGCGCAAACCGTCCCGTTGCCGACGCCCGCACCCTGGCCGAAAACCAATTCCGCCGACCCCGCGCCGGCAACAACCGGAAAGCCGGCAGCGGCCGCGACCGCTCCCGCCGCCCCCTCCGCTTCCTCCGCTCCCGCCGCCGCCACGGCCGACGCGGCGCCGCGGGGCTTCTTCCCGTTCTCGTCCATCTTTGGCAAAGGCGCGACGACGGCGTTCGACGCCAATCAGCGCGCGCTCCTCGGCAAGGTCAGCAACTACCTCTCCGGCGTGCAGACGCTGGTCGGAAACTTCGTACAGATCGGGCCGGACGGCAAACGGGTCGAAGGCGAGCTCTACCTGCAGAAGCCCGGCAAAGTCCGCTTCGAGTACAAGCCGCCAAGCCCGATCGACATCGTCGCCGACGGCGCGTCGGTAGTGGTCAACGACCGCTCGCTCGAAACCCACGATTTCTATCCGCTGTCGCAGACGCCGCTGCGCTATCTCCTCGCCGACCGCATCGACCTGCTGCGCGATACCGATGTCATCAGCGTCTCGGCCGACGATACTTTCGTCTCCGTGGTGATCGAGGAAACCAAGGTCGCGGTCGGCACCAGCCGGCTGTTGATCATGTTCGACACCAAAACCATGCAGCTCAAGCAGTGGACCGTCACCGACCCGCAGGGATTGGACACCACGGTCGCCGTCTATAACCTCGACTCGACCAAGAAGCCCGATCCCAACCTGTTCGTGATCAACTATCCGGAGCCGATCGAGACGGCGCCGCGGGGCCGCTGAGGTTCGCCGGCAAACGCGCCAGTCCGCCGTTACCAGGCGTCGAGGTTCAACGCTGCGCCACGCCGATCAGCCGGGCGCCGCGCTGGAAGGTGAGATAGCTCCACAGCCAATTCACCGCGACCACGAAGCGGTTGCGCAGTCCGATCAGGAAGTAGATGTGGACCGCGCTCCAGAACACCCAGCCGATAAACCCGGTGAGCCGGATCGGGCCGAGCTTCACCACGGCGGATTTGCGGCCGATGGTGGCAAGATCGCCAAGGTGATGATAGGCGAACGGCGCCGGCGCCGGATGGCCTTCGACCCGCGCCGCGATCAACTCGCCGACATAGCGGCCCATCTGCTTGGCCGCCGGCGCAATGCCGGGGATTGGACGGCCGTCGCGGCGTAACACCAAAGCGGTGTCGCCGATGGCGAAAATTTCCGGCCGTCCGGGAACGCTCAAATCGGGATTGACCTTGATGCGCCCGGAGCGATCGTGCTCGGCGCCAATCCAGTTCGCCGCCGGCGAGGCGACAACGCCCGCGGCCCAGATCACCGTGGCTGCCTCGATGTGGCCCCGGTCCAACGAGACACCCTGCGCGTCGCAGCCGGTGACCATCCGGTTGAGCTCGACCTCGACGCCCATCTTTTCCAGCGAGCGCTCGGCATAGGCCGACAGCGCCTCGGGAAAGGCCGGAAGGAGCCGAGCTCCGGCCTCGATCAAGATAATGCGCGAGGTCCGCGGATCGATGCGGCGGAAGTCGTGCTGCAACGTCCGCTGCGCCACCTCGGCAATCGCGCCGGCCATTTCCACGCCGGTCGCGCCGCCGCCAACAACGACGAAAGTCAGGAAGCGCCGACGTTCGGCCTCGTCCTCGGTCACCTCGGCATGCTCGAAGGCGACAAGGAAACGCCGCCGGATTTCGGTCGCGTCGCCGATGTGCTTGAGCCCGGGCGCGAACGGCTCCCAATCGTCATGGCCGAAATAGGAGTGGGTCGCCCCGGTGGCGAGGACGAGATAGTCGTAGCGCAGCTCGACCTCGTCGGTGTGCACGCGATGCGCCGCGACGTCGATCCCGGTCACCCGTGCCATGATGACCCGGACATTTTTCTGCTGCCGCAAGATGGCGCGAATCGGCCAGGCGACATCGGCGGGCGATAGTGACGCGGTCGCCACCTGATAAAGGAGCGGCTGAAAGCAATGATGGTTCTGCGCGTCGACCAGCGTCACGTCGACGGCGGCGCCGGCGAGGGCCTTGCTCGCCTCGAGCCCGCCGAATCCGCCGCCGACGATCACGACCTGCGGACGTTGCGTCGTACCGGTCACGCCTGCTCTCCGCCGCAAATCACGCTGTTCACAGCGCGCACAGATCGCCCTTGTGCGCATGGCACCGTCTCGCCATAACGCCCCACATGCAGATCAAAGTCACGACCTGGAACATCAATTCGGTGCGACTGCGCATCAATCTCGTCGCCAGGTTCGTCAAGGCGGTGAATCCCGACATCCTGTGCCTGCAGGAAACGAAATGTCCGGACGACAAGTTTCCGGTCAAGCGCTTTAAGCGGCTCGGCTACGACAATATCGCGCTCAACGGCCAGAAGGGCTACCACGGCGTCGTCGTGCTCTCGCGGCTGCCGTTCGAATCGACCGCGATCGAGGCGTTTTGTGGCAAGAGCGACTGCCGGCACATCATGATCGCGCTCGGCGAACGCGCTGGCCTCAAGGACCCGGTCACGCTGCATAATTTTTACGTGCCGGCCGGCGGCGACATCCCGGACCCCGCGGTCAACGCGAAGTTCGCCCACAAGCTCGCCTTCCTCGACCAGATGCGAGGCAGCGAAAGGCTGCGGCCGGCCCCTTCGGAGCGCGCGATCATCGTCGGCGACCTCAATGTGGCGCCGCTCGAATGCGACGTCTGGAGCCACAGGCAATTGCTCGATGTCGTCTCGCATACCCCGATCGAATGCGAGAAACTCCTTGGGGTGCAGAAGGCCGGCGGCTGGGTCGACGCCGTGCGCAGCTTCGTGCCGGAGCCGACCAAGCTCTATACCTGGTGGAGCTATCGCGCCCATGACTGGACCGCATCCGACCGCGGCCGGCGCCTCGATCACATCTGGATCGCGCCAGCGCTTGCCGATCGCTTGTCCGCGGTGCATGTCGCCAAGGATTCGCGCGGCTGGCGGCGTCCCTCCGATCATGTGCCGGTTACGGCAACGCTGGAGCTTTAGTCCATGACTGCGGCCAAAGCGGGAGTGATGAAAACGCTGCGGCAGTTCGGCGCCCGGCTGCAGAAATGGCAAGAATCTGCGCGCGAGCCAGGGCTGACCGCCCTCCTCATCATCGAAGTGTCGCTCATCTTCGTCGCCGTGCCGCTCGCCGGCATGGGCGTGATACCGGAGATGGTCGTGCCGGCGCTGTTCGTCCTGTTGGTGATCGCGATCCTCGCGGTGACCTCGCGCAGCCATGTCGCGGCCGGCCTCGTCCTTGTCGCCGTCGCGCTCAGCCCGTTCGGCGTCCTGGTTCACGCCGAAGACCCCTCGGTGCTGACCGTGTGGTTGAGCGCCATCGGCCGCCTGCTTGCGCTCGCCGCGCTGAGCTACGTGATTGCCAAGGCGGTATTCGGCCCCGGACGAGTGACGCTGCACCGCGTGCAGGGGGCGATCGTCCTCTACATGAATTTCGCCCTGCTGTTCTTCGTAGTCTATCGGCTGCTCGACACCCTGATACCCAAGGCCTTTACCGGTCCCGGGCTGCCGCCGGCCGGGACGGAATTCGGCTCCGGCGCGGCGTTGCTTTATTTCAGCTTCTCGACGCTGACCACTGCGGGCTTCGGCGACATCACGCCGGTGCACCCTTTGGCGCGCAACCTCGCCAACGTCGAATCCATGATCGGCCAGCTCTATCCGGCGACGCTGTTGGCGCGGCTCGTCAGCCTCGAGCTCGAGCACCGGCGGCAGCCGAAATCACATTAGCGGGGCACGATCTAACGCGGTTTGGTGCCGTTCGCGAGCGCGGCGCGGACATTCTCGATCTCGCGGCTCCATTGGTCGGCGCGCGCGGCGATCACCTCGCGCATGCGGTGCGCGGCCTCGGGAAAGCCTTCGAGCATCTTGAGAAACATCGCGCGCGAAATGCGCATCACCGTCGCATTCTCGCGCGCTGTCGCAGTCGCCGGCCGTTTCGTCTCCGCGAGCAGCGCCGATTCGCCGAGCAGCGTACCCGGCCCGGCCACGACCTCCTCGGCGCCGGCGCGTTCCGGCTTCAAGGTGAACGAGCCCTGCTGCACGATATAGGCGCCGTCGGCGGTCTCGCCGGCGTTGAACAGCACCTGTCCCGGCCCCAGGCTCTGGCTCTCGGCGCCGATTGCCAGGATCCGCAGCGCGCCGGTACCGAGCCGGCGGAGAATGGCAACCCGTTCAAGCACCGCGATGTCATTTTCGATGGTCATGTTCGACAGTCCAAGCCGCCGCGATCACGGCACCAGCTTGTAGCCGCCGGCCTCCGTGACCAGGATCGCGGGCGCGGCGGCGTCCTTCTCGATCTTCTGCCGCAGCCGATAGATGTGCGTCTCCAGCGTGTGCGTCGTCACCCCCGAATTATAGCCCCACACCTCTTGCAGCAGCGTCTCCCGCGACACCGGGCGCTGGCCAGCGCGGTAGAGATAGCGCAGGATCGAGGTCTCCTTCTCGGTAAGGCGGACCTTGTTGCCCTTGGGGTTGAGCAGAAGCTTTGAGCTTGGCCGGAATGTGTAGGGCCCGATTGTGAAGATCGCGTCTTCGCTGGCTTCGTGCTGGCGCAACTGCGCCCGGATGCGCGCGAGCAGCACTGCGAAGCGAAATGGCTTGGCCACGTAGTCATTGGCGCCGGATTCGAGGCCGAGGATGGTGTCGGAATCGGTATCGTGGCCGGTCAGCATGATGATCGGCGCCTTGAAGCCGTTCTTGCGCAGGATACGCACCGCTTCGCGGCCGTCGATGTCGGGCAGGCCGACATCCATGATGACGAGATCGATCTGCCCGGCTTTGGCGGCCTGGACCGCCTTGGTGCCGTTGTCGACCGCAACCGCCTCGAACTCCTCATGCAGCGACAATTGCTCGGTCAGCGCGTCGCGCAGCTCGGCATCGTCATCGACAATAAGAATCGTACGCGTATTCGGCATCGATCCGTATCCTCGGCCGCTCCTGGGCTAATCGGCGGCGCAGCTGGCAATGACCTTGGCCGCGATTTCGCTGGGCCGTGTGGCGCGAAGTAGAGCATTTGAGGATACAAGAGCAAGCGGGGGTTTGGGAATTCGCTTCCGCCAGATTGGTTTCCGGCATGCGACGGATTTCTCTGCGCACGATCAGTGTCAGCCGGCGGCCGAGCCGCCGGTCGCAAGGGTGGCTGCGCGCCGGTTCGTTGGTCGTGCCGGTTGCGCTCGGTCGCGCGGGCGTCAAGGCCGACAAGCGCGAGGGCGACGGCGGCACGCCGCGCGGGCGCTTCCACCCGGTGCGGGTTTGGTGGCGCGCCGATCTGCTGCGGCGGCCGCGGACCTTACTGCCGGCGCGCCGCATCGGCCGCGCCGACGCCTGGTGCGAAGATCCGGGCGACCGGCGCTACAATCAAAGCTTCCGCCGCTCGGCCAATGAACCAGGGGACCGGCTGTGGCGCGACGACCGGCTCTATGACGTCATCCTCGAGCTCGATCACAACACGCGGCCGCGTGTCGCCGGCCGCGGCAGTGCGGTGTTCGTCCACGTCGCCCGGCCGGGGTTGGCGCCGACCGCCGGCTGCGTCGCGCTTAGGCTGAATGACCTTCGCGCCCTCCTAGGCCGCATCAGCCGGAAAACGCGAATCGAGGTTCATAATTAAGCGGGGGAGCGGCGCGCGCCAAAGATGGCGGTGCCGACCCGCACATGGGTCGCGCCGAAGGCGATGGCGACCGGATAATCCGCGCTCATCCCCATCGACAGGAGCGCCAGCCCGTTGCGGCGGGCGATCTTTGCGGTGAGCGCGAAGTGCGGCGCCGGGGCTTCGCCCGCGGGCGGAATGCACATCAGGCCGGAAATGGTCAGGCCGTGACGGTCGCGGCAACCGGCGAGAAAGTCGTCGGCATCCTGCGGGCGGACGCCGCCTTTTTGCGGCTCGGCGCCGGTATTGATCTCGACGAACAGAAGCGGCTCCCGCGCCTGCCGCGCGATCTCCTTGGCGAGCGCTGCGGCAAGGCTCTCTCGATCGACCGAGTGGATCGCATCGAACAGCGCCACCGCGTCGCGCGCCTTGTTCGACTGCAGCGCGCCGACGAGGTGCAGTTCGACGCCGGGATGGCGCGCGATCAGCGGCGGCCATTTCGCCTTGGCCTCCTGGACGCGGTTCTCGCCGAACACGCGTTGCCCGGCGGCGATCACCGGTTCGATCACGTCGGGGCCGAAGGTCTTGGCGACGGCGACGAGGGTGACGTCGGCGGGATCGCGGCCGGCATCCCGGCAGGCGCGCATCATCTCCGCGCGCACCGCGGCAAATCCATCCGCTCGGTTCATGCTTTCCATTTCGTTACCGCCGAATGAATCAAATTTTAGCAGCCGGGCGAAAGCGACCTTTACGCGTCTTCACTTAAATTGCGGAACCTAGGGCGCGGGGAGCGCGTTGTGTCGGTCCTTCAGGCAAAGTCATCGCAGACGTCGGCGCGCGGCAAGCTGCGGCTGAGCATACGCGCCCGGCTGATCGTCGTCGCGCTCGTCGCCATCGCCCCGCTGATGTTCGAGCGGGTGCACGGTCTCGAACGAGCGCGCGCCGAACGCACCGAACACGCCCACGCCCAAGTCATCGATATGGCACGCGGCGGCGCCGAGGCGCAACGCGAGACCGCCTATTCGATCCGCGCGCTCCTGCAGGTCATAGCCCATGCCTACGCCAGGACGCCGCTCGATGCGTCCGACTGCGCGCGTACGCTCAGCGGTCTCATCGGCAACGTGCCCTGGCTGCAAAACCTTGGCGTCGCCACGACCGCCGGCCGCATTACCTGCGCGACCGACCAGCGCGCAGTCGGATTGAACATCGGCGATCGCCCCTATTTCGAGGCCGCGCTGCGCTCACGCGATTTCGCGCTCAGCGACTATCTGATCAATCGGGTCGACCAGACGCCCACCCTGATTGCCGCCTTCCCCGTCGTGAACGACGGCGGCACCACCACCGGCGTCATTCTGGGGTCGGTCAATTTGCGCTGGATCGGCGATCTCGCGGCCAAGACCGCACAGCGATCCGGCACCTCCGTCCTGCTGATCGACAGCAGCGGCACCCTGATCGCCGTTTCGGACGATCTGCGCGGATTGGTCGGCAAGAACTTCGCCGCCGAGCCGCTGGCGAAGCGGATGCTGGCCACCGACGAAGGCACGGCGACGCTCAAGGGCTTCGACGGGGTGCGGCGGATTTTTGCCTATGTCCGCGTACCGTGGACGGGGGCGCGGCTTGCCGTCGGCCTCGATGAGGCGGTCGTGCACAGCGGCATCGACCACCAGATTACCGTCGCCTATCTGCAGCTGGCGTTGTTCGGCGCGCTGGTTCTGCTGGCCGCCTGGTTCGGCGGTGAGCAGCTGATTGTGCGGCCGATCCGCGCGCTGGCGCGCACCGCCGCCCGCTTCGGTCGCGGCGATCTGCGTGTTCGCGCCAGCGACGAACCCTGGATGGCGGAGTTCGAGCCGCTCGCCGCCGCGCTCGACGACATGGCGCGCAAGCTTGCCGGGCGCGAAGAGGAGTTGCGGATCGCCAACCAGCACCTTGAGGAGCTGGCGAGCCTCGACGGCCTCACCGGGCTCGCCAACCGGCGCGGTTTCGACCGTAAGCTCGAGGAAGAATGGCAGCGGGCGGCACAGCAGGACGAGCCGCTGGCGCTGATGATGATCGACATCGATCACTTCAAGCTGTTCAACGACCGTTACGGTCACGTCCGCGGCGACGCTTGTCTCCGTGCCGTCGGCGAAACGCTGTCGCTCGTCACTCTCGATGACGCCGTGCTCGTCGCCCGTTACGGCGGCGAGGAATTCGCATTGCTCCTTCCCGGCCTTGACGTTGAGCGCGTGACCGTGCTTGCCGATGATGCGCGCCGCGCCATCGAAGACCTGCTTATTACCCACGCCGAATCGTCCCGCGGCCATGTCACCATCAGCATCGGCGTCGACTCCATGGTGCCGCGGCAAGATCAGCCGGCGGCCGATCTGGTCGAGGCGGCCGACCGCGCGCTCTACGCCGCCAAGCGGCGCGGCCGCAACGCGGTTGCTGCCAATGAGGCCTTGCTGCTGAGCGAGGCGTGCTGACCGCCAATGGCGGATCAGGTCTTTCGCCGCCGGCCTTTCTTGCTCGCTGCCGCCGCGCGCCGCGGTTTCGGCGGCTCCCAAATCATGCCTTCGAGCTTCATGCCATCCGGATCGGCGAAATAGACGGCGTAGTAGTCGTGACCGTAATACTCGCCCGGCGGGTCGAGCACCGTCATGCCGTTCGCTTCAAGGAAGGCGCCAAGCTCGTCCACGTCCTTGCGGCTTGAAAGCTCGAAGGCGTAGTGATGAAAGCCAATGTCGCCCTTGCGATATCTGTGCTTTCTCCCTTGTGCATCGGCGGCGGCGATCCAGAACAGCGTCTTCCCGTTGCTCCAGCCGGCCATGTCCGCATAGTCGTATTTGAACTTGAAGCCGAGGAAGTCGAGCAGCGCTCGGTAAAATTCCTTCGAACGCGCAAAGTCGCCGACGCTGAGCACGATATGGTCGACGCCGACGACGCGAACCATGGCGATCCTCCGGACTGAGCGAAGCTAGATCCGTTCAGACAGATCGCACAAAAAAGAAAGGGCCGGCGCAAGGCCGGCCCCTGTCCCCCATCAGAGCTTTACAGCCACACCCCTTGGTCAACGCAGGCGGAGAAGCCGTCTGGTGCGACCCGCGATGTCAGGAGAGGAAACACCGCTCGGTTGCTGGGCAGATTTATCGCGAAGAATTCCCCCTGCAGTGACAAATCGAGCATACGCCGCGGGGTACCGGCCCTCTAGTGCAGAAAAGCCACACCTCGCAAATAGATTGTGGCATTCCACAAGTCGTTTGCCATGATTGCCATGGCCCAACGACGGATAATCTAGGGATGACCGGGGCAACGGGTCCCAAAATCGACACTTCTCTCGCCAAGTCTGTTCATTTACAACTATCCGAGACCGCTGCGGCACGGGCTGCCGGTATCGAGAAACCTCCGTTGGCCGAATCGTCCAACGCTGGGAATTCCGCCAAGCGGGACCGCGCCTGTCCATGACAACCGTCAGGCATTATTGGTTAGCGCCGCGCTTGTTGCCGGTCCGGGTCCGGCCGCCAACGCGCCTGCCGCCACCGCCGCGGATTTGTCGCATCGAGCGTCGCGACGACCGAAGCGCGCCGACGGGCGCCTACCGGGCGGCAGCAGTGTTCGCCGCCAGCCTGCTGCTCGCCGCATGCGCGGCCTCGCCGCTTAGTCCGCCATCCGCCACGCCGGCGGCTCCGGGCTCGTCGTCGCAGAATGCGTCCGGAACAGACCAGGGCGCGCCGGCTGACAAGAAGGCCGGGCAGCGCGAGCTCACGCCGTCGGAGAAGAAGATCATCGTGAGCGCCCTCTCGGCATCGCTGAAAGATCCTGGATCGGCGAAATTCCGCTGGGCGAAAATCCGCGACGCGACCGAAGGCGCGGTCAACTACTGCGGGATGGTGAACGCCAAGAGTCCCTATCCGGCCTATAGCGGCCAGCAGGCCTACATCCTCGAAGCCACGATCTCGGGCGGCAAGGTTTCCGCGGCCGTGGTCGGGCTGATCGCCGGCGGCAAAGACATCGAGATCGTGCGCAGCATGTGCAAGAAATACGATCTCGACCCCAACGACGCGACCTGAGCATCGGCCGGTCAGAGCGGCGCCCACTCCTCGGCGCTGGCGCCGGTGAGCGACTGGACCCGCGCCTCGTCGGCGGCGAGTTCGCGCGCCGGCCCGGAATAGACGACGTGGCCGTCATCGAGCACGTAGGCGTGGTCGGCGACGGCGAGACTCATGCGCACGTTCTGCTCGACCAGGAGCACCGAGATGCCCTCGGCGCGCATCTGCGCCACGATGCGGAAGACCTCGCGCGTGATCAGCGGCGCCAGCCCCTGCGAGGGCTCGTCGAGAATGAGCAGCTTCGGATTGATGAGGAGGGCGCGGGCGATCGAGAGCATTTCCTGCTCGCCGCCGGATAGCTGCCGGCCGCGGCTGAGCCTGCGCTCGGCAAGCCCTGGGAACAGCTGATAGATGCTGGCCTTGGACCACGGACCGGGACGCTCCAGCGGCACGGTGAGATTCTCGTCGACGCTCAGATTGGGAAAAATCCTGCGCCCCTCCGGAACATAGCCGACACCGAGCGCGGCGACGCGGAACGCCGGCCAATGCGTAGTGTCCCGGCCAAAGACGCGGACGCGGCCCCCGCGCGGCGGGGTGAGGCCCATGACGCTGCGCAGCGTCGTCGTCTTTCCGGCGCCGTTGCGGCCGAGGAGCGCCGTCACCTCGCCTTCGGCAGCTTCGAGGCTGACGCCGTGGAGGATGTGGCTCTTGCCGTAATAGGTGTCGAGCCGTTCGGCGGCGAGCGCGGCGGTCATGCGGGTGTGCTCATGGGGCTTTGCTCAGGCGGCTTGGCTCAGGCGGCTTGGCCGAGATAGGCGGTCTGCACCGCCTCGTTGGCGGCAATCTCCTGGGGCGTACCTTCGGCGAGGAAGCTCCCTTGATCGAGCACGGTGATGCGATCGGCAAGATGAAAAACGACGCGCATGTCGTGCTCGATCAGCACGATGGTGAGCTTGCGATCCCGATGCAGTCGGCGGATCAGCTGCGTGATCTCGTAGGTCTCCTGGTCGCCCATGCCGGCGGTCGGCTCATCGAGGAGGAGAAGACGCGGCTTGAGCGCGAGCGCCATCGCAATCTCGGCCGCGCGTTGATCGCCGTGCGCCAATTCGCCGACCAGGCGGCCGGCCTTGCCGGAGAGCGCCGCCAGCGCCAGCGTCTCGTCGATGCGGCGGCGCACCTCCGCCTTCTCCGCGGCGGCGAGCCAGGGGCGCAGCCGATAGCCGGCGGCAACCTCGGTCACGATGCGGATATTCTCGAACACCGTCAGCTCCGGAAAAATCTCGGTGATTTGAAAAGTGCGCGCGATGCCGAGGCCGACCCGCCGATGCGGCGGCACGCCGATGACGTCGCGGCCATCGAACAGGATCGAGCCCGCGGAGGGCGCCAAGAAGCCGCTGATCAGATTGAAGAACGTAGTCTTTCCGGCGCCGTTGGGGCCGATCACGGCGCGCAGCTCGCCGCTCTCCACGCTCAAGGAGATATCGCGCACCGCGACCAGGCTGCCGAAACGCTTGGAGAGATTTCTGACCTCGAGCACGCTCATGCGGCTCTCCGCTGCCACAAGAGCCCGAGAATGCCGCGCGGGAAGAACAGCACGATGAGCACGATCAGAATGCCGATGAACGACATCCAATTGACGGTGACGCTGGAGAGATAGTCCTGCAGCACAACAAAGACGACGGCGCCGAGAAGCGGGCCCCAGAACGTGCGCATGCCGCCCATCACCGCCATGATCACGAAATCGCCGGACAGGCTGTAGTGCAGCACGCGCGGATCGGCGAAGTTGTTAAGGAGCGCATAGAGCGCACCGGCGAACGCCATGAAGAAGCAGGACAGCGTGAACGCGATCCAGATGTGCAGCTCGATCGGGATGCCGAGAAAGCGGGCGCGGCGCTCGTTCTCGCGGATCGCGATCATGGTGCGGCCGAACGGCGAGCGCAGGATGAACGCCATGATGGCGACGGCGGCGGCGAAACCGACGAGCACGAAATAGTAGAAGGCAAGATCGTTGTGCAGAAGATCGATCTGGAACAGTTTGAAGTCGAGCGGCTGGCGGGCAAAGCCGCGCAAGCCGTCGTCGCCGCCGGTCACCGAGCTCCACTGGAACGCGATGTAGTAGAACACCTGGCCGAAGGCGATCGTCACCATGGCGAAATAGACGCCGCGGCGGCGCACCAGCAGCGCCCCGAGCAGAGCCCCGGCGATGCCGCCGACGAGGGTGCCGGCCAGGAGCCCGAGCGGCGTGCTCGGGGTGATGAATTTCAGCGTCAGCCCGCAGGCGTAGGCGCCGAGCCCGAACCAGGCGGCATGACCGAACGACAGCACGCCGGTGAAGCCGAGCAGGAAATTCAGCGACATGGCGCCGAGGCCGAGCACCAGCACGCGGCTCCCCAGCGCCGTATAGCCGCCGAACAGCGGCATCCAGTACGGTGCGAAAATGAGGGCGGCCCAGATCGCCGCCAGGACAGCGAGGCGCCTGTGCTCTGCCGTGGTCACGTCAGCATGCCCTCTTCGCCGAGAAGTCCGCGCGGCCGCACCAGCAGCACAATCGCCATCATCACGTAGATCACCGCCTCGCTGGCGGAAGGAAAGATCACCGCGGTCAGACCAGAGGCGACGCCGATCAGCAAGCCGCCGAGCAGCGTTCCGGTCAGCGAGCCGACGCCGCCGACGATGATGGCGATGAAGCTCGGCATCAGGAGGCCGTCGCCCATGGTCGGCTCGAGACCGATCTGGCCGGCGGCCAGCACGCCGGCCAATCCGGCGAGAAAGATACCGACCGCGAAGTTGAGCGAGCGCAGCGCCCGTACATTGACGCCGAGCGCGGCGACAGTCTCGAGGTCGAGCGTGCCGGCGCGAATGCGCACGCCGATCCGGGTGTAGCGCAGCAGCACGAACAGCAGGGCGACGACGATCGCGACCACCGCCACCATGAACATGCGGTAGCCGGTGATGAAGAAAAACTGATAGCTCAGCGGCGAGGTCAGCGCGGCGGGAACCGAGAACGGCAATCCGTTCGCGCCCCAGATCTGCCGGGTGCCGTCCTCGATGATAAAGGCGAGGCCGAAGGTCAGCAGCAGGCTGTAGAGCGGATCGCGGCCGTAGAGACGGCGGATCAGCAGGCGCTCGACGGCAAAGCCGATCAACGCGGTCAGGAACGGAGCGACGATGAGCGCGCCCCAGAAGCCGAGACGTGGCGTCAGCGCGTAGGCGAGATAGCCGCCGATGACCAGGAAGCCGCCATGGGCGAAGTTGATCACCCCCGACAGGTTGAGGATCAGCGACAGGCCGATCGCCATCAGCGCATAAAACGCGCCGATGATCAGGCCGTTGGTGACATTGAAGAAGATGAGCTGAAGCATCGGTGTCGGTCACAACAAAACCCCTCACCTACGATCGGGCCGACCGAGGTGAGGGGCGTGGGAAAGAAAAACGATCAGGCCGGCATATTCATCTTGCAGCCGGTGTCCGCCACCGACGGCGCAATGCTGTCGCCGGCAACGATACTATTGACCTTGAACAGGTTCTCCGGGTCGCCGTCGCCGGTTTGCAGGAGTTCGCCGAGGAAGGCCGACAGCATGAGTTGGTGGTCGCCACCGCGGAAATAGACCTTGTTCGGCTGCAGCTTGATTTCCGGCGGCAGTTCCATGTCGCCGAGCGCCTTGGCGGCCGCCTTGGCTTCGATGGTTTTAGCCTTTTCGCAGGCAAGCGCGTAGGCATGAATGGTCACGTAACCGAACCAGGTGCGCGCGGTCGGCACCTTGCCGCTGCGCTTGCGGATTTCGGCGATGAAATCGTCGAGGCCCGGCGTGCCGGCCGCTTGCTTCCAATACCACTCGAACATCCATACCCCGACCCGAGCCTCCGGCGGCATCGCCTCGACCGGCTCGAGTTCCTGCTGAGTGCCGGCGACGTGGATCTGCTTGTCGATGCCGAACTGGGAGATCTGCTTCAGGCAGTTGACCATGTCGTTGCCCTGCACCAGCACGACCAGCACGTCGGGATTGGCCGCGCGCGCCTTGATCAGATAGGCCGAGAAGTCGGTGGTACCGAGCGGCGTGAGCTCGTTGCCGGTCACGGTGCCGCCGAGCTTTTTCAGATCGGCCTCGCAGCCCTGATAGAGCGTGTGCCCGAAGGCATAGTCCGGGGTGATGAAATGCCACTTCTTGCCGTAGGTCTTGAACAGGAGGTCGGATACGGCGTTCGCCTCCATGCGCGTGGTGTTGCAGACTCGGAACACGTTCCATTTGCAGTCGGTGCCGGTGATCGGATCGGTATGGCCGCCGGGGACGATGTGCAGCACGCCTTTCTCGTTCGAGACCTGGGCCATCGCCTGGGCCAGCGCCGAGTTCACGTTGCCGACGAGGAAATCGACGTTGTCGCGCTCAATCAGCTTGCGCGTCTTCTGCACGGCGGCGCCGGCGTCGCCGCTCGTGGAGTCTTCGATGAGCATCTCGATCTGGCGGCCGAGGATGCCGTTCTTGGCATTAAGCTGATCGACCGCAAGCTGCATGCCGATGCTTTCGTTCTTACCGGGTGCCGCATAGGTGCCGGTCAGCGGATTGGCGACGCCAATCTTGATCGGCGCTTCGCCGCGCGCCGAAATGACGAACGGGGCGGCGACTTGGGCGAGGCCGGCGGCGGCGCCAACCTTGAGCAGGGCGCGGCGGTCGAGACCGCCGACACCAAAGCGCTTGATCATTCGTTCCTCCCTGCAGGGGTTTTTTGGGTGCGCGATCTTGACTCGGCGGCCCATGCCCGACAAGGGGTCGCGGGCCCTTGCGCGACGGACGGCCGCACGAACAGCACCGGAATGGGCCTGACCCGCGATTGCATAAGCGCGGCGAAGGTGCGCATGGCGCCCGAGATCACGTCGGCATGTTCATCTTGCAGCCGGTATCCTCGACCGACTGCGCGATGCTGTCGCCGGAAACGACGTTGCTCACCTTGAACAGATTTTCCGGATCGCCGTCGCCGGTATGCAGCAATTCGCCAATGAACGACGACAGCATCAGCTGATGATCGCCGCCGCGGAAATAGACCTTGTTGGGCTGCAGCTTGACTTCCGGCGGCAGCTCCGTGTCGGCGAGCGCATTGGCGACCGCCTTGGCTTCGATCGTCTTGGCCCGTTCGCAGGCGAGCGCATAGGCGTGGATGGTGACGTAACCGAACCAGGTGCGCGCGGTCGGCACCTTGCCGTCGCTGCGCTTGCGCACGTCGGCAACGAACCTGTCGACGCCGGGCACGCCGGCCTGCTTCCAGTACCACTCGAACATCCAGATGCCGATCCGCGACTCCGGCGGCATGGCGTCGACGGTCTCCAGCTCCTGCAGGATGCCGGCGACGTGGATCTGCCTGTCGATGCCGAACTGCGAAATCTGCTTGAGGCAATTGACCGCGTCGCCGCCGGCAACCAGTACGATCAGCACGTCGGGATTGGCGGAGCGCGCCTTGATCAGGTATGCCGAAAAGTCGGTGGTGCCGAGCGGGGTCAACTCATTGCCGGTAATGATGCCGCCGAGTTCCTTGAGATTGGCCTCGCAGCCCTCATAGACAGTGTGGCCATAGGCGTAGTCAGGCGTGATGAAGTGCCATTTCTTGCCGTAGGTCTTGAACAGCAAGCCGCACACCGCATTCGCCTCCATACGCGTGGTGTTGCAGACCCGGAATACGTTCCATTTGCAATTGACCCCGGTGATGCCGTCGGTATGGCCGCCCGGAACGATGTGCAGCACGCCCTTTTCGTTCGAGACCTGGGCGATGGCCTGGGCCAGTGCCGAGTTCACGTTGCCG
>Ga0187781_10001400_pt1 | contig 18262 bp, 18 predicted proteins | sample 0715_SJ02_MP02_2_FD_132447 | JGI IMG/M metagenome (GOLD analysis project Ga0187781, IMG submission 132447) | Tropical peat soil microbial communities from peatlands in Department of Meta, Colombia - 0715_SJ02_MP02_20_MG | ecosystem: Environmental > Terrestrial > Soil > Wetlands > Peat | place... | reverse complement strand
TGCTCCAGATCGTCGACCGCGAGAAGCTGCTGAAGGGGCCGAAGGAGCCGACGCCGGCGAACCTGCTCTATCCGCAGGTCGGCCGGCTCGACCTCTCCGCCTTCAACGGCGCCCACACCGCCTTTCCGGTGCTGGGCGTGCACATCGCCGAATTCGCCCACGACCAGCAGTCGACGCGCGACTTCGTCGTCGTCACCGACGAGGCGATCGCCAACGAGTGCCAGGAGCCGCGCCAGATGGTGTGGTTCGTCGACGTCACCGATGAGGCGCGGCCGATGGTAGTGTCGAGCTGGACGGTGCCGCAGGAGAGCGGCAATTTCTGCGCGCGCGGCGGCCGCTTCGGCACCCACTCCTCGAACGAGAGCATGACGCCGGTCTTCTACAAGCGCCTCATGTTCTTCGCGCATTTCAACGCCGGCCTGCGCGTCGTCGACATCCGCGATCCCTACCATCCCTATGAGGTGGCGCATTACATCCCGGCGGTGACCGCGCGCGGCGACCAGCGCTGCGCCGAGATCGACGGCAAGAAGCATTGCGCCAAGGTGATCCAGACCAACAACGTCGAGGTCGACGACCGCGGCTACATCTACATCGTCGACCGCGCCAATAACGGCATGCACATCCTCGAGCTGACCGGCGCCGCCAAGCGCATCGCCGACTGGTCGAAGGCGGAAAAGCCATGAGCGAGGAAGACGGAGGCGTCGTCGCCCGCGCCACGGTGAGGATGGGCGAGACGCGCTATGCCGCCGACATCCGCGCCGGCGCGCACGCGCTCGTCGCCGACGAGCCCAAGAGCGCCGGCGGCGGCGACGCCGGCCCTTCGCCTTTCGGCCTGCTGCTCTCCAGCCTCGGCGCCTGCACCGCCATCACCTTGCGCATGTACGCCGAGCGCAAGCAATGGCCGCTCGGCGCGATCGAGGTGCAGCTCAGCTATCGCTGGCGGGACGAGGCGGGCGCGATCGAGCGCGTGCTGACGCTGGCGGGGCTCGACGCAAGCCAGCGCGCGCGCTGCGCCGAGATCGCCGAGAAGACGCCGGTGACGCGCGCGCTGAAGCGCGGCATGACGATCACCACGGTGGTGCAGTAGCGGCTCGTCCGACCGGTGCGGCTTTCGCGATTGCTGGCGCAATCGCTGGCGCCGCCGCGGACGAACTTTCTGCGGAAGTTCGCCTAGCGCGGTCCGAAAAGCCCGCCCGGAGGATAAGACGGGTTGGGGGGAGCGCCGGGCGGCTGCGCCATGCCGCCGGGGCCGTAGCCGGTGACCGGGCCGGGATTGGCGGGCGCGGCATAGAAAGGCTCCGTGGCGGCATCGGGCCGCGGCACCGACGCCGGGCCGCGCTGGACGTCCTCGGGATGGCTCGGCAGGAAGCTCTGCACCGCGGGATTGGAGCCGGGCCAGATCACCGGCCGCGGCGCAGAGGCCGAGCCCGCGGGAGCGGGCGCCGCCGCGGCGGGTTGCGGCGGCGGGCCGGGCGGAATGACGAAATAGGGCGGCGGCCGCGGCGGCATCGCGCAGGCCGCGAGCAGCAGCGCCGCGACCGCCGCCAAAACGCGCATCATCCTGCCTTCCACTCAGCGGAAATTGCGGTGCTCCCCGCCCTTGCCAAGCCCGCCGCCGCGCGGGATCATCGCCGCCCAATCGGCGCCGGCCGGCGCGATAGAATGTGGGGAGAGAAACCGCCCGATGGAAGCGCGCCACCCGACCGCCATCGTCACCGGCGCCGGCAGCGGCATCGGCGCCGCCACGGCCGCGGTGCTGGCGCGCGCCGGCTGGCGGATCGCCTGCCTCGACCGCGACGGCGACGGCGCCGAGCGCGTCGCGCGCGCCGCCGGCGCCCAGCATCTCGCCCGCGCCGTCGACGTCGCCGACGAAGCGGCGATGACCGCGGTCTTCGCCGAGCTCGCCGGCATCTGGGGCGGCATCGACGCGCTCGCCACCTGCGCCGGCATCCTCGACACCACGCCCTTCCTGGCGGTGCCGGTCGCGACCTTCCGCCGGCTTTACGAGGTGAACGTCATCGGGACATATCTCGCGATCCGCGAGGCGGCACGGCACATGCCGCGCGGCGGGCGCATCTGCACCGTGGCGAGCGTCGCGGGACTGCGCGGCGGCGGATTGGGCGGCACCGCCGCCTATGCCGCGAGCAAGGGCGCGGTGCTGGCGTTGACCAAGAACGCGGCGCGCTCGCTGGCGGAGAAGGGCATCGCGGTCAACGCCGTGGCGCCCGGCCCGATCGAGACGCCGATGCTCGAGGGCGTCTTCGCCCTTCCCGGCGTGCGCCAGCGCGTCGAGAGCATGATCCCCGCGGGCCGCGCCGGCAGGCCCGAGGAGGTGGCCGAGACCATCGCCTGGCTGCTGTCGCCCAAAGCGGCCTATGTCAACGGCGCCACCCTCACCGTCGATGGCGGACTGGTGATGCACTAAATCAAAGAGGAGCAGCATGACCGAGATCACGCGCAGAACCTTCGTCGGCACTGCCGCCACCGCCGCCGCCGCCAGCGCCCTGCTGCCGCGCCGCGCGCGCGCCGCCGAGTTCAGCTACAAATACGCCAACAATTCGCCGGTCGACCATCCGCTCAATGTCCGCGCCCGCGAGGCGGCGGAGAAGATCAAGCAGGACTCGAACGGCCGGCTCGCGATCGAGGTCTTTCCCAACAACCAGCTCGGCGGCGACACCGACATGCTGTCGCAGGTGCGGACCGGCGCGCTCGAGTTCTTCACGCTTTCGGGGCTGATCCTGGCGACGCTGGTGCCGGTGGCCTCGATCAACGGCATCGGCTTCGCCTTCAAAAGCTATGACCAGGTCTGGCCGGCCATGGACGGCGAGCTGGGCGCCTTCGTGCGCGCCGCCATCGGCAAGGCCGGGCTCTTCGCCTTCGACAAGATGTGGGACAACGGCTATCGCCAGATCACCAGCAGCACGCATCCCATCAACACCCCCGAGGATCTGAAAGGCTTCAAGATCCGCGTGCCGGTGAGCCCGCTCTGGACCTCGATGTTCAAGGCGTTCGGCGCCTCGCCCGCCAGCATCAACTTCAACGAGGTCTATTCGGCGCTGCAAACCAAGGTGGTCGAGGGCCAGGAGAACCCGCTGACCCTGATCAAGATCGCCAAGCTCTACGAGGTGCAGAAATACTGCTCGCTCACCGGCCACATGTGGGACGGGTTCTGGATGCTGGCGAACCAGGCCGCCTGGGACGCGCTGCCCAAGGACCTGCAAGAGATCGCCGCGCGCCACTGGAACGCCGCCGCGCTGGCGCAGCGCGACGACATCGCCAAGCTCAACACCAGCATGCAGAGCGAGCTCGAGAAGCTGGGCATGGTGTTCAACAAGCCCGACGCGCAGGCCTTCCGCGCGGTGCTGAAGCAGGCCGGCTTCTACACCGAGTGGCGCGAGAAATACGGCGCCGAAGCCTGGGCGCTGCTGGAGAAATATTCGGGCGGGCTCGCCTGAGATGGCGTTGGAGCGCGATCTCGCCGCCACCGTGTCGGCGCTCGAAGGCGCCGGCGCGGACAGCGGCGAGGCCGCTCCCGGCAGGCGCGCGGCGGGGCTCGACCGCGCGCTGGCGCTCGTCACCGAGGTGCCGGCGGCGGCGCTGGTGGCGCTGGAGATCGCCGTGCTCTTCGCCGGCGTGGTGTCGCGCTACGTCTTCCACGCGCCGCTCACCTGGAGCGACGAGCTCGCCTCGATCCTCTTCCTGTGGCTCGCCATGCTGGGCGCGGTGATCGCGCTCCGGCGCGGCGAGCACATGCGGCTCACGGCGATCGCGAGCCGCGTGCCCGCGCGCTGGCGCGGCTTGCTCGAGACGGTGGCGGCGCTGGTGGTGGTGGCCTTCGTCATGCTGGTGCTGCTGCCGGCGCATCGCTACGTGCTCGACGAATGGGCGATCCTGACGCCGGCCCTCGAAATCCACAACAGCTTCCGCGCCGCCGCCATCGAGGTGGGCGCGGCGTTGATGATGGTGATCGCGCTGGCGCGCCTCGTCGAGCGCGCGAGCCTCGCCCAGGCGGCTGCGGCGCTCGTCCTCGCCGCCGCGGCGGCGGCGGCGCTGCTCCTGGCGCGTCCGGCGCTGCTGGCGCTCGGCACCTACAACCTCGTCGTCTTCTTCGTGGTGCTGGTCGCCGCCTGCGTCGCCATCGGCGTGCCGATCGCCTTCGCCTTCGGCGTCGCCACCCTTTCCTATCTCGCGCTGGTGACGCATGTGCCGCTGATCGTGGTCATGGGCCGCATGGACGAGGGCATGTCGCACATCATCCTGCTGGCGGTGCCGCTGTTCGTCTTTCTCGGCGTGCTCATCGAGATGACCGGGCTTGCCCGCGCCATGGTCGACTTCCTCGCCTCGCTGCTGGGCCATGTGCGGGGCGGGCTGTCCTACGTGCTGCTCGGTGCCATGTATCTCGTCTCCGGCATCTCCGGCTCCAAGGCCGCCGACATGGCGGCGGTGGCGCCGGTGCTGTTCCCGGAGATGAAGCGGCGCGGCGCCGAGCCGGGCGAGCTGGTGGCGCTGCTCTCCGCCTCGGGCGCGATGTCGGAGACCATACCGCCGAGCCTGGTGCTGATCACCATCGGCTCGGTCACCGGCATCTCGATCGCCGCGCTCTTCAACGGCGGGCTGGTGCCGGCGGCGGTGCTGGCGCTGGCGCTGGTGGCGGTCGCGTGGTGGCGCTCGCGCGGCGAGGATCTCTCCGGCGTCGCCCGCGCCGGCCCGCGCCAGGTGGGCCGCGCCTTCCTGGTGGCGCTGCCGGCGCTGGTGTTGCCTTTCATCATCCGCGCCGCGGTGGTCGAAGGCATCGCCACCGCCACCGAGGTCTCGACCATCGGCATCGCCTATACGGCGCTGGCGGGGCTTTTCCTCTATCGCCAATTCGACTGGCGCCGGCTCTATCCGATGCTGGTCGACACCGCGTCGCTCTCCGGCGCCATCCTGCTGATCATCGGCACCGCCACCGCCATGGCCTGGGCGCTGACGCAATCGGGCTTCTCCGGCCGGCTCGCCGCTTTCATGGCCGCGGTGCCGGGCGGCCAGGCCGGGTTCATGGCGGTCTCGATCCTCGCCTTTGCCGTGCTCGGCTCGGTGCTCGAGGGGATTCCCGCCATCGTGCTCTTCGGTCCGCTGCTCTTCCCGGTGTCGCGCGCGCTCCATATCCACGACGTGCATTACGCCATGGTGGTGATCCTCGCCATGGGATTGGGCCTCTTCGCCCCGCCCTTCGGCGTCGGCTTCTACGCCGCCTGCGCCATCGGCCGCGTCTCGCCCGATCGGGCGATGGCGCGCATCTGGCCCTATCTCGGCGCGCTGCTGCTGGCGCTTCTCGTCGTCGCCGCGGCGCCGTGGCTGTCGATCGGGTTCTTGTAGGCGCGGGTTTTTCGGCTTGACGCAAGTCCCTCCCGGTTATTCAACCGGCCATAAGAGAGACGATCATGACCAAATCATCGCAGAGGCGCGCCATCGCCAACAATCGCCGTCGCCTCAGGGACCGCGGCATGAGCCGGTACGAGGTGCGGGGCCTCGACAGCGACAAGGAGCTGGTGCGCGCGCTCGCGCGGCGCCTCGCCTTGGGCGACGCCGCCGCGGCGCGCCTGCGGGCGGAGCTGACGCGACAGGTCGCCGGCACAGCAGCGCGCCGTGGCGGCGTGTTCGCCGCGCTGCGCCGATCGCCGCTGGTCGGAGCGGAATTGGATGTCGAACGCGCCATCACCGGCGGACGCGGCGTCGAGCCGTAACCGCGGCGTCCCACGGCTGCCTCCTCGTCGCCATGAATGAGCGGCACTTCAAGGATATCGTGCCGATGTTCAACCCGATCCACGGCAAAGCCTGACGCGCCGCGGACAAGCGCCCAAGGAGCGCGCGCCTACCGGTAATGGACGGCGAGCCAGACGGTCGGCTCGCCGGGGGCGGTCCATTCGACGCGGTGGCGCCGATGCGCCGGGATGTGCAGGTAATCCCCCGCCGCCAGCAGCCGCGCGCTCGCCTCGCCTTCGAGGCTGAGGCCGGCGGCGCCGCGCAGCAGGATCACCCATTCCTCATGGTCCTGATCGAGCCATTCGCCGGCGGGCGTCGCCTGGCCGGTGGAAACGATGCGCTCGAGCCGCAGGCCCGGCGCCTCGAGCAAGGCGATGATCTCCTCCGCCCCGGACGGCAGCGGCAGACCGGCATAGAGGTTTCCGCCCGCGACGGTCATGAGGCCCGCATCTTGGCCGCCGGCGCACCGCTTGCGATAGTCATGAGGATGCGTTCTCCTGTTTTTAGTGGCCGAGCTACCTACTATGCCGATATCAGCCAATAGTGCCGATGCCGGCACGCTCTTGCGATCGTCGAAGCGTGCTTAATTTTTTGACAAATGACAGCTTTGCTGTCTCTCCCGCCGGAATGCGTTATGAAGGCATTGTGATATCTGAGGAAGCGGAGGGATGCTCGCTCACGTCCGGGAATCGGCCAAAGCCAACTTGCTACGCCACGACGGCGGCATATCGTTCGCTGCTTGCATATCCGGCGAAACATCGATCCCGGCCAGCTTCAACTGACCTGAGGAATCCCCCCTGGCCTTGCGGCCAAGGGGTAATCCTTCGAGTGGAAAAACCACCTTACCGTGGCTTCCCAACCGACTCCCAACGTTAATATTGCGAGTCGCCTCATGCAGTGTCAATAATTCATTGTCCTGTGGATAACTGCGGAATATCAGATGGCAGGGGGTGCACCTTTTCGGAAGAACCTGATCCTCGGCCTCGATCTTGGAATCGGGTCGTGCGGATGGGCGGTCATCGACGAGGCGAAAGCGTCGGACCGCATCGCCGGCATGGGCGTACGCACTTTCGACGTGCCCGAGACGGACAAGAAGCGGACGCCAACCAATCAGCTCCGTCGGCAGCATCGCGGATTGAGAACGGTGATCCGCCGTCGGCGGCAGCGCATGAACGCTATTAGAGGCCTGTTCCAGGATGCCACGCTGATCCCTGATGACCGAAAAGGCGCGCTCAAAGTTCCTGGCCTTGATCCTTGGGCTTTGCGAGCGGAAGGATTGGACCGAAAGTTGACGGGGCCGGAGTTCGCCGTCGCGCTTGGACACATCGCGAAGCATCGCGGCTTCAAATCGAACAGCAAGCGTGATCGAGGCGCGAATGCGCCCAAGGACTCGTCCCAAATGCTGAGTGCGATCGAAGTGACGCACGAACGGATGAAGAGTTTTCGCACGATCGGCGAGATGTTCGCGAAGGAACCGGAATATTCAGCGCGCAAGCGCAATCGCGATGGCGATTACACTCGCTCAATTCTCCGTGACGATCAAGAGCAAGAGGTCCGTCTCCTGTTCGATCGCCAGCGCGCCGCCGGAAACCGGCTGGCGACGGAAGAGCTGGAACGAGTGTTCACCAGCCAAGCATTCTTCCAGCGTCCGCTTGCCGATAGCGAAGACAAGGTCGGCGAATGCCCCTTTGAGCCCGAAGAGAAACGCGCGGCGAAGCACTCCTATTCGTTCGAGTTGTTTCGTTTTCTTTCAAGGCTTACGGCACTGCGCGTTCAATCCTCCTCGGGAGAACGTCCGCTGACGCCGCTGGAAATCGATGCTGCGTGCAAGGACTTCGGCGCATTTCGCGGGATGACTTTCAAGCGACTGCGCAACCGCATCGAATTGAGCGGTGATCAGCGGTTTGCCGGCATCGCCATCGAAGAAGAGAGCAAACGCGATATTGTCGCTCGCGCGGGCGACTTGGCAGCGGGCGCCTATGCGTTGCGGAAGGTCCTCGGCGATATCTGGCGAGGACTGCTCGCGACTCCTGACAAACTTGACCACATCGCGTATGTGCTTTCTTTTCGCGAGGACATCAACTCGATCCGTGCCGGCTTCGACGAAATCGGTCTCGACCCGATTATCTGCGATGCGCTGATGAAAGGAGTACAGGACGGCGATTTCAGCGACTTCAGGCGGGCGGGCCATATCTCTGCGAAAGCGTGCCGGAAACTGATTCCGCATCTCAAGCGTGGATTGGTCTATTCGCAAGCGTGCGAAGCCGCCGGATATGATCATGCGAAGCCGCGCGAGACCGATCCTGACAAAATCGGCAATCCGGTCGCCCGAAAGGCGCTAACAGAAGCAATCAAGCAGGTGCGCGCTATCGTTCAGGAATACGGCCTGCCGGAGCGCATTCATATCGAGCTCGCCCGTGACGTTGGAAAGAGCAAGGAAGAACGCGACGAGATCACACACGGTATCGAGAGGCGCAACAAGGAAAAGGATCGTCTTCGTCAACAGTTTATTGAAGTTGTCGGGACAGAGGCCAAGACCAGCGAAGACCTCCTTCGCTTTGAACTCTGGCGCGAACAGAACGGCCGCTGCCTCTACACAGACAGAGAAATCCATCCGAATGCCATCGTGGCATCCGACAATTCAGTGCAGGTCGATCACATTCTGCCGTGGAGTCGGTCGGGCGATGATTCGTTCGTCAATAAGACGCTGTGTTTTGCTTGCGCGAATCAAGAAAAGAGAGGTCGAACTCCGTTTGAGTGGTTCGGGAAAGACGAGCAGCGATGGCCGCGCTTCGTCGAGGGAGTGGAGACTAACCGGAACATGAAGGGCCGCAAGAAGCGGAATTATCTACTCAAGGACGCGACGCTGCTCGAGGAAAAATTCCGGCCCCGCAATCTCAACGATACGCGCTACGCGACCAGATTGCTCGCGGACATGCTGGCACGGATGTATCCCGACAATGGGATTCGACACGTTTTTTCCCGGCCCGGCCCGTTGACGGACCGCCTGCGCCGGGGCTGGGGCGTGCAAGACCTCAAAAAGGATGCTGCGGGCAAGCGCGTGGCTGACGATCGCCATCATGCACTCGATGCGCTCGTCGTTGCCGCGACGACCGAAGGCGCATTACAAAAGTTGACAAGGGCGTTTCGGCAAGCGGAGGAGATCGGCGCACATCGCGACTTCGCACGGCTTGATCCCCCGTGGCCAGGCTTCGTCGCGGAAGCGCGAGAGAAGTTCGCCTTGATTTTCGTCTCCAGGGCTGAACGTCGCCGTGCGCGAGGTGAAGCGCATGGTGCGACGATACGTCAGATCGGCGAAGCTGGGGGAAGCCAGAGCATCTACGAGCGCAAGACCGTTGATGCCCTGAGCGAAAAGGATTTGGAAAGAATCAAAGACCCGGAAAGAAACCGCAAACTGATCGACGCGCTCCGAGAATGGGTATTGGCTGGCAAGCCAAAGGACCGGCGACCACTTTCCCCCAAAGGGGATCCCATAGCGAAGGTCCGCGTGCAGACCAATAAGAAGGCCGATGTCCTCATCCGCGACGGAGCTGCCGACCGCGGCGAGATGGTTCGTATCGATGTCTTCAGAAAACAGAACAAGAGGAATACGTGGGAGTATTTTCTTGTTCCGATTTATCCGCATCAGGTAGCGAACGAAGCCGGTTGGCCGACGCCACCAAACCGGGCGGTGCAGGCCAACACGCCAGAAGAGCTATGGCATGAAGTGGACGAAACTTATGAGTTTCTATGGAGTTTATATCCGCTGAACTTCGTCGAGTTGGTAAAACCTGATGGCGAAGTGATCGAGGGCTACCTGCGCGGCCTCAGCCGCAACACGGGCGCATTCACGATCTCGCCGCATCATACTAAAGAGGAAATTCGAGACGGCATCGGCGGCAGAACGCTCAAGAGCATTCGGAAGTTTGCCGTTGATCGTCTCGGCCGTCGGTTTGAAATTCCGCGGGAAACTCGCACATGGCATGGCGCGGCCTGCACTTGACCAAACCGTCGCGCCTGGCGCTGGCCGACGGGCAGGTGGTGATCGCTCAAGAAGACGGCGACGTGCGCGTCGCGCTCGAGGACCTTGCCTGGATCGTCCTCGATACGCCGCAATCGACCTTGACGGGAAGCCTGCTATCCGCCTGCATGTCGCAGGGCGTCGCATTGATCGCGACCGACGAAACACATACGCCTTGCGGAGTCCTGCTGCCCTTTCATCGGCATTTCCGCCAGGGCGAGATCGCCCATCGACAGGTGGCGATGGGCGCGCCGCTGAAGAAGCGACTTTGGCAAAGAATCGTGCGTGCCAAAATTGAAAATCAGGCAGAAGCACTCCATGCGGCCGGCCGCGGCGGTGCCCAGACGCTGCGCGAGATGGCGCGTCTGGTCGGCTCCGGCGACCCAGACAACATTGAGGCGCGGGCGGCGAAGTATTACTGGACGCAGCTTTGGCCGGAGTTCCGCCGAGAGGACGAGGGTGACAAGCGCAATAAGATGTTGAACTACGGCTACGCCGTCGTGCGATCCGGCGTCGCACGTTCGCTCGTGGCAGCGGGCTTGCTGCCAGCCTTCGGGCTCAATCATGCCAGCGTGACGAATGCCTTCAATCTTGCGGACGACATCGTCGAGCCGTTTCGGCCCTTCGTCGATTCCTTGGCATGGAAAGCAGTAGATGATGGCCGGCCGTCGCGCGACGATCTCTCGATTGGTGACCGGCGCGCGATGGCCGGCGTTCTTCTTGCTGAAGCGACGATGGCTACTGAGACCATGACGTTGCTCGTGGCGGCTGAGAGGACGGCAGAGTCGCTGGTGCGCGCGATCGAGGGCTCGACAGCGGAAGTTCTCGTATTGCCGACTTTCGCCACTTGAGCGCTCCACATGAAAGTCGAAGAGGTTCGCATCTTGTGGATGTTTGTTTTCTTCGATTTGCCGGTCGGCACGAAGGGAGAGCGGCGCGCCGCCACGCGATTTCGCAACTTCTTGAAGGACGACGGTTATATGATGCTGCAATGGTCGGTATATGCGCGCGTGTGCCGTGGCGAGGAGGCGGTGGAGAAACATGTTCAGCGCGTCACCAAAAATCTGCCAAAGAAGGGCAGCGTGCGCGCGCTGCAGGTGACGGACAAGCAATATGGGCGGATGCGGTTATTGCTGGGCGAGGCAACAAAAAATGAGAAAGTCGCCCCTCTACAGATGGTTCTGCTCTGATTTCGACCCCGGTAAGAGGGCAGAAATCAGAGCATTTTCAATATCATCTGAAGGAGCGAGCCTACCCGATGGGAGTCGGTAGGGAAACCACGGCTGCATCATTGGCTGGTATGCTCTGGTCGGTAGCCTACCCGATGGGAGTCGGTAGGGAAACCACGGCCTTGATCGGGCGCCCCGTGCGGGGGTCGACAGCCTACCCGATGGGAGTCGGTAGGGAAACCACGGCAGCCCCGGAGCGAGTGACTGATGCCTAAGCAGCCTACCCGATGGGAGTCGGTAGGGAAACCACGGCCTGGAGAGCAGTGTCGAGCAATGACGGCCGAGCCTACCCGATGGGAGTCGGTAGGGAAACCACGGCTGTCGTGACGGCGCCCGCGCCCGCGGTGACAGCCTACCCGATGGGAGTCGGTAGGGAAACCACGGCACGCAATGCGCCTCGGCGACCATCGCCGGCAGCCTACCCGATGGGAGTCGGTAGGGAAACCACGGCCAAGAAGCGCAACCCGGCGCGGTGGGAGAGAGCCTACCCGATGGGAGTCGGTAGGGAAACCACGGCCAGCCAAGTCGCGCCCGCATTCTTCAACAGAGCCTACCCGATGGGAGTCGGTAGGGAAACCACGGCACCGTCCGACAGGGCTCGCGCAATCCGGACAGCCTACCCGATGGGAGTCGGTAGGGAAACCACGGCCGAAGCTTCAGTGACAGTCCTCAGAGGACTGTCACTGAAGCTGCGCACCGCGCCACCCTTCCAAAGCGATTCGACTCAGAACCGCTCGCGCTTCCCAGCCGCCGACTGCCCGTCAGCGCGCGCGGCGAGCCAGTCGAGGCTGGCGCGCAGCCGCACCGCCTCGCCCACCGCGACGATGGCGGGCGGCTCGATCGCCGCGGCGGCGACGTCGGCCGCGGCGCGGGCGAGCGTGGTCTCGATCACGCGCTGGGCGGGGGTGGTGGCCTTGCTCACCACCGCCACCGGCTCCTCGGGCGAGCGGCCGGCGGCGATCAGGCGCTCGGCGATGACGTCCAAATGCTTCAAGGCCATGTAGAGCACCAGCACCGGCGCGCCGCGGGCGAGCGCCGTCCAGTCGAGCCCGCCCGGCAAGGCGCCGTCGCTGGCATGGCCGGTGATGAAGGTCACCGCCGAATTGACGTCGCGATGGGTGGCGGGAATCCCGGCATAGGCGAGGCCGCCGATGGCGGCGGTGATGCCCGGCACGACGCGGAAGGGAATGCCCGCCGCCGCCAGCGCCAGCGCCTCCTCGCCGCCGCGGCCGAAGACGAAGGGGTCGCCGCCCTTGAGGCGCAGCACCCGCCGCCCCGCCCGCGCCAGGCGCACGAGATGCTCGGAGATGGCGGGCTGCTGCGGCGAAGGCTTGCCGCCGCGCTTGCCGGCATAGTCGAGCGCCGCGCCCGGCCGCGCCAGCGCCAGGATGCGGGGATCGACCAGCGCGTCATAGACGACGCTGTCGGCCCGTTGCAGCGCGTGCAGCGCCAGCAGCGACAACAGGCCGGGATCGCCCGGCCCGGCGCCCACCAGCCAGACCGATCCCGGCGCGAAGTCGGGCAGGGCGAGAGACGGCAGATCCATGCGCGAAGCCTACACCGCGCGCTGGCGCGCCGGTAGTCAGGCCGCCGGCGATTGCCTAGGATCATCGCATGTCCCGGCGACCGAGCGGGCCCTTGCGGCGCGGCTGGACCACCGGCGCCTGCGCCGCGGCGGCGGCGCGCGCGGCGCTCGAGGCGCTGCTCACCGGCCGGTTTCCCGATCCCGTCGCCATCCGGCTGCCCGGCGGCGAGCGGCCGAGCTTCGCGCTGGCGCTGAAGGAGATGCTGCCGGACGCGGCGCGCGCCGGCATCGTCAAGGACGCCGGCGACGACCCCGACGTGACCCATGGCGCGCTGGTGGTGGCCGAGATCGCGCGCGGACCCGCCGGCGGCGGCCTGCGCTTCCAGGCGGGGCCGGGAGTCGGCACGGTGACGCGGCCGGGCCTGCCGCTGGCGCCGGGCGAGCCCGCGATCACCGCCGGCCCGCGCGCGATGATCGCGCAAGCGCTGAAGGACGCGGCCGAGGCGGCCGAGGCCGAGCCGCCCCGCGACCTCTTGGTGACGCTGGCGATTCCCGGCGGCGAGGCGCTGGCGGCGCGAACGCACAACGCCCGGCTCGGCATCGTCGGCGGGCTCTCCATCCTCGGCACCACCGGCATCGTCACGCCCTATTCCTGCGCCGCCTGGATCCATTCGATCCATCGCGGCATCGACGTGGCGCGCGCCGCCGGACTGCGCCATCTCGCGGCCTCCACCGGCTCGACCTCGGAGAAGGCGGTGCAGCGCCTCTACAACCTGCCGGAGACGGCGCTCATCGACATGGGCGATTTCGCCGGCGGCACGCTCAAATATCTCCGCGGCCATCCGGTGCCGCGGCTCACGCTCGCCGGCGGCTTCGCCAAGCTGGCGAAGCTCGCGGCGGGGCATCTCGACCTCCATTCCGGGCAGAGCCGCATCGAAGCCGCCTGGCTCGCAGGGACGCTGCAAGCGATGGGCTGCAACGAGGACCTCGTCGGCCGGGCGCAGAAGGCGCAAAGCGCCGGCGAAGTGCTGGCGCTGGCGGGCGGGCGCGGCGGCGACCTCGCCCGGCGCGTGGCGCTGGGCGCGCGCGAGGTGGCGCTGGCGACGCTCGCCGGCGGTATCGCCGTCGACGTGGTGGTCTTCGACCGGCAAGGCGAGACGCTGGCGCATGTCGGACCCTGAGCGCCGCCCGCATCTGCTGATCCTCGGCGGCACCGGCGAGGCGCAAGCGCTGGCCGCGGCGGCGCTGGAGCGCTTCGGCGCGCGGCTTCAGGTCACCACCGCGCTCGCCGGGCTCACCGAGCACCGGGCGCCGATCGCCGGCGGCGTGCGCATCGGCGGCTTCGGCGGCAGCGACGGGCTCGCCCGCTATCTCGCCGCCGAGCGCATCGGCCTTCTCGTCGACGCCACCCACCCCTTCGCAGCGCGGATCTCGGCGCAGGCGCAGGCGGCCTGCGCCGAGGCCGGCGTGCCGCGCCTCCTGCTGCTGCGCCCCGAATGGCAGCACCATCCGCTCGACCGCTGGATCGAGGTCGAGGACATCGCCGGCGCCGCGCGCGCGCTGCGCCAGCTTGGCCGGCGCGTCTGGCTCACCGTCGGCCGGCGCGAGCTCGACGCCTTCGCCGGCTTGACGCAGCATCATTTCCTGGTGCGGCTGATCGAGCCGCCCGCGGCGCCGCTGCCGCTCGCTTCTTACGAGCTGCTGCTGGGACGCGGCCCTTTCCATCCGGCGGGCGAGCGGCATATCCTGGAGCGCCACGGGATCGAGGCGCTGGTCGCCAAGGCAAGCGGCGGCGACGCCACCGAGGCGAAGCTCGTCGCGGCGCGCGAGCGCGACCTTCCCGTGGTGATGGTGCGCCGGCCGCGGCCGGTGGCGGGCGAGCGCGTCGACAGCGTGGCGGCGGCGCTCGACTGGCTGGCGCTGCGGCTGGCCGGAGCGGCGGCGCGGGAAAGCGAGGAGGCAAAGTCATGAAGCCGGGCATCGGCCGCCGCGCTTTGCTGGCGTCGCTCGGCCTGGCGCTGGCGGCGGGGCCGGCGCGGGCGCAGACGCCGCAGAAGCTCTTCGACTGGTACAGCCTGGCGAACGCCGCCGCCGAGAACAAGACCGACGACGTCGCCATCTTCCTGCGCAAGGGCGAAAACCCCAACTTCCTCGATCCCAGCGGGCGCTCGCCGCTCGACTACGCCGCAAGCTTCGGCAACACGGCGATGATCAAGCTGCTGCTCAACGCCGGCGCGCGCGTCGACTACCGCGACAAGGACGGCGCGACGGCGCTGCATTGGGCGGCGGAGGCCGGCCAGGCGGAGGCGATCGCCGCGCTGGTCCAGGCCAACGCGCCGGTCGACGCGATCAACCGCCAGGGGATCACGCCGCTGATGCTGGCGGCGGGCGCCAACAAGGGCGAGGCGGTGAAGGCGCTGCTCAAGGCCGGCGCCGACCCCAAGAGGCAGGATTTCACCGGCCGCGACGCCCGGAGCTTCGCCGCCGGCCACGCCAACGCGCTGCGCGCGCTGGAAGCGGCGACGCCGGGATAGCGGCGTCCCGCGCGCACGCAGCGCGGGCATGACGACACGCCGCCGCGCGGGATTTTTTCGCGGCATTCGCTGAAAAGAGCGCGCCGGCATGCAGCCCCGCGGCAATTCCTTTACCTCCGCCGCCTATACTTCGCCGCCGCGAAAGGTCGAAGATGGCGACAATCCTGGTGATCGACGACGAGGCCGCGATACGCCGGCTCATCCTGCGCGTGCTCCGTCCGCGGGGGCACGCGCTGCTCGAGGCGGAGGACGGCGAGCAAGGCTTGATGCTGATGAAGGATCGGCCGCTCGACCTCATCATCACCGACATCTACATGCCGGGCAAAGAGGGCATCGAGACGATCCGCGAGGCGCTCGACCGCGCGCCCGGCACCAAGATCATCGCCATGTCCGGCGGCTGCGGCTCGCGAAACCTCATGTTCCTCGACATGGCCGAAACCTTCGGCGCGCAGGCTTCCCTGGCGAAACCGTTTCTGCCGCAAGAGCTGATCGAGACCGTCGACCGCGTTCTCGCCGGCCGGTGAGCGAAAGCGCGCGCCGGCCTATCGCCGGCGGCGCGGGCGCAGAACGTGATGATGGCCCGGGGCGTAAAGCCGGCTGTCGGCGGCGGCGGGCGACGCCAGCACGCGACCGACGAGGATGAGCGCGGTGCGGGTGAGGCGGGCCTCCTTCACTTGCGCGCGCAGGCTCTTGAGCGTGCCGCGCAGGATCACCTGGTCGGGCCAGCTCGCGCGCCACACCACCGCCGCCGGGCAATCCTCGCCGTAAAGCGGCGCGAGCGCGCGCGCCACCTTGGCGAGGTTGTTGATCGAAAGATGCAGCACCAGCGTGGCGCGGCTCGCGCCGAGCGTGGCGAGGTCCTCGCCCTTGGGCATCGGCGAGGCGCGCACCGCGGTGCGCGTCAGGATCACGGTCTGCGCCAGCTCCGGCAGAGTGAGCTCGAGGCCGAGCGCGGCGGCGGCGGCGGCGAAGGCCGGCACCCCCGGCGTCAAATCATAGGCGATGCCGAGCGCGTCGAGCCGGCGCATCTGCTCGGCGATGGCGCCGTAGAGCGAGATGTCGCCGGAATGGACGCGCGCCACTTCGAGCCCGGCGGCGTCGGCCGCCGCCATCTCGGCGATGATCTCGTCGAGCGTCAGCGGCGCGGTGTCGATCACCCGCGCGCCCTCGGGCGCCGCCCGCACCACCTCGGCCGGCACCAGCGAGCCGGCATAGAGGCAGACCGGACAGCGCTCGATGAGGCGCAGGCCGCGCAACGTGATGAGATCGGGAGCGCCGGGCCCGGCGCCGATGAAATGCACGCTCACGGCGCGCGCTTTGCCGCATAGCCGCGCGGCGTGTAGAGGCGCGGCGCCGCGCCGGGGATGAGGCGGGTGGCGCTGCTGCCGACGAGCACCAGGGTCAGCATGTCCACGTCCTCGCCGGCGAGCGCGCCCAGCGTCGTGAGGCGGATGCTTTCGCCGGCCCGGCCGAGATTGCGCGCCAGCGCCACCGGCGTCCCGGCGGCGCGATGGCCCAGCAGGATCTCGCGCGCGCGGTCGAGTTGGGCGCGGCGGCGCTCGGAGCGCGGATTGTAGAGCGCCACGACGAAATCGCCGGCGGCGGCGGCGGCCAGGCGGCGCTCGATCACGTCCCAGGGCGTCAACAGGTCGGAGAGCGACACGGCGCAGAAATCATGGCCGAGCGGCGCGCCGAGCCGGGCGGCGGCGGCTTGCAGCGCCGACAGGCCGGGCACGACGGCGAGATCGAGGCGCCGCCATTCCGGCCGCGCCTCGCGGTCGAGCAGCTCGAAGACCAGCGCGGCGAGGCCGTAGATCCCGGCATCGCCGGAAGAGACCAGCGCCACGGCGCGGCCTTCGGCGGCGAGATCGAGCGCCTGTCTCGCGCGCGCCGCCTCGGCGCCGAGCGTGCTTTCATGCCGCGCCTTGCCGGCAATCGCCGAACCGAGCAGGTCGAGATAGAGCCCGTAGCCGACGACGTCGCTCGCCGCCGCCAGCGCCGCCTCCGCCTCGCGCGTGCGCCAAAGGGGATCGCCGGGACCGATGCCGACGATCGCGAGGCTGCCGCGGGCGCGGCCGACGGCTTGCGCGTCGAGCGGCCGGGGGGCGCGCGCGACGGCGCAGGTGGCGCGCCCGGATTTGCGCTTGGCAAGAAGAAGCGCGCCCTCCGGCCCCACCGCCGCCAGCGCCGCGCCCTCGGCGACGCCATAGCAGCCGGTCTCGCGGAAGACCGCCTCGGACGGCGTTTCGAGCCGCTTCGTCTCGGCCAGGAGCTCCGCGGCGGAAAAGAAGCGCGCGGGAACGCCGAGGCGCTCGGCCAGGGCCGCTACCGCCGGCTCGTCGGATTTGAGGTCGATCGACACCACCGCCGCGACGGCCCCGGCGGCGAGGCCGCGCTCGGCCAGCGCCGCTGCGGCGAGATCGGCAAGCTCCGCGGCGCCGCAGCCGCGCTCGCAGCCGACCCCCAGCGCCAGCACCGGCGGATGCAGCACCAGCGCGCGCTCGTCGACGGCGGGGACGCGGTCGGTGACGCGGACAGCAAGCGGCGCATCGGCGGCGAAGGCGAAGCCGCTGGCGGCGAGCCAATCGGCACTGCCGGCCTCGAGGCGCAGCGCCACCGCCGCGCCGGCGAGCAAGGCGGCGGCGACCGGCTTGGCGCGCTCGGGATTGGCGACGCGCCAGCCCGGCGGCGGCTCGTCGAGCGCGAAGCCGAGGCGCAGATCGCCGGCGGTGGTGATCGCGGCGGCGCCGCCGGCAAGCGCGGCGATGGCGCGGGCGAGCGCGTTGGCGCCGCGATGGCCGCCGAGCAGCGGCACCGCCGCCGAACCGTCTTCCGCCACCGCCACCACCGGCGGCTCCCGGCGCTTGTCGGCGAGCAGCGGCGCCACGGCGCGGATGAGGATGCCGGCGGCGCAAAGGCCGACGATCGGCGTGCCGGCGGCGAAGAGCGCGGCGACGTGCTCGCTGGCGCGCGCGAAGCGCCGGTCGGCCTCGATCCCGCTTGCCTCCGGCGCGTGCAGCAGCGCCTGCGGCAAAGCCTCGCGCAGGCGGCGGCCCAGCGCCAGCGCGCCGGGCCCCAGCACGAGGATCGCGGCGCCCGGCGGCAGCGCCTCGCTCATCGCCAGGCCGCGCCGCGGCGATGCAGCAGGATCATCGAGAAATAGGGCACGGTCTCGGCGCCGACCGCGGCGAGCGGCAGCACGCGCTCC
>Ga0187781_10001399_pt1 | contig 18263 bp, 9 predicted proteins | sample 0715_SJ02_MP02_2_FD_132447 | JGI IMG/M metagenome (GOLD analysis project Ga0187781, IMG submission 132447) | Tropical peat soil microbial communities from peatlands in Department of Meta, Colombia - 0715_SJ02_MP02_20_MG | ecosystem: Environmental > Terrestrial > Soil > Wetlands > Peat | place... | reverse complement strand
GCCAATGACACCGACCCGGCTTGGCGCGATCCCTACTCCTGGATTTGGCAGCGGCAGCCAATAGTTTCCAACGATTATGTGCGAGCATTTCGTTGTGTGACGGCCGTGGCCAGGAGTGGTCCTTCGCCATCATCGCGCGGAACCGATGAGTAGCAGGCCAACTGGCAATATCTAGGCTGGCAATATATTAAGGTTCATTGCATGATTCGATGGACGTTTGCATGCGAAATGGCTTAACAATTCTCGGGCAGGCTCATATGCCTCGGGCAACGGTACTTTCAGTTCGTCTTTTAGCAGTCGTGCTGGCTGCAGGCTCCACGCTCGGCCAAGTGGCACAATCCGAACCACCCGCCGAACCGCTGAAGGCCGAAGACATTATGGTTCGGGTGGCGGAGAACCAGCGCCGCAGCGAAGCGCTGCGGAGCGAATACGTTTACAAACAACACATCCATATCGCAACCCATAAGCCCAATACCAGGATGATGCGCGAAGAGAATGCCGACTACGACGTGGTTCCCCTGCCGGGCGGGATCGAGAAGCATCTCAAATCGCTCACCGGGCGCTATTGGAAAAAGGACAAGTATGTGGAATTCAAGGGTGACCCTGCCCCCAACATGCCTAGAGCAGATGCGGATTTGATTCACAACTTGCGTGATTACAATCCTGCGCCCGTAACTGGTACCAACGATGCCGATTTGATCCGTTACTTGCGCACCTACCTGTTGGATGACAAGTCCAAGGACGGTTTGGCACGCGCCTTGTTCCCCCTCACGTACGAGGAGCAAAAGGACTATCAATTTAAGCTTCTGGGGCAGGAGGTTCAGGAAGGACACAATGTCTACCACCTTGCCTTTTCGCCTAGGGACGAGGAACAACTCGGGTTGACGGGCGAAGCGTTTATCGACTCGGCCGAATTCCAGCCTGTCAGGGTGTTCACCAAGATGTCGCGACGCCTCCCGTTTTTGGTGCGGACAACGTGGTTCGATCTGCCGGGATTCGGTTTCAATATCGTTTATCAGCGTCAAGACGACGGAGTATGGTTTCCTTGGATCTTCGGGACCGAGTTCAGCGTGCACGCGGGGCCCATCTTCTTCATTAACCGGGACATTTCGATCTCAGTGGAGAATTCTGGCTTCGAACATAAGCATGTAGAAGGAGGTGACGCGCGCAAAGAGTAATTACTTCCCTCGCCCTTGGTAGAAATTGGCGACACTATTAAAGGTGTCAGAATTCGTACAAGCCGGAAACTTTACGGTGACTCGGAACCGTCAATGCAAGTTCGACTGCGAGCCGAGCGCCGATTCAAACAAAATAGGATCCGAGTAGAAAGACAAAAAAACGGAGTTTCCAGACAGATCCATGGATTCGTTTGTTGCTGATCCTGAATGCATAGAGGACCGCGGAAGCCAAGTCAGCCCTGCGCGTGGAATAGTACCGGACTGGCGTCCAATCGTAATTGTTCTTGTCGGCCTGCTATTTCGGGTGATTTATTACGTCACCTTCAAGCCCCAGTGGTGCGGCGATAGCCACCAATATTCCGACGATGTGCTTCTGTGGGTCCACTACTCCTTCTTCACAGGATACCGAACGCCCATTTATTCGCTTTTTCTGGGTGTCTCCGAATGGCTCGCTCGCGTCCCCGCTGCCGAAGTACTCTCAACCTCAGCAGCGGAAATCGTAAGAGATGTTCAGTCCGTTTTGGGTTTGGTCACCGCCTGTCTTTTTTACTGCACGCTTCGCATCCTCAACGTTAGAAAACCTGTGGCCTTTGCGGCTGGTCTATTTTTCTCAACCACGTCGGCCATCTGCAGCGCGGAAGCGAGTATCGTCACACCATCCTTGTCCCTTTTATCGTTGGTTCTCGCGGCCTCGCTGTACGTAAAGATCATGGCTCGTATAGGCTGTCGTGGGCAAATAAAAATGCTTGCCATCGGCGCCGGCATAGCATTCGCTTCTGCGGCGCTCGTTCGCCCGGACAATCTGGTGTTTTTCGCGGCCATCTTGGCTGCAACTGCGGCATTCGCCCTTCGTTCCACGCTAATCCCCGCTCGTTGGGATTTAAGCCGGCGCCTGCTCGTCGGCTGTTTACTGCTCCTGATCTCGGCAACTCCTTTTCTTATTGCATGGATGACATGCAATTACCTGGTCAACGGTCGGTTCAGGATGACAAACATGATGGGATGGCAGACAACCCAGTCTGTTTACAACATGTATGGAGAGGTCGATCCCGAGGACAAGGTTCTCGGCAGTATCATGAACAAGTATTACGTTCAAACCAATCGGGGCCGAGTCGACCGCGAATACGTTTGGGAGGGGGCTGCTAAAGAGGTCATGGCTCGCGCTTCCGAAATGCCCTATTTGAATTCGGCCGAGTTTTGCGGCTCAGGAAACCAGCAGAGCAACTGGGCGTGTATGTTCCTGAGTCCCGAAGCAAGAACCAATTTCAATCAACGTCTCGGCTGGGAACAGCTGTTCGATTACCTGACACACGTTTGGATGAAACTAATCACGAAGCACCCGTCCCAATATCTCCACAACGCCCTCGATAGCTTTGTTGGCGATACTTTTGACTTTAGCTTTATGCCACCTGATCCGGCGGAAACTAACGACCCGAGAGCCGTTGAAGGAGGCAATGTCGTCAGGAGCAGAGCAGGTTGGAGAGTCGTGTATTGGACGGCATTAGCCCAAGCACCATTTCTCATGGTTTTCTATCTTATAACGTTGGCTTACGTTTTTCTGAGTCCACTAATCTTGCTTAACCCCGGAAACAACACCAGGGCAAACGATGTGGCGGTTACCGCACTGGCGCTTGGCAGCGTGGGGACGTTCGTCGCGTTTTGTCTCCTTGAGTCTTATCACAAGCAGTATGGATTACCTCATCTCGGCGTATTCATGATCTGCGCAGCATACGCGGCCGAGAACTTTAATCGGATCGTTGGCGCTCTAAAGGGAACCGTGCAAACCGTGACACATCGTTAGCTCCTGCACGAACGGTCTGCTTCCTTATGGGATGGTCAAACACAAAAGCTTATTCCAGCCTTCAACCTCTGTTCATTCTGCTTGTTCTTTTCAGCGCTTTCTGCGCCGGATTTCACACAGTTTCCGACTACGACATGGGCTGGCACCTGGCCACTGGGCGCTTTGTCGTCCAGCACCATCAAATTCCACGCACCGACGTCTTATCGTTTACCTCCGCAGGGAAACCCTGGGCCTATCCTTCATTCGCCGGTGTGCTGTTTTATCTCATCTTTGTTGTCCTCGGCTACGCCGGCCTCAGTTGGACCTGTGCCTTGGCATGCCTGGCCGTGGTGGCCTACCTTGTTCGCCGGGCAGACATGGGAAGCGCGATCCTGGCCATGCTGGCTGTTCAGTCCATCGCCGCGCGCACTGCTCCTCGGGCAGATTTATTCAGCACAGTTTTCTTCGCATTTGCCCTCGGCGAACTTTGGGCCTACCGTCGCGAGGAACGTTCCCGCCTTTGGATGCTTCCTTTCATCATGCTGCTCTGGGTTAATTTCCACCCGGGCTTCATTGCGGGACTGGGAGCTATCGGTGCTTACCTGCTGGCTGAAGCCGCAGATTTGCCGTTCGCGAATCGTCGTCGGGCCGCTGTTGTGCGGCTGCGGCGGATATGGTTGTGGCTGGTGGCCTGCGGAGTAGCCACACTCATGAATCCGTGGGGTCCCAAGATTTACGCTTCTTCACTGACCTTGTCGGGACTTGTCGTGCCGCCTCAAGGAAGACTCAACAGCAATAGTTTCATCGGCGAATTTCAAGGTGTGCCCATCTCCCTCCATCTGCTCTATCAACTTATCGATATCCGCCACATGGAGAATGGGTTCACTTGGCTGCTCGTACTCGCCTTTATCTTGATCGGACTTTTTGTCTGGAAAGCGCGGTTTGCTGACGCGGCTATTGCGGCCATCGCTCTCTGCTCGGCACTGGCTCACGCACGCTACATGGGGATATTTGTCATCACCATTGCCACAACGGGTGGCCCTTTTCTTAGCGATCTGTTCGCCGGCGATGCGGTCAATGATAGACAACAAGATGACAGACAAGATAATAGGCAAGAAAAATCGACAGCCTCCTTTGCGTTCCGCATACCCGAGCCCTTGCCTGTCTTGGCCACTCTTGTCTTCGGTGCCATCGCCCTCTTGCACGCTGTCGATTTCATCTCCAACCGCACCTATGTCGTGTTCAACGCAGATTGGAGGTTTGGCGCCGGAGAATCGTCCTGGTTCCCGGAGCGCGCTGCAGCTTTTATCCGTCGCGAAAAACTGCCAGGCAACATTTTCGAGGAGTACGCCTTGGGCGGATTTGCTGCTTGGAGTCTGGGTCCGCAATACCCCGATTTCATCGATGGGCGAGGCGATCGCCTTAGCCCCGATTTGGTCGCGGAGCAACGCCAACTCTATCGTGCTGCCCCCGATTCCCAATTGTGGCAGTCGGTAGCCGAACGCTGGAATCTGAATGTATTACTCGTAGCTACTTCCGGATTTCGCGGCTTCCAGAAGATGGATCCTTTCACTTTTTGCGAAAGTGCCACCTGGCGGCCTGTGTACATGGATGATGTCTCCATGGTCTTCTTGCGCAACAAGCCGCAAAATCGTCCGTGGGTTGACCGCTTAAAGATCGACTGCGACACGCAACCCTTAAGTCCGCCGGCGGCCGCATCACGCCCCGTGCTTTATGATTTCTATCTGGATTCCGGAGCGCTGTTTCTCGAATTACACCGCGATACCGAATCAGAGCGTGCGCTGCGCCAAGCCGTCGCGTTTTATCCCGAGGACCCGAACGCGCACCTGCTGCTCGCCTCGCTGTTTCAACGACAACAGCGATACAGTGAAGCGGAGCAGGAATATCGCCTTTCGATTGCGCGCAACGAAAACAGCGGTGCCTTGTACTCGCTGGGGCTTCTTTATGCGGCTGAAGGACGTTATCAGCCTGCCGTCGAAGTCATCGCGCGCGCAGCAAACGAATCCACCGACCCATGCGACATGTTTATGACTCTCGGCAAACTCGAGCTTGCGTTACATCACCCTGAGAAGGCACTGGCCGCGTTTTCTGCCGCCAGGAAAAGCAGTCCATTTCGAAATGGAGGCGAATCGCTTGCTCCTGAACTTTATGCCCGAATCGCCGAAGGGAACTCCGAAGCAGAGCGTCTCTTGGGACACTGGGCTGAATCGATCGCCTTTCAACAGGAAGCTACTCAGCATACTCCCTTGGCCGCGGGGCGATGGAGTCGCTTGGCTGAACTCTACCAGGCAAGCGGCCAACTACAGTCCGCTACAGATGCGCGCAGGCACGCAGCCGAGTTGCAGAGCCCGGAGGATGCGGCACAAGATAAACGAGTATCCCACTAGAACCGGGCGAGACGTAAGATCCCGCATTTTCGCTAGTGAGGATCCCTAAAGCTTGTCAACGCGAGAGACGTTCTCTTACATCGTGTTCATCTTCCCCTAGGCACCGCTTGCTGAGCCATGACCTGGCGCCAGGCCGCGGCATATCGTTCGGCCTCAGCATGTCTTCCTAGCCGCTCATAGCAGGTTGCGAGGTTGTAGTAGGCATCGAGGTAAAACCCAGGACGGCTCAGCGCGATGGCCTGTTCCAGCAGGGGCAAAGCCTCGGTTTCTCGATGCGAATTCATATAGGCCACACCGAGATTGTTCTTCGCATGCGGGTTCAGAGGAGCGGTTTCGACGGCGCGCGTAAAAAGTGCCGTTTGATCCCTCCAGAAAGGCAAATCGGACCTCGTTACAAAACAACATGCCAAACAACTTGTGCAAGCCGTCAGAATTGCCGGAGCACTCCAACGGATCATCCCAAACCACTCCGCCATCATAAGCACAATTCCGACGAAGGGCAGATATAGGTAATGATCATGGACATAGTTATCCGCGTGAAGCATGGGAAGCGCCATAGCCGGTGCGAGAGTAACGAAAAACCACGCGGCGCCTACCCGCACGCTTTTGCCGCAGCGCAGAATCGCCAGTACGGCGCCCAGCGCTATCGCCGCCAACAACACGATCGGCCATAATCGGGTCTCCGCTGGGACGTCATAGAAAAGTCCGAGATGCGCTGGCCATAGCAGATGAGCGGCATAGAGCCAGAGCACTCGCGGCCACGTTAGGATCATGCCGCGCACGCTCAAATCGGTCCACAACCCAACTTTGGAATCCCCCAGCGCGGCAATTCGAAGTGCGAAGTAGAGCAGAACGGGTAGCAAATACAGCGCAGCCGCCTCGATGGCTCGCTTCAGGCTGGTTTGTTTCCATTCATAAGCTAGAATCAAGAGGGGGGCAACGACCCCGGTCTCTTTGATCAAGATTGCGCAAGTAGCGCAGAGCAGTGAAACAAAGCTGATCAAATTTTTTCGCTCCGCGTAAGAGTACAAACACAGCACCAGGAACAGCGTCAAAAGAAGCTCCGAGGAGGCTGAAAGCCACGCCACGGTCTCCAAATTGACAGGATGCACGGCAAACAGCGCGGTCGCCAGGACAGCGCCGCTCCAATTCCCTGACAAGCGATGCGCCAGCAGGAAAACCGAGACGCTTACTGCCAGGTGCAATATGACGGATGAGAGATGCCAGATTGGGCCGGGCCTGCCGAATGTCGCATAGAGCAGACGAAGCCAGACGAGAAACAGGGGACGGTAGTAGTACCCTGGCACGTCGGGATTATGCGCCCACAGATGCTGGGTAAAGTATCCGGGAAGATAGCTCCAGGACGTGAGCCGTGGGTTCTCCGCAATCTGCGGGCCGTCGTCGTAAACGAGGTCGTCGTGAATTGTCGGGAGAAAAACAACTAGAACTAGGAATGCGACGGCTACAAGCAAGGGCAGTTGCTTGACTCTGAATTCGCCAAGAACACTGACTTCAAGAAAATGCATTGTGAAGTGATCTCCGTCACATCCGAAGGTAATGCAAAATGCCCCCTGTTTCTTGTCCGCTTCTTAGGCTGGCCACAGGCGAGGCACGAAGACGCCCTGCCCGATTAACATACGCGAGCCCGCTCAGACTCACTGGACACGATGAAGACATTCCGAATGACCTTTGTTGGAGATTTGAAATGCGGAAATCGCGTCGATGAATAATTACACGATCATCGACATTGCCGGAGCATTCGAAGCCGCTGCGCTTCTGGCCATCTTCTTTCTTCCCCCCGGCTTCCTGTTGGGCTACCTCTCAAACGTCGCTGGTTTCCGTACCCGTTCCGCTGTCGATCGTTTCTTGTGGAGTCTCGTTCTCTCCATCTCCATCTCCCCGATACTAGCTGTCCTGCTTGTCCGTTTCTTCTCTCTGACCGTGGCCTCGACCTTATTCCTGTTAGCTGCGGCCGTTGCGATTGCCTTGGCCGGAAGGGAATTCTTCTCGATGTTGGCCAACAGCTCGGCCCCGCGTAAAAGCACTCGCGTAGCCCTGTGCATGATGGCAGTTTGGGTTCTGCTTGCCTTGCTCGCGCTCGTGGACTGGCAAATAGGTGACCGTCTTTACGTCTCTTATGTTGCCTACGATCATAGCGTGCGCACCATCCTCGTCGATGCCGCGGCCCGCACGGGCGTTCCACCCAAAAACCCCTACTTCGGTTTTGGTGGCGCACCCGTACTCCGCTATTACTACTACTGGTACGTAATCTGCGCGCTGCCTGTGCATTTCGCTGGCATTTCTCCGCGTGCCAGTCTCAATGGCAGCGTTCTGTGGAGCGGCTTTGCTCTCGCGGCCCTGATCCCACTCTATCTCAAACACTTTACTCAAGAGCGTGAAAATCTTCGTTTCAAGTCGGTGGTAGGAATCGGTTTGCTGTTCGTCACGGGCTACGACCTGATTCCCTTCCTTGCCCTAAGCCGCTGGCTGCATGCGCTCTGGGGAGACATGGAATGGTGGGATACCAACCAGGTTACATCCTGGATCGGGTCCTTTGTGTGGGTACCTCACCACGTCGCCAGCCTCATTGCGTGCCTGACCGGCTTCCTGTTGCTCAGCATACTCGCCGACGACGCCACGTTGCGCGAACGCACATGGACCGCCCTCCTTGCGGGCGCAGCCTTTTCGAGCGCCGCTGGACTTTCTGTCTACGTGACGTTGGTCTTCTGCGTTTTTGCCGCTGTTTATGCCGTGATTGTTATGGTCGCGGAAGGCCCCAACAAACTCTTTACTTATTTGGGCGCTGCCGCATTTGCAGTTCTGATGGCACTACCGTACCTCCACGATTTACAGGGCCCATCGACTGCCGGATCGAAATTTGTTTTCTTTTCGTTCCGCGATTATCCGGTCGCTCAACTTTGGCTGCAACGTCAAGGCCTGAACAATCCAACGCTCCTCGCCCTATCCAAAGTACCCACCCTGTTTATCGTTTATTTCCTGGAATTCGGCGTCTACTTTTTCGTTGCCTGTTGGTGTTTTCGACGGGACGTGCGTAACCATTGGAACATCTCCTTACGTCAGCGCGCGTCCAGGGTCATGTTTGCGGTATCTCTGATGGTCGTCACTTTTCTGGCAAGCAGTACCACCGGCAATAATGACCTTGGCTCCCGCGGAATGCTGGTCGTGCAGTTCGTGCTGCTGATCTGGGCCGCACCACTGGTCTCGGAGCTTTTTCTGCCGCAAGGACGATCTCGTCTTGGGACAGTGTGGACGATCACACTCTCCTTCTCGCTGCTTCTTGGCGTGCTGGGAACTCTGCTGCAAGTCGGGCTGCTGCGAGCTTATGCCCCTTACGTAGATGCTGGGCTTTCTCCGCAAACCGAACCATGGATCGGTCGTGCGCCGGGGTTCGGAAAGCGCACTCTGGTTCTGCGCCGGAGCCTGGATGCGATGAAGGCAAAAATACCGCGCCTTGCGCTCGTGCAATACAACCCTGCCAACGATTACCTCAACGTGTTTCATCTTTACGCCGATCGCCAGGTCGATGCCGGCGATGATGGTTGCGGGGCGACCTTCGGCGGCGAAATAGAAAAATGCAAGCAGGTCTACCCATACATCAGCGCGGCTTTCAACCGTCCGCGAATTGTGGATGCGTGGAACATCGATCAATTCTGCGATCAGCTGCAAATAGCGGTGCTGATTGCGACCGACGCTGATCCCGTGTGGAAGGATCCGCGAAGCTGGGTGTGGACTCGCGCTCCGCTTTTTAGCAACACGATCATGCGCGCGGTTCCCTGCGGCAGTAATACACAGCGTTAAGGTATCATCCGCGAGTACAAACTCTGCGGAGCGAGCTGAGAGTGAGACGGTTCGGACCATGAGCGCACTGCAAGAGATTTACGATCTGCGAAAGCTGCGCGCCTTTCAATTGCTGGCCCTTCTCTGTCTATTGATCCTGATCGCGATGATAGCTTTCGATGCCCGGACCACAGTCCGAGACCCCGACATTTGGTGGCATCTCAAAACTGGCGATTGGATCGTTGAACAGGGCTCTGTCCCCTACGTCGGGATTTTCTCGCGCACGGCCGCAACTCGTCCCTGGATTGCCTACAGCTGGGGCTATGAGGTGTTGTTGTCGCGCTCCTACGCCTGGTTCGGCCTCGTCGGCCTTGGCATGTTCGGCATTCTACTTACGATTGCCGTCACTGCTGTTCTCTTCTGGATGCTTTACCGTCTCTCTGGACGTTTCTGGATAGCCTGGATTCTCGCACTTGTTGGCAGCTTCGGGTTCTTATTCAGCCTCATGCCCCGGCCGGTTTTCGTCACTATGATGCTGTTCGCGGTGATGCTCACTTTTCTGCTCGAGGCTCAGCGCACTGGCAAAATGCAATTGCTCTGGTGGCTTCCGGCGATCTTTGCCGTTTGGGCCAACGTCCATATCCAGTTCATTTACGGACTGGCCGTTCTCGGGCTGTTCATGGGAGTCAACCTCCTTCAGCGACTGGCAGCTCGGATCGGCATCGAGCTCAACTTCCTCCGCCCTCCGGTCCTTCCGCTGCCGGGGTTGATTGGCGTTCTCCTCGCGTGTTTTGCCGCCACTTTTGTTGGCCCTTATACCTACCATCTCTACCACGTGGTGGCGGCCTATTCGAACTCGCACGTGCCCTATTTCATGATTCAGGAATTGGCATCTTTCGATTTCAAATCCTTCACCCAATTTGTCTTGCTGCTGCTGACTGCGGCTGCGTTCTTTGCCGTCGGATGGCAAAAGAAGCTCGACCTGTTCAAACTCTCGTTATTGGTCGTCGCCAGCGTGGTTGCATTTCGTACGCAGCGCGATGCCTGGTTTCTGGGGAGTTGCGCCGCCACCTTCATCGCTGACCTTGTTGCCTCTGACTCTGGCGAAACAGAACGGCCAGCCGTTCTCACGTTCCCGGAGCTGGCCGGTGGCGGCGTGGTCCTCGCAATATTGCTGTGGCTGGTCGCTGCCAACGCGGGGTTCAACACCCGCGACCTCGACCGGGCTATAAGCCACGAGTATCCAGTCGATGCCAGTAATTTTGTGCGTCAGAATTCTTTTCCCGGCCCCCTCTACAACACGCTCGACTGGGGTGGCTTCCTGATCTGGTATATGCCGCAGTATCCCGTCGCCGTTGACGGGCGCAACGATTTGTATGGCGACGAACTCGATCTCCTCACCTTCAAGAGCTCCCAAGGCGATTCCTACACCTCTGATTCCTATCTGAACGAAGCCGGTCTCGTGCTTCTACCCAAGAAGGTCCCGCTGGCCAAGCTCTTGACCATAGACTCCCACTTTCGCCTCGTTTATCAGGACGGGATCTCTGTGGTGTTTATCCGCAACAACGAGTTAACTGAAAATTGAATTGTTCCGTTGAGATAGAGCCCAGTCGATCGCTCCGATCAATTGATCAATTGCTCGAGTGAGCGCTTGTCAGTGCTCGCAATCTCCCGTTAATCTCAGCTGGCCACGAACTGTTCAAAGGCCAAGCACTCTGAAGCGGGGAATTCGATGCTAACCGCCGATCGTATTCCAACTCGCTCACCGCTTCATTGTAGTCACCCATTCGAGCCAGAATAGCAGCACGTACATAATGTGCGTTTAAGCTCTGCGGCGCGGTTTTAACGGCATAATCGGCCAATCTCAACGCCTCCGGCAGTTGTGAATTCAACAGAGCCTGTCTCGCTAGAGTGGTTGCGCTCATGCTTGCGGTAGCCCGCGTATCAAAATTGCCACGAAATACCAAGATTGCGCTGCCTCCAATCGTGTCATCATGCGGGATATTTCTGAATGGCTCCACCCCTTCCGCTTCGTCATACCGTACCGAGTAAAGCGCGGCACTACTCACAAGTACGACGCCGTCCATCCGCTCTGGCGCTAATCCCGAATACCAATTTGCAACGACCTGGCATGGGATTCCATACTGCTTGGCCGATACCAGACTATCCGGCATGAGCCAACAATGATCGGATGGATGCTGTTCCATGTAATGCTTAGCCTGCCAGAAGGACTGTCCCCAATCAGTACCTCCTAAGTATTTATAGCTCTGGGTGGGCCCGCCCCAACACTCGTTACCGTACGAGAGATAGTTCGGAAAAGCCCGCAAGGAACTTGCGACATGGAGCATCAGTAGACATGCGATGGCGTATTTTACCCACCGCCGACGGCTCGCCAATTCCATACACCCAGCGGCGGTGACGATTATTAGAAAGGGCAGCATTGGCAATATGTGGCGCATGCCGCCATTCCAAGAGGAATGCACAAAACCGGCCGCAAACAGCGCGACTGGCACGACCAGGAATAGAATCTCGCGCCCGTATTTCGTTGAAGCAATCACGATGCCTTCCACTGAGAGCAGTACGGTCAGCAGAAACCCAACGGTGCAGCAAATCGAAAAGTTCAATCCAAGGCCAAACCAAGGTGCTTTCGCCTGCAGCTTGCCCAGAACGTAGACCGGATGTGATCTATCGGAGTAGACGCGTAGCTGAGTGCCCTCGAACCCCTCGATGTACGCCTCTGGCAATAAATGTTCTTCATTCACGAACCTGACGAGCGCACCAGTTGTTGATGTGGAGGCTGATGAAGATGACTGTCCCTCTGTTCGTGCGAACTCTTGGGACGCCGAGTAGCGCATACCGTAACCCGACCATAAGACAATGTACGCGGCTAAGAAGATAACAACCACCGTTCCTACGTTACGAGCTATCGTTCTTATGCAACTTTGTTCACGGTTCTTCTTAATAAGAGGATCAGCGATAGCGAGAACGATCAGGACCGGAACGACAATCACGCCCGAGATTTTTGCCAAAAGTGTGAGGCCAGTGGCGGTGCTCGCCAGTGCGAAATGCGGTATCGAGGGGCGGCGCATCCAGAGATAAATACCTAGCACCGCGAAGAGTAACGTCGTTGTCACGGCCATGTCAGTGGTAACCAACATCCCGTGGGCGAGCAAGTTTGGCTCAAAAACCAAAAACAGCGTCGCCACAATTGCCACGTTAAAGTTGAACATCTTCCGCGCCGTGATCCAAACAAGAACGCCAAGAGCGAGAGAAAAGGACGAGATCGCCAAACGGGCCCACAACAATTCTGAGCGCCAGTTCGTTGCATAGAACCACTCGAACGCTGTATTGAATTGAGCCACATCATTGCCGTAATAAGGGGCGCAATCTACGGGAGGGTTTATCCAGAGGAGCGGCATCGCTCCAATACTCTTTGCCAGCGGCGGATGGGCAGCACTGAATGTCAGATCGCCGCATTTTAGATAGCGATAGCCAGAATAAAGATGCACCGCCTCATCAACCGTTTGGGAGAGCTGCCGCGAGCTGAAAAAAAGCTGCGCAAACATGATGCCGCAAAGAACCAGAGGAGTCGCCCACTCCAAGTGTGAGCGCATCCGCTCAGATAGCAGTCGTGTACTCTCGACTTGAAATTGCATAATCCTTTTTCTTCCGACCAAGTACCTTACCCTCATGACCGGCGAGATTGCTCCTGGACCCGAATGAAACGCGCTTCATCTCAAGAGTCGAATGATATCGCTGTAATCGTCGGTCCAGACTCTTGGCGGCAGTTTGCTCGAGGGCAGGAGCGTGGGAAGCAACTCGCGAATCTGCAAATCCTCCCGATGGCGAGCCACGATGACCCACTTGCTTGGCATGTAGGGAAAATCACCGTCCGCAAAGCGAACAAGTGTATAGGCATGGTAGTGTTCGGCTGTGCCTGCGATCACGGGCATCAGATCGACGTGAATGGAGCTGATATGGATCGCAATCACGCCATGGTCTTGCTTTACATGCTTCCAGTAAGTATCGAATGCTTCCGTGGTTAGCAGATGCACCGGAATCGCGTCGCCGGAGAAGGCATCCAGCACGAGCACGTCGAAATTCTGTGTTTGGCCGCTGGCAGCTTCCCGTTCGAGCACGAGCCGGCCGTCGCCCAACTCGACATCGACTTTCGCTTGCGAGTCTTGGACGTAGGTGAAGACGGGATGCGAACCCGCAGAGAGGTCAATCACATTCGGATCAATTTCGTAGAAACGAAAATAATCTCCGGGTAGACCGTAGGCGGCGAGCGTTCCTGCACCCATTCCCACCACACCAACTCGCAAGCCCGGATCTCCAAGACTGGACCTGGAATGATTTTTCAGGAGAATCCCAATTCCGCTGTTTGTGCCGTAATAGGCCAGCGGAATTCGGTTGTAGGGAGGGTTGAGCTGCACTCCATGACGGGTTCGGCCGTGTTCGAGGAGCTTTCCGCTTCCCCCCAAATCATAGACCCGCAGGGCTCCATAGAAATTTCGCATGCCCACAAGCAGGTGCGGCAGCGGTTGTGCGACGGCATACAATGCCGCTGTTGACAAGACCGCCACGGACAGGACAAGCACCTGACCCGGGCGGAAGGCGCGTTGTCCGGGTTGCGGCTGCAATTTCTGAAGGAATGCACCGGGCACGACCAGGCCAGCGATCAAAATGGCGATTGGATAAAACCTGAGCTGGTCGAGGATTGCTGGAGTGCCGGGAATCCATTTGCCGGCAAGATAAGGGAGGACAATGATGGCCGAAGCAATCCCAACTGTCACCCCGAAGTTCATCCGGTAGATCCACGAGTTGGAATCGAGAAATAGGCAGCCCAAAAGAAGCATTAAGCAGGCAGCGAGGGCAACCGGGTATTCGGTGAAGGAACGAAAAATCAAAGGCGCCACGATGGCCACAAAGATCCCGCCAAGCGCTCCTCCGGCCGAGATCGCGAGGTAGAAGGATGTCAGGCGCTGGACCGGCGGCTTCAGTTTTGCCAGTTCGCCATGACAGATCATGCAGGCAACAAAAAGTAGCGCCGGAACTATCACGATATCCGGCGTGATGAGCGCCAGGTGAAGCGTTAAGTACAGGGCGAGAACGCCGAGGAACAGCAAAGGATGAAAAATCTCGCGTCTGTACCAGCGCGGATGATCAAAGCACAGGATGAAACTCAGCAGATAAAGTGCCAGCGGCAGCGCCCAAAGCAGCGGAATTGAAGTGATGTCTTGACACAGCAGATTGGTGGTCGCCAACAAAAGGGCTGAAGCACAAGCCGGCAGAAGAACCCACAGAGTGCGCTCAAGTGTATTTGTTTTGCGTGGCGAAAGGTCGCTCTGCAACGACAAAACCGGCTGGCGATCGGAAGCGTTTCGCGTTCGCCATGCACACCAAGCGCAACCCGCCACAAATACTGCAAAGAAAAACGCCCAGCCGCGGCCTTGTGTCGTCATGCGCAGCGTCGGTTCCAGAAGGAACGGGAAGGTCAGAAGTCCCAACAAGGATCCCAGGTTAGATATTGCGTAGAAGCGGTAGGTTTCTGAACTGCCTCCCTGGCGGATAAACCAGCGTTGGAGCAAGGGCCCGGTCGTAGAAAGCACAAAAAAAGGTAGGCCTGCGACGGTAAGGAGTATCAGAATCACGCTCCCAATCGGATTCACAGTATTGAGGGGCCTCCACGCGGCACTCGGGGTGATTGCCGAAGGCCATAGCAGCGACTCCGTCAACACGAGCAGCAAGGCCAGCAACAATACCCCAAGGTGAAGATTGGACTGTGTCTTCTGGGACAAACGTTCCGAGAGCAAATGCGAATATGCGTAGCCGGCCAACAACAAAAGCTGAAACACCAACAGGCTCGTAGTCCAAACGGCCGCCGAGCCTCCGAACCAGGGCAGAATATATTTGCCAATGATCAGTTGCACCTGGAACAACAAAAATGCACTCAAAAACAGCGTGGACCCAAACACGATCGCTAGACCGGGCGCCGGGACGGGTTTGCGTGCGACAGTGTTCGGTTCCACGGCAGTCGAAGACACAGCAGCAGTCCTCACGGGCAGACCTGCATGAAGGATACAAGGTAGTCTGACATAACCAGGCAAGAGGTTGAAGGAAACATCCTGCAGACAACGGTACCCGGAAGAGGATGAGGGCAGCGCACGTCTTTTTCCTGGGACTTACAAGAGGGCGGGCCGAGAATCAAGCACTGGGGAGGTGCACAAGATGTCTGCGCGGCCTTCCCATGATCGGCGGAGCGTACAGCCCGCAGCCGGGGCGATGGTATGACTTTGGCAGCCGGCGGAGGCACTCGCGGGCAAGTACCACAACTGTCCGTATTGCCGTCTCCGTTCACATCGCCGTTGGCAATCCATTGTGTTAGGTTGCTAGTGCAGCTCGTGCCGGTAGAAAGAATCGCCTTCCCGAAAGCTCGTGGGAACTGTCTAGCCGCTTGCACGCCAACACATGGAATTGACCAACGATACCTTCAAACTCGGAACGCTTCACACTTGGCGTTTATTCCTTGATCGCCCGGGTCTCCCCGAGCTTTTTCTCGTCCTGCTTACCGCTCTTGTCTATGCTCGCAGCCTAACTATGGGCTTTGTTTACGACGATCACCAGATGATCGACAGCCCTTGGCTTTTGGGCTGGAACGACATTCCAAAGATCTTCACTCAAGACTTAAGCAATACCCACCTGTCGAACTTCTATCGGCCTCTCGCGGTCCTGTGGCAACTTCTTGTGCACGAACTTGCTGGAACGAATGCGGCAGGGTGGCACCTCAGCACGATACTCCTCCATTTGCTGTGTGTCGTTCTCATGTTTCGCCTGGCCTGCAAATTGCTAAATGACCGGGGATATGCGGCGTTCGCCGCCGCGGTCTTTGCCCTTCAGCCCACGCACGTCGAGGTTGTCACCTGGGTTTCCGATTCAGCGGACTTGCTGCTGACTCTTTTTCTCTTGCTATCAGCGTTGTCGCTTTTGCGCTGGCTGCACACCAGTAACCTGCTATGGTGGACGGCTTCATGGCTGCTCGCTGCGGCGTGCTGCTTTGTGAAAGAGACCGGCGTCCTCATGCCGGCTCTGTTGCTGGCCCTGGCGTTTACAACGGAAAGCAGAGTAAGTCAGCCCACGATCGTTCTAACTGGTGTTGCCTTCGTCCTCCCGGCGTGCGGCTTTCTCGTTTTACGCAGCCAAATTCTTCATGGTTTTGCCCATCCGCTGTCGAATGCCAGCAACTATCAGATGGCGCTGACGTGGCCGTCAGCTCTTTATTTCTATCTCTCTCACTTAGTCTTTCCCCTCAAACTCAGCCCATTTTACCCTCTCGCCTTCGTCCTAAGCCCACTAGACTCCGCTTTTATCTTCCCGCTGCTGCTTCTGGCCGCGCTTCTAGCAGGCTTGCTCTGGCTTCATCGGCACCTCGCCGACAGGCGCCTCCTCTGGTTCTGCGCGGTTTGGATATTTGCTCCTTTGATCGCACCGCTCTACCTCAAGTTATTTCCGGACTTCGAACTCGTTCACGACCGGTACCTCTACCTCCCCACAATTGCTTTCGGAATTGCGGTGGCTGCCATATTGAGAAAACTTTTTCTTGTAACACCTGCGCTATCAATCCATAAGCGGACCGTCGAGACATGCTTAGCCGTCGCGGCTTTAGTATTACCAACTGCACTTGCGGCCGAGACGATTGCCTACCAAGGCGTTTGGCAGGACGACGATCATCTTTTCCAGCGCGCGATTGCCCTCACCCCGCGCAATGCTCGTGCCCTTGTCAATCTTGGCGTCGCCAAGTTGCAGCAGGGGAACTATTCGGAGGGTTGCGCGTTACTGAAGCGCTCTCTGGAAATTCAGCCCAACAATGCTTTTGCACTCTTTGATCTCGGTAACGCGGCATGGAAAAACAATGACGCGGTCGCCACGGAACTCTATGTCGACAGAGCACTAGCCTTGGAGTCTCACGCCAATTGGTGGGTGATTTTAGGGAGTGCGAAATTAACGTTGGGCAAACCGCGGCACGCAGAATGGGCTGCCCGCCAGGCGATTGCGCTGGATCCGGCTACGCCCGGAGCACACTTCCTCCTGGGGGCCGCACGCTTGGCGCAAGGCGATTCGGCGACCGCCGTTCAGGAAATCAGCGCTGAGCTTCGACTTGACCCCACCAACGCTTCCGCGCGGCAGGCTCTCCAGGTCGCGGAAGATCAACTCTCTCGTAAGAGAGATTAACCGATTGACCCGCCGTGCACTTTATAGCCGCCTGGTGATCGGCATCACCACTCGTTATGCTTTTCCGCATAAACTACTCCCATGCGACGCCAATGGCCTCTCGGGATCCTGCTTGCCGTTGTATTTCTGGTTTATCTGCCGGCCTTGCGTTATTCGTTGGTCTACGACGACGCCGAACAAATCGTCCAAAATCCCCGTCTCACTTCTTGGAGCTACGTTCCCGCGTATTTCACCACTCATCTTTGGGCCCATGCGCCGCACACGATTCACTATTACCGGCCGGTCTTTCTTCTCTGGCTGCGGCTCACCTACGCGTTGCTGGGTCCGCCGCGTGCGATTTGGCATTTGGGTTCGATTTTGTTGCATCTAAGCGCGATCGTCTCCGTCTTCCTCCTTCTCCGCCGTCTCACAGGCGAGGACGAGGCTGCAACCTTCGGCGCTGCGTTCTTCGCGATCCACCCCGTGCAAACGGAGGCAGTCGCCTGGGTCTCAGCTGTTTCTGAACCATTACTCACAATTTTTCTTGTCCTCAGCGTTTACTTTTATGTGATACGCAAAAGCCACATCAGTGTTGTCTCGCTGCTCCTTGCGGCCCTCGCTATGTTGACCAAGGAGGCAGGGCTGGTTGCCCCAGTGCTCATATTTGCCTATGAGTGGACTAGGTCCACACTCAAGGAGGCGGCGATCGGCGCCTGTTCATACCTGCTTCCCGCGCTTCTCTGCATTGCGTTACGTGTGAATGCACTCGGCAACTTCAGCGCCGGCCGGCCTCCCATTATGAGCGTCAGCCACATGATTTTGACTTGGCCGCATGCAGTCGCACTGTATGCACTGCATCTGCTTTGGCCAGTCAACCTCAGCGCTTGC
>Ga0187781_10001398_pt1 | contig 18271 bp, 18 predicted proteins | sample 0715_SJ02_MP02_2_FD_132447 | JGI IMG/M metagenome (GOLD analysis project Ga0187781, IMG submission 132447) | Tropical peat soil microbial communities from peatlands in Department of Meta, Colombia - 0715_SJ02_MP02_20_MG | ecosystem: Environmental > Terrestrial > Soil > Wetlands > Peat | place... | reverse complement strand
CTTACAAGGGCGGATACGGATACACCGCCTGGTTGATCTTCACCGCGACGGTTTTGCCATTGACCAGCGGGCCGATGCCGCCCAGCAGGTTGAAGGCCCGCGCCAGAGCGGGTTGCAAGCTGCTGCCGTAGTCCGTGCACGAAACGATGGCGACCTTCGCGGCCGCCTGTATAGGAGTGATGGGCGGAGGCGTGCTCCCCGAGCCCGAGCAACCCTCCGAAAGCACAGATGGTGTTCACGCAGCTATTCCCAAACCCAATCGCAAGAACGACCGGCGCGTGCACCCCGACGCTTTTGCCTTGAGGGGGAACCTCCTTTCGGCTTCCCAACGCCATAAGCGTACACCTAGCCACCCTCCCAGTCCACAAGGTTTCATCAGTGTCCGCCTGAGTCCGCATGTCCCGTCGTATCCACCAGGTAGAGCACGGCATCTTGGCTGAAGGGCGGCGTGAACGATTGCGAGGAAGAACCGGCGGGAACGGGCGCCCCGGCAATCGTCGCCTCCGTCGAGGGGTCGAACCACTCTACAGCCAGCGTCCTCGAGGGCGACATCGCCGAGAGATCAACTGTAAACGAGCCACCGGAAGGAGAGTAAATCAAATACTCGGCACCTTTGGGGGGCGTCTGGGCAAGACAATATCCTGTAGAAGCGAGAGAACTACGGGGATTAACGGTGGCGAGATTCAGCCTGCGGGAATATCTCAGTATGTATCCGAGATTATCGCGGAAGTTATCCCAGCGCTTGTCCGGTCCATTGCATATGTCGTTGGTCGGAGAGGCGCACAAGTTTCGCTTCTCGCGCGGGTAATACACGACGTAAGGGTCCATGAACAGGACCTGATTGCCGGTCATGAAATTTTCCCAAGCATAATTGCGATTCTTCTGCGCCGTCTCCTTCCACATCTCCCAGTAGCTATGGTCACTGTCGTTGACATTGACCTTGCAAGCCGGCTTCCCGGATCCGCAGGACTTGTCCGGGGAAATCCTAGCCTGCGGCGCCACCCAGTCTGCGTCGGAATTGTAGAGTATCGCATCCGAGGATCCCACTAGCGCGGCATAGCCAATCGGATGCTGATAGGCCTTTCGCGACTCATAAACTCTGATGTGCGCGATCTGGTGGTTGTTCCACCAAGTCGAATTGTTGGGAGCCTCTTCGGAGACGATCCAAAGAACATTGGGCAAATCGTTCAGAGTGTCGATGACCTTTTCCACATAGGCGTCCTGGAAGGCGGTAATCGCGTTAGGCGCGGACATAGTGATCGCGCCCGTCCCATGGCGGCCTGCGGTATAGCCATCGTCAACGCCATTAATGTTGTTGGCTGCGGTGAAAGGGTAGCCGTCGGTGGAGCAGCGGTAGATGTTAAGCCATTCGCCGGTGAATAGATAGACGCCGACGAAGATGCCGCCATTGCTTAGAGCCTGCGCCCGGGATCGTAAGCGATCGAAAAAGCTTTGGTCGAACTTCGTGAGATCGAATTTCAAACCGCCATCCGTCGCCTTCCCTGGTCCCGTCCTCAGCCAGGGGAGCGGCGCCACGGTTAAATCCGGCGCAGAACCGTCGAAGAGGGGAAGGCCACAGAATTTCGGCAGTTCCGTGGTCCAGAACAAAGTGAAGTTGAGTCCATGCGCGGTGAGGAACTTGACGTAAGCCTCGAAATCTAACTTCTCGACCGTGCCGTTGCTGCCCCAGTCCTGAAGCGTGTTCCAGGTCTGCGAACCATTCAAAATAAGAACGGCGCCGTTAGCATCTTTGAAATAGTTGGGATTGCGAGAGGCTGTGAGCGGCCCCGCCACCTGTGCAGCCAAGGCGATCTGGCCGCCCAATAATACGCCGAGAAGCAACTTCGCACCCAAGCGCGCAGAGGCGCACGGCCATGCGAACCTACGTCGCGAGCATCTGTTCCTTAAGTGGTGGGCAGCAGTGTGCATTCAAGGACCCTCCGCAGTTCGGCGATCACTCAGGGCGGCGAAAGGAATCGCAAGATCTCGTGCATGACCCGCTCGCCTTGATTCGTCTCGAAGAGGTATTGTGCGTGCGCAGAGCCATCGAGGATGATCAATTCCTTAGGTTCAGGGGCTTTCTCATACTGGGCGCGAATACCGGGCAGCCTCGGTCCATCGGCGCTGGCGTCGTCGCGAGCCACGATGAAGAGTGTGGGCGCTTTCAGTTTTTCGGCCGGGCCGTTCGGCGCTGCGCCCAGTAGGACCAAGCGATTAATCTCCCCTGAGTGGGATGCAATCGAAGCGTCACCGGCGGCCGCGCCTCCCATGCTACCACCGACTACGGCTACCGTCTTTGCACCAGTGTTCCGGAGATAACGGACGGCAGCTAACACATCTAAGTGGAGAGGAGCACTCAGAGGGTCCGATTGGCCCGGACCTCGCGATAGACCATAGCCACGGAAGTCGATGGCTAAGACGCGAAATCTCGCTGCCGCGAGAGTTCGCGCCTGCGGCTCCCAACTCTCTTTGTCAAAACGGCCGCCGTGGGCAACAAGACGACGCCCACTGCGCGGGCTTTGCGGCGACCCTCAAGGACTTAAGTTAAAGCTTACGGGGCTAAGCAGGATTAATCTGCAATTGGACCCCCAGTGGTGCCCTTGCACACCGGCCCGCACTTACAGGATCCTCCGCGCCGCATGAATTTCCCGCCCTTAGCTCTCGCCTTGACTTGCCGGTGGCGGCGGCCTAAGATGCCAGCAAAGGTGACCTCGCTCACATGGTTGGCAAGACCGTATCGCACTACCGCATTCTCGAAAAGCTCGGCGGCGGGGGCATGGGTGTGGTGTACAAGGCCGAGGACACCAAGCTGGGCCGCTTCGTCGCACTCAAATTCCTGCCCGATCAAGTCGCCCGCGATAGGCAAGCCTATGAGCGGTTCCTACGTGAGGCCCGCGCCGCTGCGGCGCTGAACCATCCGAACATCTGCACGGTGCACGAAATTGGCGAGCATGAGGGGAAACCTTTCATCGCCATGGAACTGCTCGAGGGGCGGACGCTGAAGGAACGGCTGGCTGTAGCGCCGGTCTCTGACTGGCGGCCCGGCGCTCAGAGAGCGCCGCTACAGACAGACGAGCTGCTGGACTTGGCGATTCAAATCGCCGACGGGTTGGACGCAGCTCATGCGAAGGGCATTGTCCACCGCGATATCAAGCCAGCCAACATTTTTATGACCGCACGTGGCCAAGCCAAGATTCTGGATTTCGGCCTAGCAAAACTAACTGTAGGGGCGACCCGGCGGGTCGCCCAGAGAGGGCGAGGCGACGCCTCGACCCTACAAGACACGTCGACGGCCTCGATCAAACCGGAACACCTCACCAGCCCGGGTGTGGCGATGGGCACGGTGGCCTACATGTCGCCCGAGCAGGCACGGGGTGAAGAACTCGATGCGCGCACCGACTTGTTCAGCTTTGGCGCGGTGCTCTACGAGATGGCAACAGGTAAACAACCCTTCACAGGCAACACCTCGGCAATCATATTCACGGCGATCCTGATGCAGGCCCCGACCTCGCCGGTGCGTTTGAATCCGGAGTGCCCTGCCGAGCTAGAACGAATCATCAACAAGGCTCTGGAGAAAGATTCCAAATTGCGCTACCAGACGGCATCGGACCTGTGGGCCGACTTGCAGCGCCTGAAGCGCGATACGGATTCGGGAGGAGCTGTAGCGGCGGTCTCTGACCGCCGGGCGGCGATGGGGACATCGCCGCTACAGAGACTGGTGGCTGACACTGGGAATCGGCGCCTTGATACTCGCCGGGCTGGCCGGAGCATCACTCTATCTCTATAGCGGCCGAGGCAAGCCCATCGACTCCAAAGCGGTCCTGCCCTTTGCGAACGCCAGCAACGACCCGAGCACCGAATACCTGAGCGATGGCCTTACCGAAAGCCTCATCAACAGCCTTTCGGAATTGCCCAAGCTGAAGGTGATGTCCCACGACTCGGTATTTCGTTACAAGGGCCGGGAGACAGACGCCCGGACGGCGGGGCGCGAGTGCGTATTGTCGACAATTAAGTGGGACAGGAATCTAGCGCACTTACGGAACCCCGCGCTTAGCCAGCCACCTCGTTCATCACCACCGCTGACGGCTGCTCCTTGCCGAAGTCGCCTTCCCAGCGCGAGATCACTACGGTGGCAAGGCAGTTGCCCAGCACATTGACCGAGGTGCGCGCCATATCCATTAATTGGTCGATGCCGAGGAGAATGAAGATGGGCTCGGTAGGCAGGCCGAACGACCCCGCCGTGCCGAGGAGGATGACGATAGCTGCCCGCGAAACGCCCGCCACTCCCTTGCTGGTCAGCATGAGCGTGAGCATGAGAAGCAATTGCTGGCCAAGGCTGAGGTGCACGCCGGCGGCTTGCGCGACGAAAATCGCGGCCAGCGAAAGATAGAGTGTGCTGCCGTCCAGGTTGAAGCTGTAGCCCGTGGGCATGACGAAGGCCACCACCGAGCGGGGCACGCCGATGGCCTCCATGGCCTCCATGGCACGCGGCAGGGCAGCCTCCGAACTCGCGGTTCCGAAGGCAATCGAGACCGGCTCCGCCACCGCCGCGATGAACTTCTTCAGCGGCGTCCGCACCAGCAATGCTACCGGCAACAGCACTCCAAGAATGAAAACGAGCAGGGCGACGTAGAGGGTGAGGAGCAGTTTGGCAAGGTTAAACAGGATGCCCATGCCGGTGCTGGCCACCGTATAGGCGATGGCCGCGCCGACGCCCAGCGGAGCCATGTACATGACGAGATTAGTGAACTTGAACATCGTCTCGGCCAAGCTCTCGGCCAGGTTCAGCAGCGGCCGACGACGCTCCTCGCGCACCATGGCCAGGGCGACGCCGAATATTATGCTGAACACGACCACCTGGAGGATCTGGCCTTCCGCAACGGACTTCGCCAGGTTCTCGGGGAAGATGTGCAGGATGGTCTCCGCGGCCGACAGCCGCTGGACCTGAAGCGTTTCGCCGCTGGCCGCAGGCAAGTGTACGCCCACGCCGGCCTTGCTGAGGTTGATGGCAGCGAGTCCGATGCCCAGCGCCAGGGTGGTGACCGCCTCGAAGTAGATGATCGCTTTAAGGCCCATGCGCCCCACCTTCTTAAGGTCGGCATGCGCCGCGATGCCGCTGACGAGCGTGCCGAAGAGCAGCGGAGCAATGATGGCTCGAATGAGGCGCAGAAAAATCATGCTGAGCAGGCGCAGGTGAAGGGCAACGCGGGGCCAATCGTGACCGAGCGCCGCGCCCATAACCATCGCCACCAGAATCCAGGTCGTCAGCGTGCGCTTGTAAAGGGCACAGAGAATCAGGGTAGCGATGCAGATCCAGCGAAAAGCGAGAAGGAGGCTGGGAGGCAACGGGGTCAAGTATTGGCTCACCACACTGAGGATCGCGGTCAACGTGAAGCAGGCGAGGGCAAGGAACAAGACCTTGTTTTTCATTTAAGCATGCTCAGCAAGTCTTCGATTCGAGTCTACAAGTGCTACCCACCTGAGGCAAGATCGCTCAGGCCAAGCTTTGCCAAAACGACTTCCATTTTTGGCTCGTGCCGAAGAAACTTATCCACGCTTCGGCAATGCCTCCGTGATCTCAGTGGCCAAAAGAACACCAACACAGGGGCCACTGAGATCCTCCGCGTCCTCTGTGTTAAGTTTTTGGAGACACAGAGAACACTGAGAATCTCGTTTTGGTTGCCGTCATACTACCTCATGTTTGTACTGAGACGCAAAGTTGCTCAGGCGGGAGGGCGGCCACGAGGACCGCCCCTACAACGCGCTTCTTTCGAACGTTTTGCCGCCGCAGTGGCACGGGTAGGAGTGCCTGTGCTACTGCTTCACACTTGCACGGTGACCGTGTTCTCCGCGCGGGCGACGGGGCGGTAGAAGGTATCTCTTTCGATGGGTTCCTGGCCGGCTTCACGGATCAAGCGGATGATCTGCTGGCGGGTCATGGCCTGGGGGGTCCTGGCGCCGGCGTCGTGATAAATCTTCTCTTCCACCACGGTTCCATCCAGGTCATTGGCTCCGAAGCGCAGAGCCACTTGCGCCACGCGCGGCGTCATCATAATCCAATAGGCCTTGATGTGTGGAAAGTTATCGAGGAGCAGGCGAGCCACAGCGACATTCTTCAAATCCATGAAGCCGGAAGTCTCGGTGTGGGAAACTAGTTTCCCCAGGTCGGTATTGGCGGGATGAAAGGCGAGTGGGATGAAGGTTTGGAAGCCGTGAGTCTGGTCCTGAAGGTTGCGCAACTGAAGTAAATGATCGACGCGATCTGCAGCCGACTCGATGTGGCCATAGAGCATGGTGGCGTTCGAGGGCATACCCAGCTCGTGCGCAATGCGATGCACCTTCAGCCACGTGTGGGCGCCGATCTTGTGGTCACAGATCACCCGGCGCACCTGCGGAGCGAAAATCTCCGCGCCCCCGCCCGGCAGCGAGCTTACTCCCGCTTCCTTGAGCTTCTCCAGAATCTCGCGAATGGGCATTCGCGTGATATGCGAGAAGTAGCCGATCTCGACGGCGGTGAAGGCCTTCAAGTGGACGGTCGGAAACCTCTCCTTCAGCCCTCGAATCAGATCCAGGTAATACTGGAACGGCAAGTCCGGATGCAGGCCGCCCACGATGTGGAATTCTGTTACTGCCTCTGACCAGCCTTCGCCGGCGATGCGAAAGGCTTCCTCAAGGGCCATCGTGTAAGCGGCAGGCGCGTCGGGCTTTCGGCCGAAGGCGCACAGGCGACAACTGGCCACGCACACATTGGTAGGGTTGAGGTGACGGTTTACATTGAAATAGGTCCGCTTCCCGTGCAGTTTTTCGCGCACGTAGTTGGCAAGGTAACCGAGAGCGAGAAGGTCGCTGGACTCGTACAGCGTGACGCCCTCGTCGAAACTGAGACGCCGGCCCGCCATGACCTTTTCGGCGATGCGCTCTAGCTTCGAATCTTCTATGGGGAGTGCGCCTGTGAGCATAGAGGTAAATTCACATTCTATCGGCCGCAAACCCGGATTGCAACTGGTGCCGGCTGCCCCAGGTGTCATTCCGAGCGCAGCGAGGAATCTTGCCCTGGTTCTGTCTTCGGCATACGGTTATATCCCTCGAATGCAAGGCGAGATTCCTCGCTACGCTCCGAATGACAACTTTAGCTTATCGGCGGGGAACCCCCGGCCTATGTTTCCAAATTGGGACACTATGCAAACCCGCATGGATGCTGAATAATACTTGACAAAGAGCCCTGGATTGTGCTCCCAATGCCCCCCACGCAGCGCAAATTCCCTAGCGTCCTGCCACTATTAAGCTTAGAATTTGGCTTTTGAAGCTCTAAAGGCCATGGAGTGGACCAATTACAGTTTCGCAGAACCGCAGGACGAGGCGGCATTCTTCTATGGCCTCTTCCTGCGCGGCCAGCCTCTCCAAAAATTGCGGGAGGATATCGATGTGCCAGCCCACGTCCTGGCCCAGTGGCAACGCCTCGCCGATCACGACCCCGTGTACCAAGGTACGGTGGCTCGCATTTTGGCCTATCGCAAGCACGTTCTTGCGATCTTCGATTCTCTGATCTTCAAGGAAATCGGGTTCCCACACAGGCTCCAGTAAGATGATTCATTGAGTGATTGAGTCATTGATCGATTGAAGAGCGGTCAATTGTCCGTGGTCCGTCGTCAGTTGTTGTTTGTGTCAGTGCCCCCAATGAGTCAATGAAACAATGGCTCAATGAATCAATATGTCTGTGGCCCAGGTGACAAAGAACAGCACGCTAACGTAGCCGTTCACGTTGAAGAACGCAGCGTTCACTCGGGACAGGTCTGAGGGCTTGATGAGGCTGTGCTCGTAGGCGAGCAAGAAAGCCACCACGACCAAACCGGCCAGAGCGATCCACCCCAGACTCTCCCTCCGCGCTACCGTTATTAACAGGACCACCATCAGCCCGTGAAGGATGGCGGAGGCGTAAAGCGCCGCCGTGATCCCGTAGCGCTTGGGGAAGGAGTGAAGCCCCAAGGCGTGGTCGAACTCTACGTCCTGGCAGGCATAGATGATGTCGAAGCCGGCCGTCCACAAGGTGACTGCCCCGCCTAACAGCAAAACACTCAGGCTCACCTCACCTCGCAAGGCAATCCAGGCAGCGATCGGCGACATCCCCAAACAAGAACCCAAAATCACGTGGGAGAGTACGGTGAAGCGTTTGGTGTAGGAATAAGCGATTAAGACGGCAAGCGCCAGCGGGGACAGCTTGAACGCCAGAGGGTTGAGTTCGTGTGCAGCCAGCACCAGCACCGCACAGGAAAGCACCGTGAATCCCAGGGCAAATCGCAGGCTGACTTGCCCGGTGGGCAGGGCGCGCCTCCGCGTGCGCGGGTTGAGCGCGTCCAGTTTCAGGTCGGCGATGCGATTGAAGGTCATGGCGGCGCTGCGCGCGCCTACCATCGCGATGATGAGCCAAAGTAGCTGTCGCCAGGTGGGCCAGCCGTGTACCGCCAGCATGGCCCCCGTGAGTGCAAACGGCAGGGCGAAGATCGAGTGCTCGAACTTGATCATTTCGAGCGTGGTGCGGAGCTTGGCGATAATACCCCGTGCAGGGGGTGCTCGGCCGGGAGCCGTTTTACTACCGGACTCACTGACGACGCTTCCCATTGGCATGTACCTATGATGGCCATATGCCTGGCGAATGCGCAAGTGCAGAGTTCCAGGATGTGCGCTTCTCCATCGTTGCCGTCTGAAGACCGGTAGTGAAGGACGCAATCAAATTGCCGTCACTACTTCGGATAGCCGACGGTCTGTGCCAGGATGATTTTCTGGTTGGGGCGAAGCTTTATCAGTTTTGCCAGGGCCGCGCGATCCACGCTGCCTCGCACGACCGCCGCCAGACCTTCGGAAGCGCAGAATAGATACACGTTTTGGGCAATGAATCCCGTGTCGGCAGCCGTATAAAGGGTCTGGTCCTCGCCGCCCGCCCTTCCGGTCTTTCCCAGATCGGCCACATAGACGAGGTTAACCGCGGCTTCTTTGACGAAGGCTTGCTGGCCGGTTGCGCCGCGAATATCCTGCGTCAAAACCGGGTTCAAAGCATTGGCTTTGCCATCATAGAGGTGAACGCCGTCCTGGGTGGCCACGTAGATATCAATTTCCTGCCAGTTTATGGCGGAGGGCGCGGTGCGCTTGCCGTCCGGCCGGTTCACTCCGAACGCTGCCCAAAGCAGATTGGAAAGCACCTGTGGAGAAAGTTTTTGATTGCTGAATTCCCGCGTACTGTGTCGATCTTTGAGGACTTGCATCAACGGTCTGCCCCCGGAAGTCTGCGGCGGCGGAAGGGAGACCGGGTTCACATCCTGCGCCGCAGCGAGAGTTGCGCAGGCGATGAGCATAAGTGTTACGAAACCGAAATGACGCATAAGGTGTTTTAGCATGAGTGTCCTTTCCCTTGCATTCGATCTTCGGTGAGGAAATCGATAACCGAGAGACATTCTACACCCGTGACGCAAGTGTGTTCTTTGTGTTGGAGCTTTAGGGGCCCAGAGGGCACGGAGAAGTCCGTTTTGATTGACGATTTCTAGGACACTAGGATCAACAGCACAAATAACGCGATGTTGATGGCATGCGCCGCGTAGCATAATGGGCAGTCGGTGTAAAGGATCCGGCGCAGCGCATATATCAGATAAAAGCCGAGAACGACAGTGCAGAGGCTTGCGCCCAGCAACACAAGCCCCAGGGTTTCGAACGGTCTCAAGGCGTGGCCTAAAACGGTTAGATGGTGAGGAACGAATACGATCCAGACTACGAGGAGCACATAGTAGACGATGCCAAGGACAGAGTTGGGCAGACCGAACACCCGTCCGTAGGGCGTGCGCACTACGGTGACGCAGTTCGAACCCTCCCGCGCGCAGAGGATCTCAGGCACCCAGCGCGCCTTCCGGATGCGACCGTAATACGCGAAGGTGAAATAGAGGGCGTCCGCCAGACCGGCGAGCGAAAGCAATACAATGGACAGCCGAAGGATCACGTCAAGGGATCGAGCCATTGAATAATTGAGTCATTGACCCATTGTTTTCTTTAAATATTGATCTATTTAATTGCTGGTGGACTGCCGACTTTGTACCGCACCGACTGGCTACTGCCTGCCGCCCACTGCCTTCTCCCCACCCCAGCCCCCAGTCCCTAGTCCCGAGCCCCCAGCCTTTCTCCCATCCATCGAAATTGCTCTGCCTGCTCGAACCCCAGAAGCGCGAGCACCCGGCAGCAGAATTGGGTGACGAGATCATCGATGGTCTTAGGCCGATGATAGAAGGAAAGGATGATGGGGAATATCAAGGCGCCAGCGGCCTGGGCACGCAACATGTTCTCCAGGTGAATGCGATTCAATGGAGCGTCGCGCACGGCCAGCACAAGCTTGCGGTTCTCCTTCAGGCAAACGTCGGCAGCGCGTTCGATGAGCGTTTCCGAGATTCCGTGGGCGATTTGTGCCAGGCAACCGGTGGTGCAGGGGATCACCACCATGCCATCCACGGGATACGACCCGCTGGCGATGCTGGCGCCGATGTCAGAGTCCAGCAAGTATTCGGTCTTCGCCACTGGCTGCGCGGCAAGGGCGGCTGGGATATCCGAGGATCGTGAAACATCCAGATCCAGTTCATCTCGCATTACCTTCAACCCGCTGCCGGAGATGACGAGGTGTATTTTCCCGACCCGAGAATCCCTTTCGAGCAGTTGGAGCATGCGCTGAGCGAAAATAGCGCCACTGGCGCCGGTCACACCGAGGATCAGGTTTTTGCCGAGAGAGGGTTCCGAGTGGGGCATCGAAGGCATGTTAGTGAGTGTCTCGTGGGATGTCAAGAAAGTCCGCGCCCGTGGCGGCCGTGCCAGGGTCGCGTCAAGGTCCGCAAGGTTCCCCTTCGGGGCTGGCCGGACGACGGGACTCGGGACGCCCGGGTCTCGCGATGAGGCAAGTACGTGTGGACCCATTGCACCTGATATACTAACTACTAGGAACGAGAGGTCAGGGAGGGCACATTGACACCTGAAGAAGCAACTCAAATGCTCCGGCAAGTGCGGAGGGGGAAGATGAGTGTGGGAGACGCAGTGGAGCGACTGCGCAACCTACCCTACGAAGACCTGGGTTATGCCAAGATCGACCATCACCGAACTCTGCGCCAGGGATTCCCGGAAGTGATCTTTGCGCGCGGCAAAGATCCCGCCCATGTGGAGGGCATTGTGCGCCGGATGCTGGTGAACCAGCACAACGTCCTCATCACCCGGGGCGACGCGGAGTTGTTCGAGCGGGTAAGAAATCTGGACAAGACAGCAAAGTTCCATGAGCTCTCCGGTGCCATCACGTTTCGCCGCGAACGCAAGATTCGCGGCAAGGGGAAAATCGTGGTGGTTTGTGCGGGCACCTCCGACATCCCCGTGGCGGAAGAAGCGCTGGTCACCGCCGACATCATGGGGAATCGCGTCGAGCAGCTTTTCGACGTGGGCGTGGCGGGCATCCATCGCCTGTTGGGTGAGAGCCGGCACCTGCGCGAAGCTCGCATCATCATTTGCGTGGCGGGAATGGAAGGCGCGCTGCCCAGCGTCGTGGGGGGGATGGTCAGCGCGCCGGTCATCGCTGTGCCGTCGAGCGTGGGTTACGGGGCCAGCTTCCGCGGCCTCGCGGCGCTGCTCGGCATGCTCAATAGCTGCTCCCCTAATGTCTGCGTGGTGAATATTGATAATGGCTTTGGGGCTGGATACCTTGCCAGCGTCATCAATCGCCTGTAAACTGAAGGTGAGATGAAGACTTATAGCTTCAAAGTGGTGCTGGAACGTGATGAGGACTTCGACGGGAAGCCGTCCGGGTGGCGTGCTTACTGCCCGGCGCTGGAGCGCCAGGGCGCATCAACCTGGGGTCCGACGGAGAAGGAGGCCCTCCAGAAGCTGAACGAGGTCGTGCGCATGGTAGTGGACAGCATGCTGGAGCACGGCGAACGCCTTCCCGAGGAACCGGGCCATGAAGTGGAGGTCACCGTTGAACCTCGAGTCGCGGTCACGGTATGATTAGTGGGCATTGATTACCGACAACTGCGGAATCTCACAGCTCGCCAAGTCATTTCCGCATTGGTCCGCGACGGGTTCAGTTTTGATCGCGGCACCGGTTCTCACCAGATTTATTACCACTCCGACGGGAGGAGGGTGACCGTGCCATTTCATAGCGGCGGCAGCACGTTCGCACGCAAAACCCTCCAGAGCATTATCGAAACACAGGCGCGCTGGACTGAAGAGGACCTAAGGCGTCTTAGACTCATCTAGCAGCGAGAACGAAATGGAAGGCCTGTTCGAACCGAGTCATCTGATCTTTATATTGATCATTGTTCTCATACTCTTCGGCCCAGGAAAGCTCCCGGACAGTCAGAGCTTCAGGTGCGCCTCGTTCCTCCAGCGGCGTCAATGGAACAATCTCGTGCGCGCTAATCGAAGCGCCAATTCGTTCGGGTTCCTTTGCCTGCTCGCAATCCTGATTGGAAACACGCTTTATTTCATCTTTGCGTCTTTTCTTCCGCCTGCTGCCCAAATGGGCACAGCATCGAGCTCGGGCCTACCCGCGCTCGTTGACCTTTGGTTCTGCTTCTTTGTGTTCGGCGTTCTGAACCTGCTGGCGCTCCTGCGCGGGCGAAATGAGCCAGAGAAGTAATCTGCACGATCCGAAAACGTTCCTGAGTGGCGAAAAGGACTTGAGAATCGCTTCATTCGGGGCTTCGAGACTCCTCCAACTGACCCCTCACCCGTCACGCTCCGGCTGATGAAAGCGCCGGAGCGCGACACCCTCTCTCCCCAAGGGAGAGGGCAATCTTCCTATTGGGCGGCTGAAAGCTGATGGCTGAGAGCTGAGGGCTCTCCTCATCCGAGGAGTTGCCGTAGTGCATCCACTTGCTCAGGGTTCTTGCGCAGCATGATGCGGCGGAGGCGCGCAAACTCATCCCGGTCGATCTTCTGGACGGTGCCGCGGCCGCGGTGCGGGCTGAAAGCCAGGATGTGATCGAGGTCGGGATGGCGCGCGAGGGGGTTCTTCAGGCGCACGGCTTCGCGCGGTGGGCAGAAATCGAGGAGCGAACCCATGCCGGTGTCGCGCCCATCGGAAGCTGCCCGCGCTACCCCCACAACCCACTTGCGGTCGACTTCGTAGCAAAGAAAGACATCGCCGCGCTTTACTTCTTCACGGATATAGCGCAGGCTCGAGGCGCTGCGGATCCAACCTTCGTCGCCCAGTTCATACGAGCCGCGAACGCGTGAGCGGAAGTATTGGTCAAATTCCCAGCCGCGTTTGGTGTTGATTTTGAAGACCCAGATGTTCACGTCAGTTGTCCGTTGTCAGTGGTCCGTGGTCCGTTGTTCTTCGCTGTTGGCTAGTGGCGACTGGTCATTTATCCATGGTTCGTCGTGTTGTCAGTCTTGTGGCAGATGACCGGTATTGGATTCCCGCTTTCGCGGGAATGACCGCGACTGTGGGGCCGCCGACGACGGACCACGGACCACTGACAACGGACGACTGACTATTGACTAGATTTCAACCACGCGCGCAACCCGAATGGCGGGGATGGAGCGGATCTCAGCAAGCACGTCGTCAGGGACGTGATCGTCAACCTGAACCAGGCCAACCGCTTCGCCCCCCTGAATATCCCGCCCAAGAGCGAAATTGGCGATGTTGATTTTGTGGTCGCCCAATATGGTACCGATGCGCCCGATGACGCCCGGCACGTCCTGATTGCGAATGTAGATGTGACAGCCTTGGAGCGGGGCTTCGATATCGAGCCCGTCGATGCCCAGAATGCGCAGGCTCCCGCGCAGGCCCACCATGGCCAGGGCGCTAGCCGAGCCGGTTTCCGTACGCAGGGCCAGTCCCAGCGAATGTGAGAAGGCCGCGCGGCGGGCGCTGCGCAACTCCAACACCTCGATGCCCCGCGCCTGCGCCAAGGTTCCGGCATTTACGATGTTCACTTGATCGGAGAGAGCCTTTTTCAGGATGCCTTTTAGGACCGCATTCTTTACCAAGTGCGTGTTCAATTCTGCCAACCCGCCATCGTAGCTGATGCTGGCTTCGCTGATCCGCTCGCCCGCGACTTGCGCCAGGAAAGTGCCCAGGTTTTCGCCCAACTGCAGGTAAGGCGCAAGCTTCTGATACTCTTCGGGCGAGATGGTGGGCATGTTGACGGCATTGCGGGGAACGCCCAGCAGGAGGTAATCGCGCACCTGTTCGGCGATACGAATACCCACAATTTCCTGCGCCTCTTCCGTCGAGCCCGCGATGTGCGGCGTAACAATGACGCGCGGGTGGTTCAGCAGGCGCGTGTCCTTGGGCGGTTCAGTCTCAAACACATCTAGCCCGGCGCCGCCAACCTCGCCGCTTTCAAGCGCGGCGACCAAGTCCCGTTGGTTGAGCAACTCGCCGCGGGCACAGTTTACAATGCGCAAGCCGGGCTTGGCGAGCGCCAGCGTCTTAGCATTGAGCAGGTGATGATTCTCCGCCGTCGCCGCAGCGTGCAGGCTCACGAAGTCGCTCTCCTTTAGCAACTCCGCAAGCGACACTAGCTTGACGCCCAACTCCTGCGCCAGCCGGGAAGAAACAAAGGGGTCAGAGGCGAGAACCGCCATGCCGAAGGCTTGCGCCAGGCGCGCCACCTCGCGTCCGATGTTGCCGAGGCCCACCAAGCCCAGCGTTTTCGACCGCAGCTCGATTCCGGTCAGCTTCTTCTTCTCCCACTTGCCTTGTTTGAGCAGGCTGTCGGCTTCCGGGATACGTCTGGCCAAGGCAAGAAGCAGTCCCATTGTGTGCTCAGCCACGCTGACGGCGTTGCCGCCCGGCGTGTTCATCACCACGATTCCCTTTTTGGTTGCGGCGTCGAGGTCTACGTTGTCCACACCGGTGCCCGCGCGCCCAATGACCCGCAAACGCGTGGCCCGCTCGAGCAGCGTGGCCGTCACTTTCGTGGCGCTCCGCACCACCAAGGCGTCGGCATCCGTGATTTCTTCCGCGACCGCGGCATTAGGCATTTTGGGGAGGAAAACCACTTCCCAGGATTTCTCCGCCTTTAGGACTTCGAGCGCGCGTTCTGAAACACTGTCAGCAATGAGGATTTTCATATTTAGGTCGAGAGTCGAAAGTCGAGAGTCAAGCGTACTCAAATCCGATGGTCAGCCTGTGCAACTCGCTGTCTTCCGCTGTTCTCTTTAGCCCTCTTCCACTATGTTTGCCGCCCTCTCCCACTTTGCGTGGCTGCCCTCTCCCTTGGGGAGAGGGTGTCCCGCTGCCGGCGTTTTCACAAGCCGGAGCGGGACGGGTGAGGGGTCTCTTGCGCGGCGCCAAATGACCACGTCGGCCAACGCATCGTAGGAGCACGCCATCGCGTGCCCCTACAACTACGCTAAGCTGATCGTCGGAGGTAGACCCCCTGGGCGGCGCGGACGCCGCTGCCCAGTTCAATCTTCTGTCCCAACTTTAGCAAAACGAGCTCGAGAGCTGCCACCGCCGCGAACAGCTCAGGAATGTCGTAATAGCCGAGGTGAGCAAGTCGGAAGATCTTGCCTTTCATGCTACCTTGGCCGTTGGCGATGACGGCCCCGAAGCGGCTACGCATTTCCTTGACGATGGCCCCTGAATCCATCCCTTCCGGCGCGCAGACTGCGGTGGCGGCGTTGGCGGGGGAGGAGACGGCAAATAACTTGAGCCCCAGAGCTTTGGCGGCTTCGCGGGTGGCCTCTGCCAGCAGGGCAGCGTTGGCGATGAGGTTCTCCCGGCCGATGCGCTTGATGTACTGAAGCGCTGAATGCAGGCTGATGATGAGCGTGGTCGCCGGAGTGTAACTCGTCTCACCTTTGGCCTGGTTCTTGCGCTCCTTCGCGAAATCAAAATAGTAGCGAGGAAGCTTGGCGTTCGCGATCGTCTTCCAAGCTTTCTCGCTCACGCTGACGAAGGCCAAGCCGGGAGCGATCATGACCGCCTTTTGCGATCCCCCGATCACGATGTCTAGGCCCCACTCATCCGGGCGCAGATCCGAAGTGCCGAGGCCGGTAATGGCGTCCACCACCAGGCAGGTCTCGGGATAGTTCCTGACGATCTCCCCCAGCGCCTTCACATCATGGCTCACCGCGGTGGAGGTTTCGGTGGCCTGAACGTAAACCGCCCGGAAGGGACCATCCTTTTCCAACCTATCCTTGATCTCCCCCATGTTTAACGGGTGGCCGTAAGGAGCTTCCACCTTGACGGCCTCAATGCCGTAAGCTTCCGCCAAGCCCAACCAGCGCTCGCCGAATTTGCCCGCAGTACCTACTAAGATACGCTCTCCGGGAGACACCAGATTCGAGACGGCGCCTTCCATCGCCCCAGACCCGGAGCTGGCCAGTATCAACACGTCGTTTTGAGTATTGAAATAATACTTCAGGAGGTCCAGGGTTTCGCGCATGATCTGGCGAAACGCCTCGGTGCGATGGTGGACGTTGGCGACCATCGCGCGCGCCTGCGCCTCCATGAGCAGGGGGGTGGGCCCCGGGGTGAAAAGCCTTTCTTTGATGATGCCTGGCATGAGTTTGCTTCCTTATTGGGTTTGAGTTGGCTTCGGGACCGCTGCTCCTTGGGGAGCAAATTGGGATTTATGAACGGCCTTTCCTGAGGTCAGAGCCCAACTCCGTCAGTCTAGGAAATAGCGAGTTATTTGTCAAACAATTAGACTTTATGCCCGACGTAAAGGCGACTTTATGAGTAACCTCGAATATAGAGAACTTACCAAAGCCGGTTAGAAAGTAGATATTGCTTTGAGCCTTTGTTGTAGTGAATTGAAATATACTGATAACTCGCTTAGCGAGTACTCTTCCTCTGCGGGGCTTTTGTTCCAAGAAACAATTGTTGACAACAGTGCGGACGCATCCTTGTCTGCTTGTGTTGTTGGCACCAGAAGCAGCGCCTCAGTTTGACAAACTTTAGCTTGATTAACTTCAGCAATAACACTGTTTAGGTATTTCCGACGCAGGTTAGCCATTCCCTGTTGCCAGCTATTATCCATAGGCAATTCGTCTATCTCTATGTGCAAGCTCATCGCTATATCACGCAATCTGCCGCTGGTGCCCCCTGCGGAGGCAGACAGCCTTTCAGCCATTAGCACACGCGCCAACTTCTCTAGTAGACTGGGCGCGTTCGTTTGTGGCTGTGCGGCATTAGCAGGCAGCAGTTGCCTCAGTTTCTGAAAGATAACGTCAGCAAACTTCGCTGACGGATCAGAGGATGGAAGACTTTTGCCAGTAGTAATGTTCGCGAGCGCTCGTGCTATTTGGTCTGCCGACGGAGGTTCCGTGGGCTTAGGAACGACTTTCCATAAATAGATCCAACCTATGATCAACACGATGCAGAGTACAAGGTTTGAAAACCATCGGACCAATGCGCCTTTGTGACTGAGTATTCCAGCACGAAGCAAACCAACAGCAATGGCCGCAACAGAACCAAAATAGGCGTACTTAAATCCCTGCGGAGAGGCTAGAAAGGCACCGATCACAGCCCCAATTCCTCCCCATGTAAATGGACTATCGATAAAACATGAAATCTGTTGCGGCAGCTGGCCTTTGTTACCCTCTGCGGCCATTGCGTACCTCCGCGTGATTCTCGTCAGTGCAGACATTGTACGCTCAAATTGAGTCAAGTACATAATCTAGGAGCCGAGGCAGGCCCGGCCGTGCCTGGCCATACCGAGCCACAAATCCTGTTACGCGATGTCGGTTCGATATACCACAGATTTCCAGCAACAAACTGTGAGCAACGGCAAGAATATATCACTACCTGCAAATGACTCAGGATTGAGCTCCGGTCGTGTTACATTAAGGTGTTAACACCGCGGCTGAAGGCGGAGTAAGAAGCAGAGTGAGATTCCTCGCGGCGCTCGGAATGACAGCTCCCATGGCAGACCAACAAGGCCACAATTTCGCTTGGACGGATCTCCTCTGGCTGGTCTTTCTGGGTGGCCTTGCGTTTATGGACCCCATTCACGAAGTCCATAAGCAGGAGATCCTGCTGGGCATCGGCCTATTTCAGATTTTTGAGCATCGTTTTCTCACATGGAATCCAACCGGCAGCAGGTATTATCGTATCGTCGTCAAGGCCCTCTCGGCCGCGCGCATGAGCTTTTTGATTGATCTGCCCAGTCGAAGGTATTACAGCGTCATCATCAAGATTCTGTTGGCCACTTTGCTTATGCAGCACACCGGCGGCATCAACAGCAGCTACTACCTCATTTACTTCTTGCCCGTCATGACGGCAGCCCTGTTATTCGAG
>Ga0187781_10001395_pt1 | contig 18290 bp, 13 predicted proteins | sample 0715_SJ02_MP02_2_FD_132447 | JGI IMG/M metagenome (GOLD analysis project Ga0187781, IMG submission 132447) | Tropical peat soil microbial communities from peatlands in Department of Meta, Colombia - 0715_SJ02_MP02_20_MG | ecosystem: Environmental > Terrestrial > Soil > Wetlands > Peat | place... | reverse complement strand
TGTCGTAGCCGTCGAAATTGGGCCGCAGCGTATGGGAGAACACCGGGTCGGGGATGCGCATGCTTCCGGCGGCATGATGAAATAGGCGCGAATAGACAAAATCGAGCGCGAGGAAAATCGCGAGGCAATAGAGCGCGGTCAAACCCGCAACGGCGAAGCGGCGGCGCGAATCCCGCTCCGCTACGCCCCTGCCCGCCTCGTCGGCCGCCGAATTCATCACGCCGCTTCGCCGATCGGCCGCTGGGGCCTCTGCGTCACCGCTCTCAAGTCCAGCGGATCTCGTGGCGGATCACAAACGGATCAAGGCGTTCATCGACCTGCCGCGCGACAGTCTCGCGTGACCCAATTGGCACGTCCGGGATCGTCACAACGGCCAGACTGCCATGCGTCGAATGAGCGCCGACGGTGACTTCATAGCGCAGGCCTTGCTCGCTGAGCGGCGCCAGGCTCTGCGTGAATACCCGTTCCGCGGCAAGCCAGCGCAGCTGCGGCTTGAACACCTTGCCGACGGCGGTCAACGGCATCGGATCGATCAAGATGATCTGAGCGGGAACCGCAGCCCGCTCCGGGGTGCGCTCGCGCACCCAATCTTCCAGTTCACCCGGCGCCACCCTCGCTCCGGGCTTCAACTGCACATAGGCAACCGGCAGCTCGCCCGCATAGGCATCGGGTTGGCCGACCAGCGCCGCCAGCCCGACCGCGGGATGGCCGAAGAACACCTCCTCGATCGGCGCCGGATCGATGTTGTGGCCGCCGCGGATCACCGTGTCCTTGGCGCGACCGGTGATCCACAGATAGCCGTCCTCGTCGAGGCGGCCGAGGTCGCCGGAGTTGACCCAGCCCGGCTCGACGAACGCGCCCTCGTTATGGGCGGCGTTCAGATAGCCGCTGAACACGCCCGGTCCGGCCATCGTGACCACGCCGATTTCGCTGCTGCCGCAGTCGCGCTGGTAGCGACCGCCGGCGTCGAGCTTGACGACGCGAACGCGGCTGTACGGCACCGGGTGGCCGACCGAACCAAGCCTGAGCGGCCGGTCCAAATATGCAATCGTGTGCACACTCGCAGTCTCGGTCATGCCGTAGACCTCGAGCACCGGGATGTTGAATCTCTTATGCAGCGCCTCGCCGACCGCAATCGGAATTGCCGAGCCGCCGCCGGCCGTATAGCGCATCGAGGAGATATCGGCGTCACCCACGGGCACCGCGAGCGCGGCCGCGAGAACCGTGGGCACGCTGGAGACGACTTCCGGACGATAGCGCTCGACCAGCCGCCAAATATTTTTCAGTGCCGCCGGATTTCGCCATCCGGCCGGCGACAGCACCACCAGACAACATCCGCTGGTCAACGTCGCCAGCGTTTGCGTCAGTGCGCCGCCGACATGGAACAGCGGCATGCCGAACAAGAGGTTTTTGCCGGGTGCGGCCCTGAGCATCAGGTTGCATGCCCAGGCCTGGTACACCTGGTTGGCGTGGGTGTGGCGAACAAGCTTCGGCGTGCCGGTGGTGCCGCCGGTGTGGAAGTACGCGGCGACATCGCCGGCGGCGATTTGCCGGCCGCTGACCAAGCGGTCCGCGGGCTGCCGGCCGATCAGTGCATCGAAGGAATAAACTGCATTCGCCTCGTCGCCGGGCCCGTTCACCTGAACGATCGCTTTGAGGTGCTTGAGTTGGCCGCGCAGCTTCACGACCTTGTTCCAGATGTCGCTCCCTTCCGTCGGCCCAAGCGCGACCAGCACCTTGGTGCCAGCCGCTTCCAGGATCTCGGCGATCTGATGCGGTTCGAGCAAGGGGTTCACGGGATTGGCGATGCCGGCGGCTTCCGCGCCGAACAGCGCGAAGAAGCTTTGCGGCAGCAGCGGCAACAGCAGGCTGACGACGTCGCCGGCGCCGACGCCCAAGGCATGAAACATGTTCGCCGCCTGGGTGACCCGCGCCACGAACTGCCGATGCGTGATCACGATCGGCACGTCATCGGGACTAGCGTTGGGCAAGAATTGCAGCGCCGGCGCATCCGCGTCATGCGCGGCGCCGAGCTTTATCGCATCGAAGGTGCTGGCGGCGGCAATCCGCTCCGGATACGGCACCGCTTCGAAGGCTGCCATATCGGCGGCGGTAGCAAAAACCGGAAATGAGCCCCCGACCACACGGTCCAATAGCATCGCGCGAGACACGTTGTTTCCTCCCAGGCCTCGGGCGAATTCAACAGTTCGCCCCTATTGTGAGCGTGAGCTTACCATTGGCGCCGCCGAAACTCTAACTGCTTGCGATGTGCGGTGACCGGACGCCGCGGCGAGAGCGCCACAAATCGCATCTGCCGATTGAATCCGGCGATCGCCGCCGATCAAATCCTGCGTTTTGCAACGCCTTCACGACCATGGCTGCAGCAGGTAGGGTATGCGCCCGCGGCGGGGGCGCAGAGTTTCCGGCGGAGCACGGGCAGAGCGGATGGTGCATGTACTGATCATCGGCGCGGCCGGAATGATCGGGCGCAAGCTCGCGCAGCGGCTGGCGCGCGATGGCGAACTCGCCGGCCGGCAGATTACGGCGCTTTCGCTCGTCGACATCACGCCGCCGGAAAAGCCGGCGGGCTTCGGCGGCAACTTGTCGGCGGCGGCCCTCGACATCTCCGATCCAGCCGGCGCCGCCGCCTGCATCGCGGCGCGCCCGGACGTCATCTTCCATCTTGCGGCGGTCGTCTCCGGCGAGGCCGAGGCGGATTTCGACAAGGGCTATCGCATCAATCTCGACGGGACGCGGCACCTCCTCGAAGCGATCCGCCGCGAGGCGGCCAAGGCGCCCTATCGGCCGAGATTCGTGTTCACGTCGTCGATCGCGGTCTTCGGCGCCCCGTTCCCGGAGCCGATCGGCGACGAGTTCTTCACCACGCCGCTGACCAGCTACGGCACCCAGAAGGCGATCTCGGAACTGCTTCTCGCCGACTATTCGCGCCGCGGATTTCTCGACGGCATCAGCATCCGCCTGCCGACGATCTGCATCAGACCCGGCAAGCCCAACAAGGCGGCGTCGGGGTTTTTCTCCAACATCCTGCGCGAGCCGCTCGCCGGCCAGGAGGCGGTGCTGCCGGTGTCGGAAGATGTGCGCCACTGGCATGCGAGCCCGCGCGCCGCCGTCGGCTTCCTCCTCCACGCCGCAGCGATCGATTTGGCGCCGCTCGGCGCGCGGCGGGCGCTGACCATGCCGGGACTGGCGGCGACCGTCGCCGAAGAGATCGAGGCCTTGCGCCGCGTCGCCGGCGACAAGGCGGTAAAGCTCATCCGCCGCGAGCCTGACGCGGTGATCGGCGGCATCGTGGCCGGATGGCCGCGCACGTTCGATGCGCGCCGCGCCCTGGCGCTCGGTTTCCGCGCCGACGCCTCGTTCGACGACATCATCCGCATCCACGTCGAGGACGAGCTCGGCGGCCGCGTTCCGGTCCTGCAATGACCGCTGGGCGAATTTGCGCGCCGCCCGCGGGGCCTCTCGTCATGAGAGCGCTAAGGCTCGGCCTGTAAGCCCCCCGCCCTGTCGGCTTTTGAAGGCAAAGTCGACATCATTCGCGGGCTGCGGAATGTCGGCTGATGGCCCCATTTGCGATCTTCAGGCGGCAAACAGTCGGGCAGTTCAGGCGAGGTCGAACCGATCAGCGTTCATCACCTTGGTCCATGCCGCCACGAAGTCTTTCACGAACTTCTCCTGCGCGTCCGCGCACGCATAGACTTCGGCTAGCGCCCGCAGCTGGGAGTGAGAACCGAAGATCAGGTCGACGCGGGTGCCGGTCCACTTGTGCGCCTTCGTCTTGCGGTCGCGCCCCTCGTACACATCTTCGGAGCCGGCGGCCGGCTGCCACTGCGTGCGCATGTCGAGCAGGTTGACGAAGAAGTCGTTCGTCAGCTTGCCGGGCTGCTTGGTGAAGACGCCGTGCTTGGATTGCCCGGCATTGGCGCCAAGCACACGCAGGCCGCCGACGAGGACCGTCATCTCCGGCGCCGTCACCGTCAGCAAGTGCGCCTTGTCGACCAACGCTTCCTCGGGCGACATCAAGTGCTGGCTGCGGTAATAGTTGCGGAAGCCGTCAGCGAGCGGCTCGAGCGGCGCGAAGGATTGGACGTCGGTCTGCTCTTGAGCGGCGTCCGTGCGTCCCGGCGTGAAGGGAACCTTCACGGCGACTCCGGCCTTCTTCGCCGCTTCCTCGACGGCTACGCAGCCGCCGAGAACGATCAGATCAGCAAGCGAGACTTTCTTGCCCTTGGACTTACTCTTGGACTGCGAAGCATTGAATTCCTTTTGGATCGCTTCGAGCTTGCGCAGAACCTTCGCCAACTGAGCCGGCTGGTTGACGTCCCAGTCCTTTTGCGGCGCAAGCCGAATGCGGGCACCGTTCGCGCCGCCGCGCTTGTCGGAGCCGCGGAACGTCGAGGCCGACGCCCAAGCCGTCGACACCAGCTGGGAGACGGACAGGCCCGAGGCCAGGATTTTCGCCTTCAGAGCGGCAATGTCCTTCTCTCCGATCAGAGGGTGATCGACCGCGGGGATCGGGTCCTGCCAGATCAGGGTCTCCTTCGGCACGAGCGGACCGAGATAACGATGAATCGGCCCCATGTCGCGGTGCGTCAGCTTGAACCACGCCCGGGCGAACGCGTCGGCGAACTGATCCGGATGCTCATAGAAACGCCGCGAAATCTTCTCGTAGATCGGGTCCATCCGCAGCGACAGGTCCGTGGTCAGCATGGTCGGCGCATGCTTCTTCGACTTATCGTACGCGTCCGGGATCGTGGCGGCGCCGCCTTTCGCCTTCCACTGATAGGCGCCGGCCGGACTCTTGGTCAGCTCCCATTCATTGTTGAACAGGTTGTCGAAGAAGTGGTTGCTCCACTTCGTCGGCGTCTGCGACCAGGTGACTTCGGGGCCACCGGTGATCGCGTCAGCGCCCGCGCCGGTGCCGAACTTGCTCTTCCAGCCGAGGCCCTGCTCTTCGATGGCCGCGCCTTCCGGCGCCGGGCCGACCAGCGACGGATCGCCAGCGCCGTGGGTCTTGCCGAAGGTATGGCCGCCGGCAATCAGCGCGACGGTCTCCTCGTCGTTCATCGCCATACGGAAGAACGTCTCGCGGATATCTTTTGCTGCAGCCACCGGGTCCGGCTTGCCGTTCGGCCCTTCCGGATTGACGTAGATCAGGCCCATCTGCACGGCGGCGAGCGGATTCTGCAGCTCGCGTTCGCCGCTATAGCGTTCGTCGCCCAGCCATGTCCCTTCGGGACCCCAGTAAAGCTCTTCAGGCTCCCAGACATCGGCGCGGCCGCCGCCGAAACCGAACGTCTTGAACCCCATCGAGTCGAGGGCGACGTTGCCGGCGAGAATTATCAGGTCGGCCCAGGAGATTTTGCGGCCGTATTTTTGCTTGATCGGCCACAACAGCCGGCGCGCCTTGTCGAGGCTCGCGTTGTCCGGCCAGCTATTGAGCGGCGCGAAGCGTTGCTGACCGGCGCCGGCGCCGCCGCGGCCGTCGGCGATGCGGTACGTGCCCGCGCTGTGCCACGCCATGCGGATCATCAGTCCGCCGTAATGGCCGAAATCGGCCGGCCACCAGTCCTGCGAGTTCGTCATCAAGGCACGCAGGTCCTTGATCACGGCCTTCAGATCGAGGCTCTTGAACTCCTTGGCATAGTTGAACGCCTTGCCCATCGGATCGGACAAATCGGAGTTTTTGTGCAGAACGCTCAGGTCCAACTGATTGGGCCACCAGTCGCGGTTCCTGTGGGTGCGGGTGAACGGGCACTTGCCCGCGCTCTTGTCCTCGGTCTTTGCGTCCATGTTACTCTCCGATCGTGTTCTGTTTTTTCTGATCCGAAACTGCCCTTCGCGTCGGTATGTTGAGATGCCCGTTCTGCCGCCGCTTCCTGGGTATTAAGTGCGAGTATACGGGCTTGCTACCAGACGCTTGGCCAAAGGCGTCACCGAATGCGGCAGCCAATGAATGCCTGCGCAAGCGTGCCCACGCGCGGGATGATAAAGCTCACAGCATTTTCAACTGCTAAATCGAGGTAATGTCAACGGCCGCAAGCGCGCGGCCGCATAATCGCAAATATCTTTATTCCCAGACTGCTGCGCGTCGATCAGGTTGGTCACATAATTAGTATTCCAGCCACGATCCTCTTAGTTCGCGCAGTTTTACGGGCGGTTGGCATTCAGACCGGCATTCGTCGGCTGATTATTCATTTCGCTCGGCGAGCGCACGCCGCGCCTTGCCGACTTCGTCGGCGCTGACCGCCGGCGCGGCATTGCCCCAGCTGTTGCGAATGTAGGTCAGCACCGCGGCGACCTCATCGTCTTTCAACAGCCAGGCGAACTGCGGCATCGCCGCAGCGGTCGGAGCGGCATCGGTGGCAACGCTGCGCGCGCCGCGCAACACGACATGCATCAGCGAGGTGGGGTCGATCTGCTGGACCAGCGCCGATTTCGCCAGCGGCGGGAACAGCCCGGCGCTGCCCTTGCCGTCGGAGACGTGGCACCCGGAACATTCGTCGGCGTAGATCCTGGCGCCCATCTTCATCGCCGATTGTTCGGGCGGCACAGGATCGGCCGCGGTGCCGTCGCGACCGGGCTGATCCTTGAGATAGGTGGCGATGGCCCTGAGATCGGCGTCGTTCATGTTCGAAGTCGACTGCCCGATCGTTTCCGCCATCAAGCCGGTTGCGATACTCGCCTGGCTGTGCCCGGTCTTGAGATATTTGGCGATGTCGTCGACCGACCAGCCGCCGATACCGCGGCGGGGATCGCTGGTAATGTCGGCCGCAAACCAGCCCTGCAGCGCATAGCCTCGCAATCGCTCGGCGGTCTTGTCGCCGCCGAGAAGCGTCTTCGGGGTGTGACAGAGCCCGCAATGGCCGAGGCCCTCGGCCAGATAGGCGCCGCGATTCCACTCCGCGCTTTTGTTCGGATTGGGCACAAACGTCCCCGGCGTGAAGTAGAGCTCGTTCCACACCTTCATCGCGGCGCGAATGTTCAGCGGAAACGGCAACTGATTTGGCTCGACCGGATTTTGCACCGCCGGAACGGTGTTCAGATAGGCGCGGATCGCGAGCGCGTCGCCGCGCGTGATCTTGGTGTAATAGGTGTACGGCATGGCCGGATAGAGATGCGCGCCGTTGCGGCCGGTGCCGGCGGTCATCGCGTTGATGAACTCTTCGTCGCTCCAAGCGCCGATGCCGGTCGTCGGATCGGGCGTGATATTCGGCGCCAGGATGACGCCGAACGGCGTTTCAATGGCGCGGCCGCCGGCGAGGTCGTGGCCGCTGCCGGGCAGCGTGTGACAGGCGGCGCAATCGCCGATGATCGAGAGGTAGCGGCCGCGTTCGATCTGCTTGAAGTCCTGTTTGTCGATCCCGTCAGCCACGGCGCCGCCGGCCGATACGACGAGCGAGGCGAAGAGGACGCTGGACAATGGCGCGAGGCTACGCATGGACGAGCGGTCCCGGATTTTTGAGATATTGCAAAACGATGGCCTTCGCCGACCAGAAGGCCAGCGCGCCGACCGTGCCGGTCGGGTTGTAGCCGGCGTTCTGCGGAAAGGCGGTGGCGCCTTGCACGAACAGGTTCGGCACGTCCCAGCTCTGCAGGTAGCGGTTGATCGCGCTGTTGTCGGGGCTTTCGCCCATGATGGCGCCGCCGCACAGATGTGAGGTCTGATAGTCGGTTACGTCGTAGGGGCCTTTGCGCGGCTGCTTGATCACCTCTTTGGCGCCCATCTGCTTTAGGATCTCGGCGTATTTGTCGGTGAGAAACGCGCTCATCTTGAGCTCGTTGTCGTGAAGATCGATGGTCAGGCGCATCAGCGGCCGCCCGAAGCGATCTTTGTAGGTGGGATCGAGGTCGAGATAGACGTCGCGATAGCTCTGGAACGAGGCGTGGCAGGCGCCGCCGAGGGTCATCGAGCTGAGATAGTTGTCGCGCAGCGCGTGCTTCCATTTCAGGCCCCAGGCCGGCGTGCCGGAAGGGACCGCCATGCTTTCGAGCGGCCGGCCATTGGTACGAACCTGCCCGATATAGCCGCCGCCGACAAAACCGAGCTGGCTGTGATCGAAATTGTCGCCGTTGAATTCGTCGATGCACATGCCGATGGCGCCGGAGGCGATGAAGGGATTGAAGTTGTATTTGTCCTTGTCGAAGAAGGCGACGGCGCTCGACATGGTCTGATGCGTGAAGTTGCGGCCGATCTGGCCGTTGCCGGTCTGCGGATCGTACGGCGTGCCGATCCCGGACAAGAGGAGCAGCTGGACGTTGAAGAGCTGGAACGCGCACAGCAGCACCAGGTCGGCGGGCTGCTCCAGCTCTTCGCCCGACGAGGTCACATAGGTGACGCCGGTCGCCCATTTGCCGGACCGATCGAGGTTGATCCGCGTCACCTCGCTCTCGGTCCGCGCCTCGAAGTTCGGTTTGCGCAGCAGCACCGGCAGGATCGTCGTCTGCGGCGTGGCTTTGGAGTTATTGGCGCAACCGAACCACTCGCAAAAGCCGCAGAACGTGCACTGCCCGAGCGTGACGCCGAGCGGGTTGGTGTAGGACTGCGACAGATTTCCGGAGGGCTGCGGATACGGCTTGTAGCCGAGTTGCTTGGCCGCTTCGGCAAACAGCGTGTGGCCGTAGCCTTGTTTCTGCGCCGGCGTCGGATATGGGCGCGACCGCGGGCCCTCGAATGGATTGCCGCCTTCCAGTATCTGGCCGTTCACGTTGCCGGCCGTTCCCGAGGTGCCGCACAGATACTCGAACTCATCGTAGTGCGGCTCGAGGTCGGCAAAGGTGACGCCCCAGTCCTGGATCGTCATATCCTCGGGGAGAAACTTGTCGCCGTAACGCTGCGTCAGATGCGAGCGCAACACGAAGTCGCTCGGCAGGAAACGAAATGTCTCGGCGTTCCAGTGCAGCCCGCCGCCGCCGACGCCGTTGCCGAGCATGAACGCGCCCCAATTGCGCGCCGGAAGCGCGGTCTGGCCGGCGTTGTTGCGGAACGTCACCGAGGTTTGCGCCGGCTGCAGAAACAGCTGGTGCTGCAACCGGTAGCGCAGCTCGTCCTGGGCGTAGGAAATCGGGAAGTCGGAGGCGGTGTCACGCCACGGGCCGCGTTCGATCGCGACGACGTCGAGGCCGGCCTGCGTCAGCTCGTGAGCGAGGATGCTGCCGGTCCATCCCAATCCGATGATCACTGCGTCTTTTCTGGGAAGCCTGCGCGCCATTTGTTGTTCCCGCTGCGAAATCGAATAAGCTTGCGATGACGGTCAAGTTATTGTTGCGACCAGCTCGGGTGGCTGTAGATGCTGACCGTCGGCAGCGTGACGGTCTGGTTGTGACGGTCGATCCAGTCGCGATAGTCGTAATGCGTGCCCGGGAAGCCGATCATCTTCCACGCCGCCATATCTTTGTTGCCGCCGTAGATCGGATCGGCGAGAAAGCCGTTGCGGGTATCCGTCAGAATCGTGTGGAAGAAGCTCTGGCCATCGAAGCCGTCGAGCTTGAACGCGTCATGCTCGAGGCCCTCGATGACCTCATCCTTCTGCTGGTCCGAGAGGTCCGCGAAACCCTTGCCGCCATATTTGCTGCGGCAGGCGGCATCAAGTGCGGCGAGCGCCTTGCGATATTGCTGCGCCGGGGTCAGCGGCGATTGCGGACCCTGCTGCTTGGTACCCGGCTGGAACGGACCCATCATGTACATGCTTTCGGCGCGACCATAGGGGCCGGCCAACTGCCGATCGATGAACACTGCGCAGCCGCAGTCCTTGCCGCCCGGCGTTTGCGGATCCGGCGGAATGAGGCGATCGACAAACGCCTCGACCGTGGCGGCCTCCTGCGACGTGAAATAGTGCCAGCCGCCCGGCGTGACCACGGTCGGCGGATCGGCCGATCCCGGTCGCCAAGGTAGTCCGCCTTTGATGATGGTGGCGCGGGCCGCGGGCGACACCATCAATAATGCCAACGCGCTGGAGGCGAGAAGCTGACGCCGGTTGATGCGATGCACGGTTCTACTCCCTGCAATTGCGGGCGAGGCTTAACGGTCGGGTCGGTCAATCCATGCTATTTTCGACGCTTAAAGCTATAATGTCAGAAATCTCAGATGTTTCCCGGCCATCTCTTGGCAAAGCCTTTCCCGGTGCCCAGGAGGCTGTTCGTGCGATGATCCGATCCGCGATGGCATTGAGATCCGCCAACATACTGCGGCTGGGAGCGGCATCCAAGACGGTGCTGTTGACCCGCTTGATCAACGCCGGTTCCCAACCGGTAGCTGACTGATTTCGCCAAACTTTATACCTTTGGCCTCGATACCGACCGCGGCGAGGATTGCGATTGCGACCGCGACAGTACCCGCGACCAGCGCCAGCGCGAAACCATAATCGTTGCCGTAATGAACCGCGATGGCGGCCTGCAGCGTCGCGTTCACCGACGCGATCAGATTGCCGACCTGATAGGTGAAGCCGGGAAACGTGCCGCGGGCGTCGTCCGGAGAGAGTTCGTTCAAATGCACCGGGACTACGCCCCAGGCGCCCTGCACCATGACCTGCATGAAGAAGGCGCCGATCGCGAGCCAAACAAGCGTCGTCGAGAACGCCCACAGCGGCAGTACGAACAACGAAAGCACGGCGGCAAGAATGATGGTGCGCCGCCTGCCAAACCGCTCCGACAGGGAACCGAACGCCACGCCGCCGATGATCGCCCCGATGTTGTAGATGACCGCGATCAGGCCGACTTCATCCGCCGACATTCCGTGCTGGCCCTGCAGGAAGGTGGGATAGAGGTCCTGCGTTCCGTGGCTGAAGAAATTGAACGCCGTCATCAGGAGGACGGCGTAGATGCCGAGCCGCCAGTGCGACTTTAATACCGCGATAGTGCCGCCGGCGGCGGCAGCCGGCCGCCAGCTCGGCGATTCTGGAACGCTGCGACGGATATAAAAGACGAGCAACGCCGGCAAGACGCCGATCATGAACATGCCGCGCCAGCCGATGTACTGAAACAGCACGCCTTAGACGATGGAAGCGAGGAAATAGCCGGCCGGATAGCCCGATTGCAGCAAACCCGACACGAACCCGCGCGCCCGCGGCGGTATGGATTCCATTGTCAGTGAGGCGCCGACGCCCCATTTCGCCGCCCATGGCGATGCCGAAGACGGCGCGCAGCACCAGCAATACCATGAGGTTCGGGGAAAAAGCGGTCGCGAATTCGACCGCTGAATACAGTAAGACGTCGATCATCAAGGTCGGCCGGCGGCCCCAGCGATCGGCCGCGCGCCCGAACAGATAGGCGCCGACCGGCCGCATCGCCAAAGTCAGCAGGATCGCGACGGTAACGGCCGTTATATCCGTGCCGAACTCCTTGGCGATGTCCGTGAGGACGAACACCATGAGAAAAAAGTCGAAGGCGTCAAGCGCCGAGAAACGTCGCCGCCACGACATGCTTCTGCTCGCTGGTCCAGCCTTCAAGTCCAGCACCAGGCATTGCGCGAGGAATGACGGGCTCGATCGGCATTTCCGTGCACTCGCACCAATGACTGCGTCCGACAGCGTCCGATTGCAGTTAAGCCGCCAGGAGCCGGCGGCCCCCGGACACCAGTTCTGCGCCGGATTCTACAAAACGCGCGCGTTTGCAACATCCCTCAGCCCCACGGGGCGGCCGGTTTTTTTACAGGCAGGGCTCGGTCGACGAAGCAAATCATGTCAAAGCGGACCAAACCGGGCGGGCCTATCGCTCTCGCCCCGGGCCGGATTTTCAGGTCTCGTTTTCCTTGCCTTCGATTTCCAAGTCTCGCTGAAATTGCTGAGGCGTCTTGTCGATGCAGGCAGGACGATAGACGACACTTGGCCCTTGGTCCCCGGCAGCTTGGTTCACCGCCGCCATGAAGTCTTTTGCCTGCTTCGCTCTCTCCTCGAGCCCCGGGAGGGTGCGCTCGCAAACACTCCGGTCCGCGAACGATCTCACGTCGTGATCATAATATACGGCCGCAAATCCCGGGCCGAGCGCAATCACGATTGGCCAGAACAAGTTGTTCTCCAACAAATACTTATCTCTCTAGGAAGACACATGTATCTAAGGGGTGAAATTGTGGCCTTTAGATGGGTCGGCGAGGCGCTTCAACGCGGGAACCGCCGGCGCTTGGTTTCAAAGGTGGCCAGCGGGCGACCGGTTCCGCGACAGCATTTTTTTCGGCGGCTGTTGCAGAAATGTCGCTGCCCAAGCTGATAAAGTTTAGGGGTTAGGGCTCCTAGGGAGGAAGAAACCATGCTGAGGATTTTCGCTGTAGCGCTGCTGGCAATGGCCATGTCTGTTGGAATGGCCCAGGCCAAGATGCATATGCACAAGCACATGATCTCCGCCTGTGCAGAGGGTCAGCAGGCAGCGGCAACATGCAGCTGCGGCAAGGCGGCCAATGGCCATTGGATGCTGTGCCGAAAGGGACAATGGTGTCACTCGTTCGCCCATTCCTGCACCATGTAGAGGAATGAGGGCGCAAGCTTCCGACTTTAGCTTGCGGCCGCCGGACGATTTTCACCTCACCTCGCAGTGAGCGCCGAGGCGCGGGGAGAGCCCCGGCCTCGATGCCTCACGCCCGGTCCACAAGCTTTGGCCGTCGTCTGGCGCCGCGCGGCGGCTCCTACAAGCTTAGCGCACCCGCGCGGGCGCTAGAGCGGCGGGTCTTCTTCGTCCTCCCGCTCCAGCGTGATGGCGGCTTCCTCGAGATCGAGTTCGCGCTCGATGCGGCGGCGGGCTTCGTCGGTGATCTCGCCCTGTTGCAGCAGCTGGTAGATATATTCGCGCTCGGCGTTGATCAGCTCGGCGCGCAGCGCCAGCGCCGCCGCGACAGCCTCCTTGCCGCCGGCGTCGCGCGGCAACTGGACGGCACGGTGGTCTTGCCGCGCGCGCAGCAGCGCCAGCACGTCGGGCGCGGTGTCGCCGGCCGCGCCCAGCCGTTCGAGCTCGTCCTCCGCAATCCTGAGCGTTTCCAGCCGCGCCCTGAGCTCGGCCGCGTTCTCGTGCTTGCGTTCGTCTTCGGCGTCGCGCGGCAAGGCCAGCCAGCGCACGAGCGGCCGCAGCACGATACCCTCGCCGATGAGCGTGAAGACAATGACGCCGAAGGTGACGAACAGAATAAGATCGCGGTCCGGGAACGCGGCGCCGGCGCTGGTGGTCAGCGGAATGGCGAGCGCGGCGGCGAGCGATACCACGCCGCGCACGCCCGTGAAGCCGAGCATGAACAGGAACCGCCATGACGGCACCGGATCGCGGCGGGCAAGCGAGAGGCTCAGCCAGCGCGGCAGGTAGGCCCCCGGATAGACCCAGATCAGGCGCGCCGCGAGCACGACGGCGACGATCAGCGGCACCGCCAACACCAGCTGATGCAGCAACACCGGGTCGGAGCGGTCGAGCAGCGTGCGGAGCTGCATGCCGGTCACCAGAAACAGCAACCCGTCGAGCAGATAGATCAGCAGATCCCAGAAGAATATGCCCTGCAATCGGGTTGCTGCCGGGATGAGCAGCGGGCCGTTCCAGCTCACATAGAGGCCGGTAGCGACCGCCGCCAGCACGCCGGAACCGCCGAGATGCGCCGGCAGGAGAAACGCAACGTAAGGCGTCATCAGTGACAGGGTGATCTCGACGCGCGGATCGTCGGCCCAGCGGCGCAGCCGCAAACTGACCCAGCCGACACCGATGCCGTAGCCGATTTCGCCGATCACGATCAGCGCGAATTCGCCCATGGCGGTGGTGAGCGAGAACAGGCCGGTGCCGGCGGCGGCGACGGCAAATCGATAAAGGATCAGGGCGGTGGCATCGTTGGCGAGGCCCTCGCCTTCGAGCACGACGACGAGCCGGCGCGGCAGGCCGAGACGCCGGACAACGGCGAGCGGCGCCACCGCGTCAGTCGGCGCCACGATGGCGCCGAGCACAAAGCCGACGGCGAGCGGCATGCCGAGCAGATAATGGGCGACCGCCGCCACCGCGCCGGCGGTGAAGAGAACGCAGCCGAAAGCAAGCAGCGCGATCGGGCGCAGGTTGAAACGAAATTCGCGCCAGCTCATGCTGACGCCGGCCGAATAGATCAGCGGCGGCAGGATGCCGAGCAGCACTAGCTGCGGCGCCAGCGCGATGCGCGGCAATCCCGGAATGACGGCGAGCGCGATTCCGGCGACCACCAACAGGATGGATGGCGCGATATCGAGGCGGCGCGCGACGACGGCGACCACCACCAGCACGGCGAGGAGGAACAAAATGGTCTGAAGCGTCGCCGCCATGGATACTGGCTAGGGCGCGGCTCGCCGCTGGCGCGGAAAGCCTCGGAAATGGGCCCGGTCGGAGTTCGGTACAGTGGTTGCGGGGCTTGCAACCATCTTGATCTACTCCTCACTGCCCAGATCAGCTTGATGACAGATCACGTGCACCTTTGCAGCAACCGGCGTGATTTGCGCTAGTGCAATTCGCCCCAGCGATTTGCGAATGAATCGGCAGGCACCACAGCCGGCGGCATGGCAATCGAGTCGGTTGTCACTGACTCAACGCTGGGCTCCCGCGTTGCTGAAGCAGTCGAGGCGACTTGCGTCCGTGAAAAACGCTTTGATTCGAGCACAGCGCCAAAGAATTTACTCGCCAACGAGCCATCGTTGTCGGCCCACGGGATGGGAGGCAGTTGCGGCAGTACGGATCCAGTCGGCGGCAGCACCATAGCCAGCGGTATTATCTTGCCCGGGAACCGAGCGACGAAAACCGCGTTCATTCCGCCGTCGAGGCCGCTGTAGATCGGCGCGACCGGCACGTTTTCTTTGACCAATTGCGCATATTCGACCTCGTCGGCGCGTTGCTTCTCCAGCGCCGCCCGAGCGATTTTCGGATCGGCAACGAAGGCGGGGCATTGAGCGGTGGGATCGAACACAAGCGGCGGTGACGAATTTGCGGGATGGTCCGCATCGAACACATAATGGCGATTGCACACATCCACCTTGGGTTCGAGATGCGTGGCCTCGAAATGATCGTTTCCGATCTTGAGCATCCTCCAGAAGGCCATATGCGGATTTGTTCGATGTCGCGCCAGATTCGCCGGCGTCAAGCGGAACGGATAAGCCTGGATCTGGAATGAAGGCTGGCTACCCTGGAGCGATTCGCGCGCCAGCGAATAGATCTCGTCCATTTGCCCGTCGGTCATGGCATAGCAGCCGCTCGACGAGCAGTCGCCGTGAATCATGAGAAACTTGCCGTCGCGGTCGTTCGCCTTGTCGAAGCTGTTGGGAAAGCCGGTGTTGATCGCAAGATAGTAGTTGGAATTCGGATTCATCAACTCAGGCGTAATCGTATAAAACCCCTCCGGAGCCTGACGGTCGCCTTCATGTATCTTCGGCCCCAGATCGCCGGACCACCGACAGATCGGATAGATCCTGAGGATCTGGAAATGGCCGGTGGTATCCTGCTTCCAGACTTCGAGCTCCGACTCTTCCTTGAAAATGCGCACAAGGATCGGTGAACCTTTCACCATGTGCTTTTGTTGGAGCAGAGAGAGCAGCTCGGGCGAAAGCTCCTTCGTTGCCTTGGTTGGCAACGGATTGCTGTCTTCGCCAAAGCTCGCGACTGGCGTCAAAGCGCCGGCAAATGTAGCCGCCGATAACACCAATGCCCGGACCAGCGCCGCGCGCGTCAACTGCTTACCCCCTAAGGCCTTTTCCATCTTGTTACCTGTACCAGGGTGGCTTTCGTATGGCGATATCGAGCTACGGACTACATAGTCGAAATCAGCAAACGCGCTTGCCCTCTCAGCGGAGGATAATCATCCCTGGTATTGTGGACATGGCGTCCGGGAAGCAGGCAACTTCGCCTGATCCGCGCTGTGGTGGGCACCATGGTCATCCTTCGCCTCGCTAAGATCGCGACGGTTGCGGCGCTCGCGGCTTACGCTTTCATTGTCGCCTACGACAACATCGTCGACTATGGATCGAACTACGAGTTCGTGCGTCACGTGCTGAGCATGGACACGACATTTCCCGGCAACGCATTGATGCACCGGGCAATAACCGACGAAGGCGTCTGGAGACTTGCCTATGCGGTCATCATTGCTACGGAAGGGTTGACCGCCCTGCTGCTTGCGCTCGGGGCGTCAGTGTTGATGACCCGGCTGAGGGCGCCCGCCGATATTTTCAACCGCGCCAAGGTTTGGGCGGTAGCCGGGTTGACCGTCGGCTTTGGCCTCTGGTTTGTCGGCTTTATGGTGATTGCCGGCGAATACTTCGCCATGTGGCAGTCGAAGGTATGGAATGGCCAGGAAACCGCGTTCCGCATCGCCACGGAGATGCTTGGCGTGCTGATTTTCGTCAGCTTGCCGGACGGCGAGCTGGCCTAATGGCTTGGTGCGAGTAAGCTCGCCTCTTCGCTCAGCAGATCAGCACGATCTTACCGGCCGAGCCAGGTTTGAGGATTTCCTCGTGCGCACGCGCCGCCTCCGCGAGTGGCAATTCCTTGCCAACGACCGGGCGCAAAGTGCCGTTTTCGAGTCCGGCAAAGAGCCCGGCATGGATATCCGCCTCTTCGGCCGGCGTAATCGCAGGCAGCACCAGCCCGCGGATTGAAGCGCGGCGCCCCATCAACTCACGGGGATTGATCGCGACCTCGCCGCGACTGCCGATCACGATGATGCGGCCGTTGCTGGCCAACAGCTTCGTATCGTGGGCGAGATTCACATTGGCGAGCATTTCCAAAACGATGTCGACGCCCCGGTTGCCGGTCGCCTTTAGAATTTCCGTTTGATAGTCGGCCTTGCGGTGATCGAAAACTTCATGCGCCCCCTCCCGCTTGGCGAGCTCGAGGCCCTTCGGCGTCCCTGCGGTGCCAAGAACTTTCAGACCCATGGCGCGCGAAATCTGCAGCGCGGCGATGCCCACGCCGCCACTTGCGCCGTGAACCAGTACCGTCTCGGAAGCGTGGGCTTTCGCTGAGTGGTAGAGCGCGTGGTATGCGGTTCCATAAGGCACCCAGATTCCTGCACCTTGTTTGAAATCGATTTTTTCAGGAAGCGGATGCACTTGCGCTTCGCGCGCGAGTGCATACTGCGCATAGGCGCCGGTGATGGTTTGCGCGGTATAGACCCGATCACCCGGCTTCACCTTTTTGACGCCCTCGCCAACGGCCTCGACTACGCCGGCGCCATCCGATCCGGGTGTATAAGGAAGCGGCGGCTTTATGGCGTAGGTGCCGGTGCGCATGTAGGTGTCATAGGGATTGACGCCGGAGGCATGAATGCGCACCAGCACCTCGCCGGCGGAAGGCTTTGGTGTGGCCACCTCCTCGAGCTTGAGGACCTCAGGACCGCCGAATTGATGAACCCGAATGGCTTTCATTTTTGAGTCTCCAGGTTTCGCAGCTGCCGGGCATCGGACTATTTGGACCGCACGCCTCTGCCCCGACCTGATCCCAGACCAGGGCAGTTTAAAGGTTGAGGTCCGCGGGGAGCTGGCAGCGATCCTGGCCTACGGCGAGGGGTAGGAAGAAGCCCGACCGCGCGGACCGGGGCGTTGCCGAGCAGATCGAGGTGGTTGCGGGGGACCGCAACCCCCTTTGCCGAACTACCTTGTGGCACCCACGCTAAAAGCGTTTTCGCAGGTATTATAGTATATCCGCTGGAAATTTCGAGTCATGCCAGCTGGCGGTTGCAGTCGCATTCGAACCCGTCTCATCCACGAATTCCCTTGCTAACAGGGAAATTAACAGGGAATTTTGCTGATCTCTCGCCTCGGGGCCTACATCGTCGCCTAAATCGTTTTCGAAAATTCAGTGACTTGCAGCAAAATTCCCCACTCAAGAGAACAGGGAATTTGCAGCTTGAGATCAGGGAAAAATTCAGCCCGAACAGGCAAAATGATCGGCATTGCAGCCGGGCGCTCTTAAAAGCAAGTACGTCCGCAAGGCTTCCCAAGGTCCCTTAGAAATCTGATTTTGTGTCCGGGTTACCCCCAAGGGCCGGACCCATGCTTTGAAGCAACCGGGCGGGCTTCGCCAAAATCACCGAGACCCATTTCACGCGACAATTTATCGAGCGCGGCGACGCGATTCTCGGTCGATGGATGGGTTGAGAACAGGTTGTCCATGCCGCGACCGGATAAGGGATTGACGATGAAGAGAGGGGCGGTCGTGGGATGCGCCTCCGCAGTGTCGTTCGGGACCGCTTCGGCGACGCGCGAGATTTTGATGAGCGCCGAGGCAAGCGCGTCGGGCCGACCGCTGATACGCGCGCCAAGATTGTCGGCCGCGTACTCGCGCGAGCGACTGATCGCCAT
>Ga0187781_10001393_pt1 | contig 18294 bp, 20 predicted proteins | sample 0715_SJ02_MP02_2_FD_132447 | JGI IMG/M metagenome (GOLD analysis project Ga0187781, IMG submission 132447) | Tropical peat soil microbial communities from peatlands in Department of Meta, Colombia - 0715_SJ02_MP02_20_MG | ecosystem: Environmental > Terrestrial > Soil > Wetlands > Peat | place... | reverse complement strand
GGGTCGCGCAGGGCGGCGAGCACTTTGCGGATTACCGTCTCGGCTTCGCGCCTATGGTTCACCGCTTCGAGAATCAGGACGAATTCATCGCCGGCGAGGCGGGCCAGGGTATCGGTCTCGCGCACGTTGCACTTTAGCCTCTGGCTGAATGCGCACAGCACTTCGTCGCCGGCGGCGTGCCCGAGCGTGTCGTTGATCGATTTGAAATGGTCGATGTCGAGGTAAACGAGCGCTATGCCCTTACCCGTGCGCCGGCTGCGTGCCATCGCATCGGGCAGCCGGCTTTCCAACTCGCGGCGGTTCCACAGGCCGGTCAGGGTGTCTTCGCGCGACTGCAGCAGGAGGCGCTGTTCCTCGCGGCGGCGTTCGGTGATCTCGTACGCGATCGAATAAAAGCCCCGGACAGCACCGTCGGGGGCTACATCGGGGATGTATTGCTGCTGGAAATGCCGCACTTCGCCGCTGACGGTGATTGGGTGTTCGAAACGCACATATTCGCCCGCGAGCACGCGGTCGATATAGGGTTTGGATTCCTCGTAGGACTCCGCGCCGCGGACTTCACGCACGGTCCGGCCCACGAGGAGCTGCGGATCGCAGCCGTGGATGAGTCCGCAGTAGCCGTTGGCGTAGAGCACGCGTTCATTGCGGTCGAAGTGCGAGATGCGAACAGGTAGATGATCGACGATGGTTTCGATCTGACGCCGTGTCTCCCGGCTTTGCCGGTCTGTTTCAGCGAGCAGACGAATGCGCAATTCAGCCACGCGCAGCCTGCGTAGGACGACCGCCACTGCTCCCGCCAGAGTCAGGATCGTCAGGCCGATCAAACAGGCAACGCCTATCATGAAGCACCCTGCTGTCTCAAACTTGGTCGCCGCCGCGCAAGTCCCTAAGGGCGGGCTGGCTTGCTGCCGTAGAGCAGGTCGTGGCAGGAAAGCCCCATTTCGCCGTCCAACGCTGCAGCGACGCGGTCAATGCACGGACCTCTCGTAGCATGCGATGGGCAGGGTAGCGAAGCCGCCTGCCGGGGTAGGCTCGCAGAAGCCGTGGTCGGGATGCCCATTTCTGCGTTTCCCGACCCTCAGGTTCCCGATGGACCTTGTCCAACCGAGCGGACGCTAATCGGCGATCCGCGGTGAACGAAAGACCGGGTCCGTCGCAGTCGGGTACAAGAGAGCGTGGGCAGATCAACCGATCGTCGGGACGATGAAAGTACGTTGGGATGGCGCGGCGGTGACAACCCTGCTGTCGGTGCACGGCGCAGTTGCGTTCCGGCCTTGTCCAACTCAAAGCCACGCGGCGCGTGCGCTATGTTGTGGCGCTTGCTTTCGCTTTGCGCAAGGCGCTTCGTCCGCTGCGGGTAGCAAGCTCGCTTACAACGCGCAAATTGATTTGCGAGGCAGCGTGCGCCAGCGGACCTTTCGGTGGTCAAGGGATCCGTGTCTATGGAGCAGACGCGTTTGCGTCGACGTGACTACAATTTGGACGCGAGGAAAGTATGTATCTCGATCCAATTGCCCGCACCGCGGCCGTACTTTGCAGCACGATTTTGCTGATCGCCTGTCAGAGCGCCCCGCAATCGTCGCCGGCGGCGACGACGCGCGCAGACAGCGCCGAGACCTGGGACCGCACCTCCTCTGATTTCGTGGAGCGGTACTTCAAATTAAACCCCGATTACGCGGTCTATGCGGGACGCCACGAATTCGACGGACAACTGCCCGACTGGAGCGAGGATGGTCTGAGGTCGGCGATCGAGCAATTGCACGTGCAGCACGAGCGAATTCACAACTTCCCGGTCGATGGCCTCGATGCCAGGCGGCGTTTCGACCGACTGGTCCTGCTGGGGAAGATCGAGGCGGATCTTTTCTGGCTGGAGTCCGCAAAATGGCCGTGGCGAAGCCCCAGCTTCTATGCGGGGATCGATCCGAATCCTTACGTGGCGCGCGAATACGCTCCGCTTGCGCAGAGACTGCAGGCTTACACAAAGTACGCCAAGGCGGTGCCAAACGCCGCCGAGCAGATCCGCCACAATCTGCACGCGCCGCTTGCTCGGACATATATCCAGAACGGGCACGCCCGCTTCGCCGGGTTGGCGCGCTTTTATGAGAAGGAGGTTCCGACGATATTTTCAGCGGTCGCTGATGCACGATTGCAAGCTGAATTTCGTGAGGCTAATGCCGGCGCTATCAAAGCGATGCGAGACTTGGACGCCTGGCTCACTGCCCAAGAGACGTCGGCAACGGATGACTTTGCGCTCGGTCCGGAGAAATTCCAGGAAATGTTGCGCACAACTGAAGGTGTGAGCGTGCCTTTGGCGCGCCTGAAGCAAATCGGGGAAGACGATTTGCAGCGCAACCTGCAGGCTTTGCGTGAAGCGTGCACTGCCTACGATCCAGGCGGCAGCGTCCAACGGTGCGCCCAGAAGATGCAGGCCCACAAGCCAAAGCGGTCGCCAATTGACGAGGCGGCGGCGCAGCTAGCGGATTTGAGGACATTTTTATTGGAGCACGATGTCGTGTCGATTCCGGGAGCCGAGCAAGCCTTGGTTCAAGAGGCGCCTGCCTACCGACGCTGGAATGCGGCTTACATCAATATTCCAGGGCCATATGAGAAGAATTTGCCGTCCGTTTATCGGATCGCACCGCCCGATCCGGTTTGGACGAAAGAAGAGCAGGCAGCCTACATTCCAGCCCAGGCCGGCCTACTGTTCATCTCCGTTCATGAGGTCTGGCCAGGGCACTTTCTGCAGCACTTACACGCCAACCGGGCGCCATCGCGTATCGAGCAATTGTTTTCCAGCAATGCCTTCTCGGAGGGCTGGGCGCACTACGCCGAGGAAATGATGTGGGAGGTGGGACTGGGCAATGGCGATGCGGAGACACATATCGGGCAGTTAACTTTTGCTTTGCTGCGCGATGTGCGATACCTCTCGGCGATCGGCTTGCACACTGGCGGCATGACGGTCGTGCAATCCGAGGCGATGTTCCGCGACATGGCGTTTCAGGATCCGGGTAATGCCCGCCAACAAGCAGCGCGCGGGACATTTGATCCTGCATACGGCAATTACACGCTTGGCAAGCTCATGATCCGCAAGCTGCGGGACGATTGGAGCGCCGCGCGCGGCGGACGGGCGGCTTGGAAGAGCTTTCACGATGAATTCCTGAGTCATGGCTCACCTTCTATTCCCTTGATTCGGGAGCTGATGCTCAGAGATCAAAGTGCGCCCTTGTAGCGCGCTTGTGGTTCCTTGGTGTCAGGGGCCCGGTTGCGGAAAATCGGCGAGTGTTCCGCTCGGTCCGTTTGCGCGCGAGGGAGTGTTCGCAGAGTTTGGGCGTTCGCCTTCGGGTGGTCCCGTCAGGGACAGATGCCGGCTTCGGGGCGCTCTACCACCGTGAACCGTCGGCCATCCGCTGCGCTTGCGGCTTTCACCATTGCCATTTCGAAGGCGAACAGCAAATCGGAGCACACCGTGGGATGGCGAAGGGACATCGATCCTCGCGGCGTAACCAGCAGTGGCGCGTGATTTACCGCGTATAAGGCGACGTCTTTTTTTGTGGAAGTGGTGCAGATGACGCCTTGCAACTACCGCAAGCCCCGAAATGAGCAACGATCGTCCTGCCAAAAAGCGTGCCGACCTGACGGTCGGCGGATCGGCCCGCATCTTGCGCGAGCCCCCAAAGCTCAGTCGGAGCGTACTCGCCGGCCTGTTCGGCATTGCGCAGGCGACCATCTCGGCAATCGAGAACAATCACATCTATTCGGGTGTCGAGCGTGCCAAGGTGCTCGCGCGCGCTCTCACGTGCCAACCTGCGGTTCTCGTGTTTTCCGGATGGGAAGTGCCTCTTGAATCTGCGGCACAGGTAAGTAATGGCAGCATGGTTGATGCGGTTCGTCCGCTTTGGATGGGACGATGGGACCGCGGTGGCTTGCAAGGTGCCCAGAGTGAATGCGCCTTGGCGTCGGAACGTCGAACCGCCTCGCGAGAGGTGACTCGATTGGATCTGTTTCTTCGGGGTCTCGCATCGCGTGATGACGAGCTTATCGCGTCGCGGATTCGCGCGTCTCGGATGCTTGCGAGCGTTCGCTTTCGAAGATGAGACCTCGCCACCGTCGATCGATTGCACACAATGCCGGCTGGTTTTGGCCTCACTACTGACGCTGCGAAGGATTGCAATGCGTCAATGTGCGGCCACTAGCTCGCACTTCAAGAAGCCTCTAGCATCATGCAATGGATGATAGCGGCAATCGAATTCGCCTCGACAAGTGGCTTTGGGCGGCGCGACTCTTCAGGACACGCTCGTTGGCCAGCCAGGCAATCGGTCTGGGTCGAGTACGCGTTGATGGCGTACGGATAAAGCCTGCACGCGAGGCGAGGATCGGTGAGATGCTCGACGTTCAGGTCGGCGATCAGAGGCTGCAGGTCGTGATAAGAGCACTGTCGTCGCAAAGGGGCCCGGCAAGCGCGGCGCGCGAGCTGTATGAGGAGACCGCCGAGAGCGTCGCACGTCGAGAGCGGCGTAACGAACAGGGGAAAACGGAGCCTGCGCGGTCGATCAAGGGCAGGCCAACCAAGCGCGACCGGCGTGAGCTCGGCAAGATCTTGCGAGGTTGAGGGCCGTCGTATTGGACTTGCACCGCACAACAGCAGTCCGCTGCTTGCTTCGCTGCAACCCAGCCAGCGCCACGGAGCATGCGTTTTGCGACCATGCGCAGTGGCTTCGCGTGCCTGCTTCTGAGTATGTACGTTACTCGCCTGTGCGGACTGCGAAGTTTTCTCGCGTCTGACAGGGTGCACGGGCAAACGAATTGGTGCAGTTGCTTCGAGCAAAAAACTCCACACGAACGAAGCCCCCGCGCCTTGCCGTTGCACGAGTTTCATTGCGGCTGCGGGAAAAATCGCCGCAGCGGGGTGCGCCCTCGCCGGGAGCTGCTAACGTGTCCGATGCACGCAAATCCAGATTTACAACGAAGATCCCTCGCGCGCTAAAAAATCGAGCTCTTCGGGCGTCGACGTGCGGCCTAATGCGCGATTGCGGTGCGGATACCTACCGAATCGGTCGATGATCAATTTGTGCTTGCGTTCGGATTCCAGGCTTGCTTGCATACCCGAGGCGCCGAACAACTTCATGGCCCAGTCGTGAATCAGCGGCGACTCGCTGTGCATGAACGGCATATAGAGGAAGGCACGCTGGTTCACGGGCAAGGCCTGGTCGGCGCCAACGCCCACCGCCTGCTGGGCCAGGCACAGTGCTAGAGGATCAAACGTGAAGCTGCGCGCGTCGTCGCGGTAGATGTTGCGCGAAAATTGGTCCAGCACAATGATTTCCGCAAGCCGCCCGGTCGGATGCTCCCGCCATTGGTACAGTTCGCAACGCGTGGCGGCGTGGTGGATCGTACCGAAGCGCTTCGCGATGTCGCTGTCGAATCGGGCATCGTGCGCCCACCATTGGCTCGGTCGAATCTCTTCGAACCAAAAGCGGATCACTTCCTTAGGGTCCACGTTGCCTCGACCGTCCCAAAATCGCTTCGCCTGCCAACTCGCGCCGCCAGATCCGTTCACCATTGCGACGGACCTCGCGCACGCGGTGAAACGGCACTTCGTGCACCGTCCCGTCGGCCTCGGTTGCCCGGAAGCAGAAGTGCTGGCCCGCTTCGAGATCGATACTCTCGATCGGCACACTTACAACCCGCTGTTCCATGCGATCGTAATAGCCGATCGTGAAGCGTCCAGCGCCGAAGCCTGGATCCCATCGAATACGGTTTAACAGATCCTGTATCGGAATCACGGCGCAGTCAATGAGCCAAGGCACGCACGCGCGCTAGGTCCAGCACGCCAGAGGCGCCCCAACCGCTTACGCCTGGTGGAACTTGCGGCCGGAACGCCTCGTACAGCTCGTAGGCTTGCTGCGCCAATTCCTCCGGAGGCAAGGAATTTGCCAGGGCGAGCAGCGCTTGCTCCACGGCGCCAAGCGCGGCACCAAATTTGCCTTGCAGGTAACGCTGAACGCTCTGGGGACTGACGGGCCGATCCTTGGAGAGCGCACGCAGACCCTCGGGCGTGTGCGTCACCGGAACCGCACGATGCAGCAGGTCCACATGCACAACCTCGCCCGGCGCGGCGCGCTTGCCCCTGAGCTCTTTCGGCGAGGGCTTGAAGATGCCTAAGGATCGTCCTTTTGCATAGGCATTTAGCCCGGCGACCACGCGCCCGAGCGTCAAGGCCTCATCGCGGCTAAAACCGAGCCGTTGCGCAACGATCGTGGCCCAGAGCGTGAGCACAGGTGCCCGGTTGACAACGACGCGAGATCCGCCGTGCGAGGCGGCCGCCGGTGCTGTCGAACCCGTCTTGCCTTTGCGCATCTGCGGTGTTCCCTGCGTACTCCCTTGAACGGGGCAAGGCAGTTTGATTTGTGCAGGGCAATGCGTCAATTCTTGCGGGCCGTGTTGCAAACTCGGCTGCGTACTTGGGGGGCCTTCATCGACCGAAGAGCGAGCTTGCCAATGACCTATCGTGTCATCCGCTCCCCCCTTCACCGGCGCGGGACAATCGGCGCTTGGCACTTTTACCGCTTGGCCGCTGCGCGTTGAGCCCAAAGAGCCGGCCAAAGACGCGTCGGCGCCAGGCATTGTGCTAGCGGTGCCAGCGCGGTCTTAGCGCGAAAAATCGAAGCTGCACCAAAGTGCGCAGTATCCGCATGAAGTGGCCAATGCAAAGGTGTGCGCCCGCAGGGATGCCCGCAGTATCTGCGGATTTATGCAGCTGCCGCAGGGCAATTTTGCATTTTTGATTTGCCTGCAATTGAGACAATGCGCCGGGTATGGCTTCTTTCGTTGCGCGGCGTCAATTTGGCAGCGGTCAAAGGTGACAACGGGCCATAGCCGACATGTGGAAGGAAGATCCCAGTTGATGAGCCGGTCGCTCTCCGCCAGACTCTCGTACGCCTTTGGTTTCGTGGTTGTTGCCCTGTTTGTCAGTGCGACGATGTTCTGGAACTTTAAGCATGCCGCTGAGCGCCACATCGATAGCGCCCGCAGAGATACGCTCGAGACCGCGGCTTTGGCCGACGCGCAAAGTGCACTCTGGGCGCTGCGTTGGGGTGTTGCCCAATACATCGCGGTGCCAGAAGCGGCAGTGCGCGCAAAAATTCTTGCGGACGGCGCAAAGCAGCGCGCCGATTGGGACCGTGCGGTATCGCAACTACAGGACCTCGACGCTGGTGGGACGCGGACTGCACTGCTTGCGAGCATGCGAGCGAACTTTGGCAAATACGCCGCGTCCCGCGAAAAATGGATGCAGCTAATGTCAGAGGGCAGGAGCGCAGAGGCCGTCAAGGAGCGTGCCGAAGTTACAACCCCAATGGGCGCAGCCACCGTTGAATCGATCAGCGCTTTAGTCGAACTACAGCGCAAGCGAAGTAGTGAGGACTCCGACACCGCGGGGCGTGACCTTGAGGCGATGAAATACTGGGGCATCGCGGTGCTGGCGTTCATGGTCTTTGCCGCCGTGGTGGCTTGCGCGATCGCGATCTGGGTCGTTCGTTCGATCAGCGGGTCGATCCGCCAGGCGGTCGAGGTGGTTCGCACGGTTGCCTCAGGAGATCTATCGGCGCAAATTGCAGTTGCAGGCGATCAGGAGATTTGCCAGCTGCTTGCCGAGCTACGCAAGATGAACGAAAGCCTCGCATCGCTCGTTGCACAGGTGCGTGCAGGTGCCGCTGGAATATCGCAGGCCACCGGCGAGATCTCTGCGGGCAACCGCGATCTTTCGCAACGCACGCAGCAACAGTCGGCCTCCTTGGAGCAAGCAAGCGCTTCGATGGAACAGATCACGAGCACCGTTCAGCAGAGCGCAGAAAACGCCCGCCAGGCCAATGATCTTGCCGGTGCCGCAAGGACCGCCGCCGAAAGAGGCGGCGACGTGGTAGCAAGTGTCGTGCAGACCATGGATGCCATCGCCGGCTCGAGCAAGCGGATGGCCGAGATCATCAATGTGATCGATGGCATCGCATTTCAGACAAACATCCTTGCCTTGAACGCGGCGGTTGAGGCGGCACGGGCGGGCGAACAAGGTCGCGGCTTTGCGGTTGTGGCGGGCGAAGTGCGCAATCTGGCTCAGCGAAGCGCACACGCCGCGCACGAGATCAAGGAAATCATTCAAGACAGCACGCAAAAAGTCGACGCGGGAAACAAGCTGGTCGGTGACGCGGGTTCGTCGATGGTGGAAATCGTCGATCGGGTCAAGCGAGTGACGGACCTGCTGAAGCAAATCTCGCAGTCCTCGTCGCAACAAACCGCCGGTATCGTTCAAATCAGTGACACGGTGACGCAGATCGACCGTGCAACACAGCAAAATGCCAGCCTTGTGGAGCGATCGGCAGTATCGGCAAAAAGCCTTGCGCAGCAGGCTGAACGCCTCCGGCAGGCAGTGGCTGTCTTCAAGCTCGGCGGCGGCAAAGAAGATGAACAAGTCGCGGTGGTGGGGCGCGGCGTTGCCAGCTAGCGATCCGCGTTCAAGCGCAACCCATTGAGTCGTTACGGCTCGTGTGCCAGGTACTTTGCGATGAGCCTCGTCTGACCTTCCCAACCCTGCTCATGGGCAGCGTACGCTCGGGCGCGGCGTGCCACGGGGATGCGATCGAAGCCCGATTCGCTGATTGTCAGCAGTGTGCCGTCCGGCGCCGGTGCCAGTGTAAATTCGACGAGCGTCATTGGCTCCTTTGTGAAGTCGATGGCCGATTCGACGGCGAACGGGTGCCATCGAAAGGAAAATCGCTGCATCGGTTCAATGCAGTCGACGACGCATTCGAAAGATTGTCCTGCGTATGGTGCCTGGGACTTGGCAATCTCCTGATCGACTTTTGTGGGAACGATCCGTCCGGTAAGGCGGGCGCCGGCAACAAAGCCGCCGTCAAAATCTACCCCGAACCAGGTGCCGAATTGTTTCGCGTCGCTGATAGCCTGCCAGACCCGCTCGCGGGGTAGGTGCAGCAAGACCGCCTTTTTAATGCGATCACAGGGCTCAGTCATAGGCGAAACCTCGGCTTCGAATACGCTAGCACGGTGCGCGCGCGCATGCCAATGCGGCCCTCTCGATGATCTGTGAGGGCGATCGCGCAGCCCCGCATCGCCTCCGAAAACCGCTTGCGCCGCAGCCGCTGCCAGCTCGACACCGCCCTTGCCGGTTGCGCGACTGGGCCCCGGGGCCTTCGCGCGCGCGGCAGTGCGATGGGCGCCTTGGTGCAAATTAGCGATGCACTCGCTCGAAACGTATCCATTGTTTGCGGGTCATGCCTTTGGGTCAAGGCGATGATTTTGCCTATTCGCGCCGACGCGTTGCCGGCAAACCGTAAATGCGGACCGATTAGGTACGTATGCCTGCGCGCAATGACGCAACGGCATCCGCGGGGGCTTTTGCACCGCCGCGGGTTGCGCCGAGAACGTCCGCGTGGCGGATCGCGAATCAATTCGCAAATCTCGCGTGTTCGTGACGCAGCTTCCGTGGCGCAAGCTTGACGTCGATCACGACTCGACCGGTCCCCGCGGCGGTAGCCTATGCAACCTGCTGTCCCATGCATTACACGACGATTCGCGCATGGCGTCCGCGCGAACGAGCTGCTTGTCTCGGGAGGTAAAACCGCACGATGGGAACGGAAAAATCGCAGCGCAAGGTGATCTACAAGATCACTTATCCGAACGGGAAAATCTACGTCGTGAAGGACTTAAGCAACTCCATCACCTGTTTCGGCGACGTCAACGAATCGCTCGTGGAAAAGGACTTCACGCGCAAACAGCGCCGAGACTTTACGGTTCGACGAGAGATCATCTGGGAGTCGGATACCGCCACCGATGATGAAGTCAGTCAGGTCGAGGCTGCCTATATACGCGCCCTAGGTGCCAACGACCCCAAGATGGGCTATAACGAGTGGCCCGAATTCAAAGGCGGGGGGTGAGAGCGCGGCCGGCAGCGCAGAACTGTCTGGCGCAAGTTCGACCGGGACCGTCAAACGCAAAAGGGCATCTTCGGCGAAATGGATTTGGTCACGGGGCACCAGCGCGGCCCTAGCGATCCCTTATATCGTGCGAGTCGAATCAAGGATCGCGAACCCTCCTTGGGGCTCGCGGTACGCCGAGGAAATACTCGCGATGTCCTTGACCAACGCAAATTGTTAAAAGTGGCCGGTGAGCTGCCCTAACCGTTGCGTATTGCGCTGTTCGACCAGAGCAGGACCGCCTTGGCGCTGCTTGAGCGCAAAAGCGGTACCGACCGGCGGTGCAAGCGTAGGTTGCGGCACGGCAGGCGCCGCTCTCAGCTTCTTGCTGTCCGGATTAAGAAAGTCCATGACCCATGCGGAGGTATGACGCTCGCATGTAGCGGCGCAGCTTCCGAGTGCCGGCGAAGGGCAAATCGATCCAATCGGCAAAACAAGAAAAGGCACTGATTGGCCGGCGCGCAGCAAAAGCCCTCCTCGCGTCTTGGGCGGCCGCGAAGAGCTTGCGTCCTCAGTTCTTTATTCGTACGAGCTATTGGCTTATTGCAAAAACATCACAAGTGTTCGGCCGTGCGATGGACAAAGGATTCGCATCACCAATTTTCGTGATCGACGTCGTTGTCGCCGCTGCCAGCGCGCTGCGGTGTGCGTGAGGCGGATTTATTGTGCGGGGAACTTTGTGAAGCGGCGCGAGTCGTATTTTGGGTTTGCATGTTGCACGGCGGAACCGATGGCCAACGCGAGCGTCATGCGTTCGTCTTACGCGTGTGCTAGACACTGCATCCGCGGGTGCGCGCTGGCGTCATGCGTTTGCTCGATGGGAACAATTCGCGGCACGACGCACAATGGCGGCGGGTCGCATGCTTGTGGCAAGGAGTGGGAATGACGGACGACTTGGAAGAAGCGCTCGCTGGGTCTGTGTGTTGGAGCCCTAGTGTTGGGCTGGTGTCGGAAGGTGCCGCAGCAGCACGTCCGATCCCCGAGCTGGTTTCCGAGATCTACGGCAAATCCCCTGCCCCTTTGCGAACGAAGCTACTTGAGTGTTTGCTTCGGCCGGTCGGCCCACTGGCGCTTGTGACCATCGCCACCGGCGCATTTGGCCACCTGTTGCATCGATTGACACATGATGCCTCGCCCATTTCGCTCGATGATGCCGCACGTATTACGTCAGAACACGTGCTGGAGCTCGCCCGTTACGTTGAACAGTGCAGTCCGCATGAACTGGTGCGCATCGGCTCGCTGGTTGCAGCGAGTCCCATGGGTGTTGCCACGGTGAGCGGATCGGCGCTGCTGCTCGCACTTGGCGCGTGGCGGGCGTCGCACTAAGTCTCAAAGAATTTTTTGCAGCAACAGAGCCTGGCCCGCGGCCGGGTCGAGCATATACGGCTTAAATCCAGCCCGTTCGTAAGCACGCAGCGCGCGCTGGTTGTTAGACAGCACTTCCAGCGTTAATTTGCAGCAATGCAGATTCGACGCGAATCGCTGTGCCCAATCGAGCAGCGAATGGGCAATTCCATGGCCGCGAAGCTCTTCGCGCACGACAATGTCGTGGATATTGAGCAGGGGTCGTGCCGCAAAGGTGGAAAAGCCGATGAAACAGTTGATGAGCCCCACCGGTTCTTCTCCCATGTAGGCAAGGGCACCAGCATAACCCGGGATTTTTCGCAGCTCCGGTATGAGCTGCTCCCGCGCGTTGCGGGTTAAACCCTTGCCTCCGCCCATCGGGTCGCGCGCATAGTGATCGAGCAATTCGATTAGCGATTGCGCGTGTGATGGGTTGTCTAGATCTACGGCCTCGACACGAATCGAGTTTGGCGTCATCAAAGCCACTGCCTTTCCGCGCGACGCATGAAAATTGCGCCGGTGCTCTGGCCGGCATGGCCGCCGTCCGGGCCCAGCCACGGGGTTGGCTTGCCGCTGCCGCGAGGTCGCCCCGGTGCGCCCCGTTCACTAATGGGCGCATTGCCCCTGTTTCTCGAACCAGTAGACAACGTTGCCGGCTACGACGATGCTACCGGAGACAACGGCGCTGGCGGCGGTGACCGCCCCCATCCCGACGAGCAGCGCGACACATCCCTCGTTCGCGCACCGTGCAAAACCCCCAACCTGAGCAACTTCGAGGTTCATCTGGCGCGCGTAAATCTTGCACTGCGAATCGTAAACGCTCGTGGTGCGCGGCACGTACACACAAGCCGCAAGCAATGCGCTGATCCACAAAGTGCTGCACTTCACACTTGCCGCCCGCTTTCTTTGTCCGAGCCGCTGACTGTAGCAAACGGCGCTGATCCGCGGCAGTGGCGAACGAGTACCGTTGCCGTGCGTTTTGATACCGCTTCGCGCTCCTGTGCAATCCAACAAATTTTCGCGTGGCAGGGAAAATCCCAGGATTTTTCGCCCGGTTGTGCTTGGCAAGCACCGGGGCCTATTCGGGATGCGTAGTCGCGTCCCGCATCAGCCCAACAGGGAGTATGGCCCGCCTTTTTCAATTGCCCGTCGGTAGGCGGGGCGCGAGCGGATCACCTCCAGCCAATGCTGCAAGCGTTGGTGAGCCGCACGCAAAACGCCACGCTTTTGGGCGGCCTCCAAAGGAAAACTCATCTGGATGTCGGCGGCGGTAAATTCTGCTCCCGCGAACCATTGTGAACGAGCCAGTTCCGCTTCCAGAAAGTCCATGTGCAAAGCAAGCTGCGGATCGATCAAGCGCGTCCGTACGCCGCGTTCGATGGCCCGAGCCAGGGGCCGCAAGAGCCAAGGCATCGGAGGACGAGAAATTCTGCCAAACACCAGCTTGAGCAGCAGCAAGGGCATCAGCGAACCCTCGGCGTAGTGCATCCAATACGTATAACGCAGGCGATCGTCCGAATCGGCCGCGGGAATCAGCCGTCCCTGACCCGGAACATTGACCAGGTACTCGACGATGGCGCCGGACTCCGCGATCGTGCGGCCGTCGTGCGTGATTACGGGAGCTTTGCCCAGCGGATGGATTGCGCGCAACTCGGGCGGCGCAAGTAAAGTCCGGGTGTTGCGCTGATAGTGTAGGATTTCGTAGGGAAGACCAAGCTCTTCCAGCAGCCACAAGACGCGTTGCGACCGGGAGTTATCTAGGTGATGGACGGTCAGCACGATCGAGTTGCTCCGGCGCACGTGAACGCGTTTTGCCGTCGCATTGCGCTGTTTACACCACAAGCCTCGCAGGGCCTCTGGCTCGATACCGGGCTGAGCGCCTGTGGCGCCCGCCGATGCACTACCAGCGCAATAAGCGCGGACCCATTACCGCACCGACAGCCGTAGGTATCAGCATACCGAGTAAATACCAAATGCCAAGAAACGGCGCAGCAAGCTCCGGGCAATGCAGCGAATACGCCACAGCGCCGAGCGCACCGGCGGCAGCACCGCCGAGCGCACCGGCCAGGCGCAATCGCGTCGGGGCAAAGCCGCGCATGATCCAGATCATGGCAAAAAAAAGCGGCACGGAGACCAGTGCGATCAGCAAGGGGCAGACGTTCGCGGTTTGTCCAAGTATCAAATCGGCCCGTTGCTGCGGGGCGGCGCCGATCAGGCTGAACGCCGCCAGAACCCACATGAGCAGCACCGGAGCGCCCAGGGCGAATGGCACCACACCGAGTCGGGCGCCTGGGCGCGACAGGCGCGCCACGCCCGCAAGGGCCGCCGCACCAAGGGCAACACAAAATGTCTCTCGAACCCAGAACATTGGTAAAAACGCCTCCTGCAGCAGCCGCGGGTGCAATCCAAGGACTCCGACCGCAAGAAGTAACGCGGCCAGGAACCCGGCGCAAACGCCAGCCAGGTAACGACGCGCGCGCTGCCCGCGTTGTACCGCCTCGGCACCGGTTGCAAGAAAGTCAACGAGCGCGTCGGTTTTCACGCCTGCCCCCTGACCTTTGCCGCAAGGGCCTTAAGCCCTCGATGGACACCGATTTTTATGGCGGACTCGGACATTCCCGCGCGCTGCGCGGCCTCGGCAACCGACAGTCCTTCGAGCTTGACGTAGAGGATCGGCAAGCGGTGGCGCTCCGGCAGCTCGGAAAGCAGTTTGGCGATATCACGACGCGCCTCGGCTGCCTCATTGTCCGACACGACGAGCAGTTCCCCTTCTTCATCCAGGGGATCGTGGAGCAGGACCGTACGGGAACGACGACGCAGCAAGTCGATCAGCTTGTAGCGCGCCAGTGCCAGCACCCAGGCCGTAAGTGGTTGTTTGCGGTCGTAGGTGTGGCGCTGATTGTGGACCGCCAATAGCGACTCTTGCACGAGATCTTCCACTTCTTCCGGCAAACGTGCGAGCCGTTTGCGCAAAAATGCCCGCAGGTGCGAGGCGAGCTCCTTTAGGAACGCGTGGTACGCGGCCGAATCGCCGTCCAGGCCACGCAACAGCAGGCCTCGCAGACGCTCCTCGTTCGATGGCATGAGGCCTTCTCCGTGTATTCGCACCGGCACTGTGTCTGGTTACAGCGGGCCAAAGTTCTTCGGTGCGGCGTCCGCGCCAAAACGGATTGTGCCTTGCCATGTAACCGAACGTCACCTCGGTGCGAAATAAGCAGAACGCCGGTTCGCGTGCGCGTTGCCTACGCGTGGCGCGCAGCCTGGGCACTTTTGAGGGGATATGACCTATGCGATTGCGCGGCGCAACGATCCTAATTTTCAGTGGCATATGGACGATCGCAGGGCCGGCGGCCGGCGCCGGTTCCTGTGCGGCGCGTAGCGGCCCACAAACCGCCGCGCTGATCGAGCTCTACACCTCCGAGGGTTGCTCCAGTTGTCCGCCGGCCGACCAGGCATTGGGTAAGTTACCAGAGCTGCTCGGACCCGGCGCCGAAGGATTTGGTCTCGCGCTACACGTCGATTACTGGGACTACATCGGATGGCGCGACCCGTGGGCCCAGGAAATATTCTCCGAACGCCATCGGCGTTTGGTGTCTGCAAATCATCACGACGTCGTATACACGCCGCATTTTTTCGTCGGTGGAATTGAGATGCCGCCGGGACAAGGCGCGCTGCGCCAGGAGGTGCTCGAGCTCAATGCACAGCCGGCTCAAGCCCAGATTCAACTGAGCGCGGGGCGGGCGTCGGGCGAAATGCTCACGCTAGATGCGTCCGCGCAGGGCGATGCGAGGTTAGACAGTCCTGCGCTGTATATCGTGGTTTCCGAAAACGGCCTAGTTTCCAACGTGCGCAAGGGAGAAAACGCCGGTCGCACGTTACGACACGAACACGTGGCTCGCACCTGGATCGGCCCCATAGCACTTCACAACGGAGCCGTCACGGTGCATCGCGAGTTGGCACTGCCGGACGCGGGCGGCGCCACGCGGTGGGAGCTCACTGCCTTTGTGCAAGACGAGCACACCGGCAAGATCGTGCAGGCGCTCGGGCTGCAACCATGCGCAGCCTTCTGAGGTGCCGGAGCGCTTTGATATCCTTTCGATATCGATTGCACCGCGGGAAAAACCGGCATGCGGCGCCTGACCTGTCGCTCGTTGCGGGAAGTCGGCGCACGTAGCCGGGAGGCTCGCAGCAGCAGCATCGAGGAGCCGACGAATCGGGTCGAACATCGATCCCGTGTGTAGGGGCGCAGCCGCCCGATACGACGCGCTGTAAAACTTTCGCTTCAGGACCTCAAGGTCCTGGTTTGCGCCATCTTGCAGCGAAAAAAAATGGCGACAACCGCGCCATGCCGTGCATGCGGTGCGTGTCTTCATTTTGCAGCCGCGGGCGCCTGGATCGTTTAGCGCCGGGCCGGTTTTTCCGGATCAAGGCGCAAGTCCAACTGGCAAACGCGTCACCGGCGAAGGCTGCTCGCGCGCAACGCGATCGCATTAGGGCAACCAACCACGGCGCCTGCTTGCGCAGGCGCCCGCCTAGCCGGCCGTACGCGGGTTGCTCGACGGTTGTGGGAGTGGCGCCGGTAGCATTACGATTCGGTCAAACAGTTGAAAAGACGGTCGGTACAACGCGAAGGAGCGGTCCCCGTGTACGAAGAAGACGATTGCGACATCAACGTCTTAAGAGGCGTGCTGCCACTGATGTCTCGCCATGCGGCCGGATACCATCCGATCAGCTACACGGTCTGGTACGAGTATGCGAAGGCCCGTCATGAGGCCCTGCGCCGCAGCATCGAAGAGGAGCTCAAGCGCCAACCGCGGCTGAGCGTTGCCCAAACCTACTTTTTGTATACCAAGCACCTCGTGGAGCCGGCCGAGCAGGCGTTGATGACGGCCCGCTCCGGACTGCTGGATCTGGTTGACCAGGTGAAAAAGGCGGTGCACGACGTCGACATCGATACATCGGATTTTGACGCAAAGCTCAGCAATTTTCAGCGCGACCTGGCGACGGCGAGCACCGTCGACGACATGGGTGGCCAGGTTCGTACGATGCTGGCGGAGACAAAGCGCGTGAGCGAAGGCATCGGCAAACTCTCGGTCCAACTCGATCAGAGCAAGTCGGAGGTGCGCCGTCTCACCGATGAGCTGCACCGAGTGCGCGAGGACGCGCAAATCGACGCGCTATCGGGTCTGCTGAATCGGCGCGGATTTGATCGCGAATTGCAACGCATGTCGCCAAAGACGGGGGCGCTGGAGGGGGCGCTATCGGTGATCATGCTGGACATCGACCATTTTAAGAAGATCAACGACACGTATGGCCATCCGCTCGGCGACGTCGTGATCTCCGTCGTTGGTCGCCTGCTCCGTGACTGCGTGGGCGAGTCGGGCATCGCTGCGCGCTACGGTGGCGAAGAGTTTGCCGTGCTGCTGCCCGAGCAGTCGCTCGAAGCGGCCCAGAACATGGCGGAGGCGATTCGAGTCAGCGTGCAAAATGGTCAAATCCGCAGACGCAAGGGCGACACGCCAATCGGCGGTGTGACCATCTCCGCTGGTGTGGCCGCGTGGCAAAAAGACGAAGACGTCTCTTCGGTCGTTGAGCGAGCCGACCGCGCGCTGTACGTTTCCAAACGCGCAGGGCGTAACCGCGTCACCGCAGATGGTGCCTAACGCGCGAAAGTGAGCCGCATTGCCGCCTTAGCGCGCAGCCAGCGCCGCGCGCATCCGCGGCCATAGCAGGTTCACCGCCAAGCCGGCCATCACCAACGCCGCGGCAAGCAACTTCCACGAGGGCAGCGATTCTTGCAGCCACAGTGCCGATGCGCCCATCCCAAACACGGGCACGAGCAGGGCCATCGGTGCGATCGTTGCGGCCGGATGCCGCGACAAAAGCCAACTCCATGCGGCATAACCGAAGAGCGTATTTCCCCACGCCTGCCATGCCACCGCAGCCCAAGTGCCCCAATTGGCTCGCTGTAGTCCTGCCAGCGTGGCGTCACGGCCCTCGAGAAGTAACGACAACACCAGTAGCGGCGCAATGCAGTAGGCACTGGACCACACCACATAGGCCAGCATGTTCGACGCAGCGGCCTGTACGGCGGCCATGTTTCCGCCAGCCCAGGCAAGGGCAGCAAGCAAGACAAGCACGAGCCCGCCAATTGTTGTCGCCCCATCGGCATGTGCGCCGATCACGATGATTCCCAGGGCAGCGAGCAGCAGTGCCAGCCACTGAAATGCGCGGACCCGCTCACGAGTTAGCCATATCGACAGACCGATTGTGAAAAACACCTGGATCTGAATGACCAGCGAAGCAATACCCGCCGAGATGTGGCCATTCATCGCGACATAAAGCAGCCCAAACTGCCCAACCCCGATCAAAATTCCGTATAGCGCAAGGTTCCTCCACGGTACCGACGGCCGAGGCAGAAAAAACATTGCCGGAATCAGGGCCAAAAGGAAGCGCAATGCGGCAAACAACAGGGGCGGCAGATCCCTGAGAGCGATCTTGATGACCACAAAATTGGTGCCCCAGACGCTGACAACGGCAAGCGCGAGCAGAAAATGACGCCACGGAAGGGTAACGGCCACGTGGAGATTTTCGCACGCGACCTTGTTTTGTCCGAATTGTCGAGATTTGGTCCGGCTTTTTGGACAACTGCGCGGCTAAGAGCGGTGCCAAATTGCCACGCCAACGTGCGTCGGTCAGGAGATCGTGCACGAGGAAGGACCAGTACTTTGGATAAAGCGGCAATTTATCGAAAGACCAATAAGGGTCTTGCGGAAATCACGTCGGGCCAGCGCACGATCGACCGTCGCTTACGACCCGTACTGATCCTCGTCGACGGCCACCGCACGGCCGCGCGCATTCACTCGTTAATGGGCGGGATCGGTATACAGGAGGAGGACTTCGACCAGCTCGCGGCCGGAGGTTTCATCGAGACCATTGCTCGTCCCGAAACCCTGGTTGCCGC
>Ga0187781_10001392_pt1 | contig 18306 bp, 12 predicted proteins | sample 0715_SJ02_MP02_2_FD_132447 | JGI IMG/M metagenome (GOLD analysis project Ga0187781, IMG submission 132447) | Tropical peat soil microbial communities from peatlands in Department of Meta, Colombia - 0715_SJ02_MP02_20_MG | ecosystem: Environmental > Terrestrial > Soil > Wetlands > Peat | place... | reverse complement strand
TCGGCGACGAGGCGCCGGCCTTCGCCGCCGCGCTCGCCGCCTATCGCGCAGGCGACTTCGCCGCCGGCGACGCCGCCGCGGCGCCGCTGCGGAACGAGGCGGCCATCGCGGCGGCGCAATGGGCCGGTCTGCGGCTGCATCCGCGCGAGGCGGGCTTCAAGCGCCTCCAGCGCTTTCTCGACGAGCGCCCGGATTGGCCGGCGGCGGAGTGGCTGCGCCGGCAGGAAGAGGAGTCGCTCTACGCCGAGCGCGCGTCGGACGCGGCGGTCAAGAGCTTCTTTTCCGAGGCGAAGCCTTTGACCAGCGGCGGCGGCTTCGCGCTCGCGCGGGCCCTCGTCCATGAGGGCGAGTTCGAGCAGGCGGCGGCGCTCGTCCGAAAGATTTGGCGCCAGAACGAGTTCAGCGAATCCTTCGAGAGCGCCCTGCTCAAGGAGTTCGGCGAGGTTCTCGCGCCGGCGGACCACAAATATCGCGCCGACCGGCTGCTTTATGCCGAGAAGAACGCCGCCGCGTTGCGCGCCGCGGCGCTCGCAGGCGAGGGCGAGACGATTCTCGCGCGTGTGCGCATGGCCGCCAACTCCAATTACGGCGACGACAAGCTCTTCGCCAAGGTCGCGCCCGCCCTGCAGAACGATCCGGGCCTGCTCTTCGCGCGCATCCATCTGGCGCGCAAGCGCGAGCACATCGCGGAGGCTGGCGCGCTGATGCTGAAGGCGCCGCGCGATCCCGCGCTCGCGATCGACGGCGACGCGTGGTGGGTCGAGCGCCGCCTCGTCGCCAGGAAGCTCCTCGACATCAGCGACGCCAAGAGCGCCTATGAGGTTTGCGCGGCGCATGCGGCGCGGAGCGTCTCAAGCAAGGTCGAGGCGGAGTTCCACGCCGGCTGGATCGCGCTGCGCTTCCTCAACGATCCCGCATTGGCGGAGAAGCATTTCGACGCCATCGGCGCTATAGCCGAAACGCCGCTGCAACTGTCGCGCGCCAATTACTGGCGGGCGCGCGCCGCAGAAGCGCGCCACACGGAGGAAGGAGACGCCGAAGCCCGCGAGCTCTATGCAGAAGCGGCGGCCTATTCGACGACATTTTACGGTCAGCTCGCGGCGGCGAAACTCGGCGCGGCGGTCTCTCCCCTGCGCGAGCCGCCGAAGGCGGCAGAGGGTGACGAGCGCGCGCTGGCGGTGCGCGTGGTCGAGCTGCTGCTGGCGGCCGGCGAGAAGGAGTCGGCGCTGACGCTCGCGATCGAATCGATGAAGCATCTTTCGGGGGAGGCGCAGATCGCGGCTTTGGCGGAAGTCGCGGCGCGCCCACGCGACGCGCGCATCTCGCTCAATCTTGGGAAGCTCGCAGCCAACCGCGGCATCGCGCTCGACGACATGGCCTTCCCTGCCTATGGCGTGCCGAATTTCAACACCTTGCCGGGCTCGGCATCGCGCTCGATCGTCTATGCGATCGCGCGGCAAGAGAGCGCCTTCGATCCGCACGCGGTGTCGTCGGCGGGGGCTATGGGGCTCATGCAGATGATCGCCTCGACTGCACGCAATACGGCCAGCCGCATGCGTGTGGGCTTCGATCTGCATCGCATGATCTCGGAGCCGGCCTTCAACGCGCAGCTCGGCGCGGCGCATCTCGGGATATTGCTTGGCGAGCACAAGGGCTCGTATCTCTTGACCTTTGCGGCTTACAACGCCGGCGGCGGGCGCGTGAAGGAATGGATCGACGCCTATGGCGACCCGCGCAAGACGAATGTCGATCCGATCGACTGGGTCGAGCGCATCCCAATCCAGGAGACGCGCAACTATGTGCAGCGCGTGATGGAGAATTTTGTGGTCTACCGCGCGAAGTTCGAGGATGAGGCGACGAGGGCGCCGCAGACTGACATGGCGAGGATCGGCGGGCAGTATTAGGGGATGCGAACCCCAGCTGCGGGCGCCATTTTGCTAGATTGCGAAACAATGCAGCTCATAGTCAAATTCTTGGCGGTTGAGTTCGCCGTCAATTCGACTTCTTGCGTCATTGGCCTGCCCCTTTGTAGGGATCGCAGTCCCGCAATCTTATATGACCCCGAAAGCCGATGAAGGCCCGCGTCCGTCCCCTCTCCCCGCAAACGGGGCGAGGGAGCAGATTTGACGCATCACGAAGGATCCGGCTCCTCTCCCCCGCAATTTCGGCTTTTCAACTCATCCCGGGTATATCTCGAACGAAATTCTCCATCTTCCTCTCCGCGCGCTCCAAGAAAAACCTATGACCGACGCACCCCGCTCCCCCTGGCCGATCTTCCGCTCCTTCCAAGGCGTCGGCTTCGTCGCGCTGCGGTTCGATCTCGTCGCCGGCCTTACGCTGGCCGCCATCGCTATCCCCGAGCAGATGGCGACCGCCCGCCTCGGCGGCTTTCCGCCACATATCGGCTTCTTCGCCTTCGTCGCCGCTACGCTCGCCTTCGCCGTCTTTGGCGCCAACCGCTATCTCTCCGCCGGCGCGGATTCGACGATCACGCCGATCTTCGCCGGCGCGCTGACGCTCATCGCCGCCGCCGGCACGCCCGCCTATGCTGAAATGACGACCGTGCTCGCTGGGCTCGTGGGCTTATTCCTGCTGCTCGCGGGCGTACTGCGCGCGGGCTGGATCGCCGACCTCTTGTCGATCCCGGTCACGACTGGCTTCCTCGCCGGCGTCGCTGTCCATATCGTCCTCTCGCAGGCGCCGGCCCTGCTCGGCGTGCCCGGCGGCGAGGGCGCGCTCTTCGCACGGATCGCGGCGCTCGCCGCCCACATCCATGCAACCAACCCGCTCACTATCGCCATCGGCCTCGGCTGCCTCGCGCTGATCTCGATCTGTGAGCGCATCAGCCCGCGCATTCCCGGCGCGCTGATTGCGCTGGCGCTCGCAACATACGCCGTTTGGCGCTTCGACTTGCAAGATCAGGGCGTGCAGGTCGTCGAAAGCTTCAGGGTCGCGGCGCTGCACATCGGCCTGCCGAACGCTTCTCTGGACGATCTCACCCACGTGGTGGGACTTGCCGCGTTGATCGCGATTGTCGTCATGGTGCAGACAGCAGCCGTCTCGCGCTCTTTTCCCAGCGACCCAAGCGGGACGCCGGACGTTGACCGCGACTATGTCGGGCTTGGCTGCGGCAGCATCGCCTCGGGCCTCATCGGGGGCTTCCCCGTCAATGCGAGTCCGCCGCGCACCGCGATCGTCGCCGAGACCGGCGGCAAGAGCCAGCTTTCCGGCCTCGTCGCAGCAGCCGTCGTCGTCACTGTGGCGGTCTATGGCGCGGAGCTGCTTGGCCATGTGCCGGAGGCGGCGCTCGCAGCCGTCTTGCTGTTCGTCGCCTCCCGCATCTTCCGCACGGGCGAGATGCGCGACATCTTCAAGAAGACCAAGGCCGAATTCGCGCTCGTGGCAGTGACGGCGCTCGCGGTCGTGATGCTGCCCGTGCAGACGGGCGTGGCCCTCGCCATCCTGCTCTCGCTGATGCACGGCGTTTATATGATGACGCGCACGCATCTCATCGAATATGAGCGGCTTGCGGGCACGACCGTCTGGTGGCCGGAGAGTCAGCGCTTCGCCGGCGAGAAGCTCAAGGGCGTGCTGGTCGTCGCGTTCCAGGCGCCGCTGTCGTTCCTCAATGCTTACAGCTTCGCCCAGGAGTTTCGCAAAGCGCTGGCGCGAGTCGACGGCGGGCTCCAGCTCGTGGTGCTGGAGGCCAGCAGCGTCGTCGAGATTGATTTCACGGCCGCGCGCATCCTGCGCAACGTCATCAAGGAGTGCCGGGAACGCGGGGTCGATTTCGCCGTCGTCAGGCTCGAATCGGTGCGTGCGCAGGCGGCGCTGGAGGACTTCGGCGTCATGGCGGAGCTGCATCCGGAACGTCTGTTCCATAGCGTCGACGAGGCGACGCGGGCGCTCTCGCCTGGCGCGCAAGTGATCGAGACGAGCGAATGAAATAAGTCGCCAAGCGTGGGCGTATCATGTAGCCACAGAGTTGCCGACGCCGTCGTCCTCGGGCGGCTGGAGACGAGCGCGGCCGCTCCAGAATTTCGGGTTTAAGCATCCGCGGCGCCGCGCCGGCCCAAGTCGCCCAAAGACTCGGGACCTTCCGGATTGCAGCGAGCGACCAGCCGCTCGATCCAGCGCCGCCAAAACGAGGTGATGTCAGCCGCTTCGCCAATGCCATGGCCTTGGGCGAGCCGCTCGACCGCGTGAAATTGCCGCGCCCTGCAGGCGCCGGCGCTCGAAACATACAGTTCGCGCTACGCTTCGATGCTCAAATGCGACGCTATCGTCGTCACGCTCTCTTTCTTGGCGAACCATGACGAGGCAGCCCGCCCTTCCGGCTCCAGGCTCGGAATCCCGTTGGATCTGGTCGATCGCCTGGAAACCGTACGATTCTTAGTGTCGCCGACTTGGGGTGGGAGGCGATCCAGATTGCCTTGAGGGCGCTCGCGCTCGAGAAAGCACTCGCCATGATCGCCGATTCTGCTTCGGCAAACATGTGACGCCCTGGGCCTACTCGCTTGAAAGCTCCTCGACACGGAATCCTTGAGCATAGAGCAGGGCCGTCAAATCGCCGTGGTCGATGCGATTACGGATCTGCGCGACCACGAGGGGTTTGGCGCGAAACGCCACGCCGAGGCCGGCGGCTTTCAGCATCGGCAGGTCGTTGGCGCCGTCGCCGACGGCAAGCGTGGCGGAGAGCCCAACGCCTCGTTCCGCCGCGAGCCGTCTCAGCGCCGCCTCCTTGCCCTCCTTGCCGACGATTGGCTCGAGCACCTTCCCCGCGAGCTTGCCGTCTTCGATGACGAGATGGTTTGCGACCACAGCGTCGAAATCGAGCATCGTTTGCACGTGGCGCACGAAGAAGTCGAATCCGCCGGTCACGAGCGCGACGAACGCGCCATGCGCGCGGGCGGTGGCGATAAGAGTGCGCGCCCCTGGCGTCAGGCGGATATTCGCGGCCGCTCTGAGCAGCTCGGCCTCGGGCAGGCCCTCAAACAGCGCCACGCGCGACTTGAGCGCTTGCGCGAAGTCGATCTCGCCGTTCATCGCCTGCCGAGTGATCTCCGCGACCTTTGGCTTGACGCCGATCAATTCGGCCAGGTCGTCGAGCATCTCATTTTCGATGAGCGTCGATTCGAGGTCGGCGACGATGAGGCGCTTACGCCGCTCGGCGGCGGGCTGAACGACAAGGTCGACCTTCGCTGCGGCGAAGCGCCGCCCGATCGCGGCCCGAAGGGCGGCGGCGGCGAGGTCGAGGTCTCCGCCGCGAAAGAAAAGATCGCAGGCCTGGCGCGGCGCGAGCCAGTCCGGTTCGCCGACCGCGCCGCCGAGCCCTAGGAGCAGCTCTCGGGCGGTCTCGCCGACGGCCGCGACCGGCGTTTCCTCGGGCGCTGCGCCGATCAGCGTCAGCACGCAATCGAACATGGCACGCTCCCGTCACCCGCCCGGGGCGGCGGGGTCAGAAGCGCCATATCATATCCGCGGACCAGATCGCGATATGGCTGTCCGCGCCGATCGTCGTCGGGCTTGTTTGCGGCTGCGGCGAATTCTGCTCGAAGGCCGGCGCCTTCGGCGAATTATCCGCCACGCCTAACCTTCTCAAGGGCGTAACGGTTAAGTTGGCGATTTCAAACGACTGGTCGCGCGGGAGCGTTTTTCCAGATGCGTCCGAGCATTTTTGCGCTTCGTTTCTAAAATCCCCATTGTTAAGTTTCCCGGGCCTCGCCATCTTCTTAGCCGTGCCGATTCGCGCGAAGCGGGGAGGGCGCAAAGCAACCGAAAGACAGGAGAGGATCATGCCGAAGCTTGCGAAATTGGCGATCGTCGCGGCGCTGGCGGCGGGAGTGGTGGCGTCGACCGCATCCTACGCGGCGAGCCGGCGGACCTGGACGGCGGGCGAGAGACACGTGGCGGAGCTGCTGCGGCTGATGGACCAGGACAAGAACGGTCGCGTCTCGAAAGAGGAGTTCATGAGCTTCATGTCGGCGGAGTTCGATCGCCTCGACCGGAACAAGAGCGGCGAACTGGAGCCCGAGGAGCTCTCCCGTTTTCACTACGCGCCCTCCCAGAGCGGCGCGCATGTGAACCCGCACAAATGAAAAGTTCCCTGCAGGGCGGCCGCGTCGCGCCGCCCTCGCTTCGCCAATCACTGCTGAAAGACGAAAGTTTCGCGGCGCGCCGGGGCCTCCGGCTGTTTCGCGCGCGCCGTGATCCGCTCCAGCGCTTCGCAATAAACGTCGCTGAGGATACGCATCTCGACGCGCCCGCGCGCGGTCTTACTGTCGAAACCATCCACGGGCACGAGCTCGCCGCTGCCTTCGTCATAGGCCACGACGACCCGATCGACCGCCATGGGCATGGCTAAACCTTCCGCGTCGGCGAGCGCCGCGATCTGCTGCCGATCGACGAGGCGGACGGCGTAGCGGTCAGAGCCGTCCGCCTGCAAAAGCTCGAACGCAAGCTTCTGGCCCATGAATTGAACTCCCTCGCGCTTCAGCCTTTCGCCGGACGAGCCCTGCGGCTTGAAGGCTCCCGCTAGATAAATGCGCCGTCCGTAAGGTCTCAATCGCGAATAGCGCGCCGCAGTGTAAAGATCGCATAAAGGGCCGGGCCGCGGGCCGCTTCCCCGGTTGGGTCGCGCTCGCCGGTTTTCAGCCTTCGATCTCCTCCCGCTTGATTTCGAGCTCGAGCCACTGTTCCTCGGCGGCGGCAAGTTCAGCTTCGGCCTCCGCCAGGAGCGAGCCGGCGCGGGAAAATTTTGCCGGATCGCGCGCATAGAGGTCGGGGTCGTCGAGGAGAGCTTGCAGCTTGGCCTTCTTCTCGCGCAGCTCCTCCATCTTCGCTGGCAACGTCGCGAGCGCGCGCAGCTCGTTGAAGCTGAGCCTCGCCTTCGCTGCGGGCTTCTCGCGCGGCGCGGGCTTCTCCTTCGGCTCCTGCTTCGGCGTCTCTGGCCTCGAGCGCGCCTCGACGCCGGCGCCGCGCTGCGCGACCATGTCCGAATAGCCGCCGGCATATTCCACCCAGCGCCCGTCGCCTTCCGAAAAAACGACCGAGGTCGCCACGCGGTCGAGGAAATCGCGGTCATGGCTCACGACGATCAGCGTGCCCGGATAGTCTTGCAGCATCTCTTCCAAGAGATCGAGCGTCTCGAGGTCGAGGTCGTTCGTCGGCTCGTCGAGCACGAGCAGGTTCGACGGTCTCGACAGCGCCCGCGCCAGCATGAGCCGGCCGCGCTCGCCGCCCGAGAGCTTCGACACCGGCGTGCGCGCCTGTTCCGGCTTGAACAGAAAGTCGCGCATGTAGCCGGCGACATGACGCCGCTCGCCGTTGATCTCGACATAGTCCGAGCCGCCGCCTGTCAGCGCGTCCTGCAAGGTGAGCGCGGCGTCGAGGCTCGCTCGGCTCTGCTCTAGCGCAGCCATGGCGAGGCCGGAGCCGAGCTTGACCTTGCCGCTGTCGGGCGCGAGCGCGCCGGTGAGCAGCGAGATCAGCGTGGTCTTGCCGGCGCCGTTGGCGCCGACGACGCCGAGCCGGTCGCCGCGCATGACGCGGGTCGAGAATTTGTCGACGATTCTGCGCTCGCCATAGCGCTTCGAAATTTGTACAGCCTCGACGACCAGCGCTCCGGAGGCCTGCGCCTCGCTCGCCTCGAGCTTGACCAGCGCGGTCGGGCCTACGCGGTTGCGCCGTTCCGCGCGCATCTCATGGAGCCTCGCCAGTCGCTGCATGTTGCGCTTGCGCCGGCCCGAGACGCCGTGACGCAGCCAATGCTCTTCGGCGACGATGCGGCGGTCGGCCTTGTGCGCCTGACGCTCTTCTTCTTCGAGCTCCCTGTCGCGCCATGCCTCGAACTCGCTAAAGCCCCGCGCGAGATGGCGCGTTCCGCCGCGATCGAGCCATAGGGTCTCGCGCGTGAGGTCTTGCAGGAAGCGGCGGTCGTGGCTGATGAGAACCAGCGCGGCGCGCAGGTTCGACAGCTTCTCCTCGAGCCACAGGATCGTCGGCAGATCGAGGTGATTCGTCGGCTCGTCGAGTAGGAGGATGTCGGGCTCGGCGGCGAGGACTCTTGCGAGCGCCGCCCGGCGCGCCTCGCCGCCCGAGAGATGTTGCGGATCCTCGCAGCCGGAAAGACCCAGCTCGCTCACGAGCAGCCCCGCCCCATGCGCGTCGCTGAAGGGGCCGAGCCCCGCTTCGACATAGGCGCGCACGCTGCCGAAGCCCGAAAAATCCGGCTCCTGCGGCAGGTAGCGCAGCGATGCGCCGGGCTTTAGGAAGCGCTCGCCCGAATCGGCCTCCAATTCGCCGGCGGCGATCTTGAGCATCGTCGACTTGCCTGAGCCGTTGCGCCCGACGAGTCCCACGCGCGCGAAAGGCGCGACGGAGAGCGAGGCGCAATCGAGCAGCGGCTTGCCGCCGAGCGTGAGGGTGACGTCGGTGAGCGCGAGCAGCGGAGGGGCAGCCATGGGGTCCAAGCTTGGAGCGGAAGGGCGGGCACGCCTTAGCACCTCGGGCCCGCAAGGGAAACGTCGCCTCGCCGCCGGTGGACGGCGGTTCAACCATCGGTTTTGAGCTCTCAGCCCGCGTCGGCGAACGATTCGGAAGAGCTTTGCGCTCTGGAGGGCTTCGACCGGCGTCGGTCAGGACCCTCGTCGAACCCTCTGTAGGCAACGAGAATCAATGAAATGAAGCCTCGTTGAACAGCCGCGTGGCCTTCCGATAGTATCTTCCACATCTCAGCCAAAATGCGTAAATCAGGAGGGCCCATTCAGTGTGGGGAAAGACCAATGAACAAAGGCCGGGAGCCTCGCCGCCAAACCGAACAGCCTGAGCTCGATGGTCAGGCGCTCGAGACCACCTGGGCTCGTTGGGCGCCGTTCTATGATGTGATCTACTCGACGTGGCTGGAATCGGCGCGCAGGGCCGGCGCCGCCGCCGCATCACAGGTCCAGGGTCTCATCCTGGACGTGGGCGTGGGAACAGGTCTCGAGCTGCCCATGTTTCGGCCCGATGCTCGCGTCATCGGCGTCGATCTCTCCGAGCCCATGCTTCGTCGAGCGGTCCATCGCGTCCAGCGGGAACGGCTCTCCCTTGTTCAGGGACTGGCCTGCATGGACGCGGCCCGGCTGGCTTTTCCGGATTCGAGCTTCGGCTGCGCGCTGCTGATGTTCGTCTTGACCGTCACGCCGGACCCGGCGGGAGCGCTGGATGAAGCCGCGCGCGTGATCAGACCGGGTGGGGAGATCATGGTCGTCAGTCGAATAAGCCCCGACACGCCGGTGCAAGCCGCCGTGGAGCTATGGATCGGGCGGCATTTCGCCGCGCACCTCGGCTGGCGCCCATACTTCCCCTGGGCGGTCATCGGCGATTGGCTTGCGGCTCGGACAGACATGCGTCTGGTCGAACGACGCCCCATCGGACCTTTTGGATTGTTCACCCTCGCCCGCATACGGCGGACGCGGTGAAGGGACAGAGCCGACGTTCGCCTCACAGGCAAAGGATTAGTCGTCCCGACACGCTTGGCGGAGCGAGGCGCCTCTCGCGGGGACGGTTCTGTCGATCCAGTCGCGCAATTGCGCAAAGGCGCCCGGTCCCAGCACCACGTGGCCGCCGCCCGGCACGCCAAGAAACGTCTTCGGCTCGTTTGCAAGCTGAAAGAGCCGCCTTCCCGAGCTGACCGGGATGACGCGGTCGCGCTCGCCATGAATCATGAGCAACGGCATCCGCACGCTGGAGATCGCCAGATCGGATCGAAACTGATCGCGCATCAGCCACCTCACCGGCAAAAGCGGAAAACGACTCGCGGCGACATCCATCGCCGATAAAAAGGGCGCCAGGAGAACGAGGGCGGCGGCCTCATGCTTCGAGGCCAGACTCACAGCTATGCCTGTCCCGAGCGACGCCCCCACAATGATGAGTCGATCAGCCCCATATCGCTCGCAGGCCGCGCGGTAGGCGGTTTCGGCATCCTGCATCATGCCGGCCTCAGTCGGCCGACCGGTAGAGCCTCCGTAGCCGCGATAGGAGACCGCCAGCACGCCGAACCCGCTCTCCGCGAACATGCGCAAGCGCGGAGCCCGGTTGACGAGCGCCCCGCGGGCCCCATGAAGATATAAAATTACTGGCCTCCCGCGCTCGGGTGGAAAATGCCAAGCGACGAGAACCTCGCTGTCGAGGGTCTCGAGTCGCAGCTCTTCCCCGCCGGTCACGCCGGACAGCACGATCGGCGTGTGGCGCCGGTCGGGAAAATATTGGAGTCGACGTTGAAAAACCGCGAGGCCGAGAACCGCGAGCCCATAGGCGGCCCCGAGCGCCATCGCAGATGTCTCGATGGGGACCATTCGCGCCCTCTTATCGAGGAGACCAAAGCGAATGCGCTCGCTCGCGCCCTTGTCAGCCGTTGAGGTCATTCGCACTCGCGCCGTCTTTTAGGCCAGGACGTGCGGCTCGAGCAAGGCCAGGTTGAGTCGCTTTGCGCCTTGCGCTCATCCAAGCTGTCACGAGCCGGCGGCGCCGAACGCAGGTTGGAAATTCGTGCAAATAATTCGGAGAAAATCACCTCATTCAACAAACTTCAAACCGCTGCGCAGGAATTGTCATACCCTGTTCACGAAACCGAAATAGCGAAGCCGAAAGCGGCCTCGCGTTTGAAGGTGCCCCATGCAAAGCTTCCTCCAAGCCCTGAAAGTTCAGCGTTGGGACGACCATCGCTATTATCATCAGAATCGCATCAACCAGACCCTGCATCTGGTGAGCGCCTTCAGCTTTCTATATTGCTACGCGCTGCTATTGAAGGATCCGGCCCTCGCGGCGATCATCGCTTGGCTCGTGTCTATGTTGACGCGGCAAGCCGGTCACTTTTTCTTCGAGCCGCGCGACTATGACGACCTCAATCACGCGACCCAAGAGTACAAGGAATCAATAAAGGTCGGCTATAACCTCCAGCGTAAACGGGCGCTCATGGCCATTTGGGCCTTGTCGCCCTTACCGCTGCTGGTCGATCCGACGCTGTTCGGCCTTTTCGGAGCGCCCGCTAACGCGGGCGATTTGCTCCGCCATGTGGGATACATCTGGTTCTTCGTCGGGGCCGCCGGTTTCTTGTTCCGCATCGGTCAATTGTTCGTGCAGCAAGATGTCATGACCGGGGTCGTGTGGGCGGCAAAAATCCTGACGGACCCTTTTCACGATATACAAATCTATCTGAAGTCTCCGCTTTATCTGTTCCGCAAAGCTGAGAGCCCGCATGCCGGCACCGGCTACGAAGACTGCCAGGAGCCGGATTCCGACGATGAGGCGGAGCCCGCTCACTGAGATCAACTGGTCACGAAGCGAGAGAACAGGCGGCGCGCCAGCGTTTCCCGTAGGATGCGCCGCCGGATCGATTTGTTCGTCGTCTCGGGCGCGCGCCAGAACCATCCGTCTTCGCGCATTTTTTTGCCCGCGGCGACGAATCGCTCGACGACTTCCACAAAATTCGCGTCGGTATAATTGAGACTGAAGATCAGTCGCCCAGTCCCGACCCAGCTCAGAGCGAGGCCTTCCGCGCGCAAATAGAATTGCAGCATCCAGTTGTAGCGGGACGGCTCCGTGAAGCAGACCGTCCAAATCGTCGACATGTTCGCGACCTCGATCGGCAGCTGCGCTTGCTTTAGGCGCGCATTCAGCATCTGCGCGCGCGCGTCCCATATCCGATCGATATCTCGGTAGAGATCCGCCGTCTGCGGGGTCGCGAGCTTTCGAAAGAAGCTGCGCATCGTGGTCATGACATAGGGATGCGAATTGAAGGTGCCACGCGCGAAGCAAATATCGGCGGGACGATGCTCGCGGAAGCGCCGCATCAACTCCTTGCGGCCGCACAGGACGCCGACGGGCAATCCGCCCGCGACCGTCTTGCCATAGGTGACCATGTCGGCGCTTACGCCGAAATATTCTTGAGCGCCGCCTCTCGCGAGGCGAAATCCGACGAGCACCTCGTCGAAAATCAGGACGATACCGCGTTCGGCGCACACGGCGCGCAGCTCCTTCAACCACTGCGTATAGGCAGGCCTGTCGAAATGCGCCGCGCGCGCGCCGTCGACGAGCGAGGAATCCGAGGCTGCCGGCCTGTTCGGCGCCAAGGCTTGCACAGGATTGACGAGCGCGCAGGCGATGTCCTTGCGCGTGCGCAACACGTGCAGGGTGTCTTTGGACATTTCCTTGAGCGTATAGGTCTCGTGCGCCGGGGCGGGATTGCCGATCCCCGGCTGCACGTCGCCCCACCAGCCATGGTAGGCGCCACAAAAGCGAACGAGATGCGAACGGCGCGTGGCGTAACGCGCAAGCCGCACAGCCTGCATCACCGCTTCGGTGCCGGACATGTGAAACGAGATCTCGTCAAGGCCCGAAATTTCCCTCAAGAACCGCACATTATCAGCGATGGCGGGGTGATAGGCGCCGAGCGCCGGCCCGAGTTCGTGCGCATCGGCCTCGCCTTCCGCAATCGTCGCCTTGTAAAAATCGTAGCCGAACACGTTCACGCCATAGGAGCCGGAGAGGTCGAAGAACCCATTGCCGTCGAGATCGGTCAGCTTTACGCCGCCAGAACTGCGCATGAACACGTTCGCCGGCAACTTCTCCCGCACATAGCGGCTGAACTGAAACGGCGTGCGATAGCGATCGGTGAACTGCAGGTCCGACACGGCGCCGCTGATCTCGCCGCTAAGCCGCGTCGTCTCGGGGTATCGCAAGCGATAGCTTTCGGCGAGCCGGGCGAATCCCGCCCGCCGGCGCCGGGCGACTTCGGCGGGCGCGTCGTCGCAATTGAAGAAGCGCGTTTCGTCATATTCATACAAGGGCAGCAAGGACGCGACGAAACGCGCCATGCGCGGATGACCCGCGAGCGAAGGGTGCTTCGCCCGCGAGAGCTCGAGGCGTCGCTTAAGTTTCACGGCTGACGCCGTAAGCGCCGCCGCGGCGACCGCATAAAGCGGAAGTGTCTGGGTTTCGATCGTCATGAACCGGACATCTAGCTGTGGGACTTGACCTGAGCATGACGTTTCGACGCAAGGCGCTGCGGCCATTTGAACAGGAGAGCGTGAATTTCCTGGTCACCAATCTGATCGGGCGCCGCGTGCTCACCGAATTCATGGGCTGGTTCAGCAAGATCGAGCACCCTCTCGTGCGCGATCTCTCCATCGGCGTCTGGCGTCTCTTCGCCGATCTGGATTTGAGCGACGCCGCGAAGCAGCAGTTTCTGAGCCTGCACGACTGCTTCGTGCGCGAATTGAAGGATGGCGCCAGGCACATCGACGACAGGCCCGAGATCGTGGTTAGTCCTTGTGACGCTATCGTGGGAGCGTGTGGCCAAGTCAACGGCGACGAGGTTCTGCAAATAAAGGGCATGCCGTACGCTCTCGGCGAGCTTTTGCACGACCCTGAGCTGGTCGAGGCGCATCGGGACGGCTGCTACGCCACCCTTCGACTGTTGTCGAGCATGTATCATCATTTTCACGCGCCGCAAGATTGCCGTGTGGACCGAGTGACATACGTCTCCGGGGACGTCTGGAACGTCAATCCAGCCGCGTTGCGGCGCGTCGAGAAGCTGTTCTGCAAGAACGAGCACGCCGTCATACGCGCCCGGCTCGCCGGAACGGGAATACCCATCACGCTGACGCCCGTCGCGGCCGTGCTCGTCGCCTCCATGCGCTTCGATTTTCTCGATGCCGCGCTGGATTTGAGGCGCAGCGGGGCGAAGGTCTTCGCCTGCTCGGCGGAGTTTAAGAAAGGGCAGAAGATGGGGTGGTTCGAGCACGGCTCGACGATCATCGTGTTCGCGCCCAGAGGCGTGTGCCTGCACGAGAGCGTCATCGAAGGCGCTCGGATCCGTGTCGGCGAGCCGCTGATGCGGCTGTCGTAAGGCGGCCGGGACTGCTCGCCGTCGACGCTTATTTCGGCGCGCTCGACAGATCCCAAATCACCGCGGCGCGCGACCGAGCGTGATGGCGAGGAGCTCGCGCCGCGGCGCTATGACGACGGCGCGCAAGATCCACACTGCCGACGCTCCCGCGACGAGCCCGAGGCCCATGAACAGCGACCACATCGGCGCGCCATGGTCTTGCAAGCCAGCGACGACCAGACCGCCCGCGACGATCGCGCCGGCGTCGAGCACATTGACCGCGCCGATAGTTCGCGCACGCTCCGCTTCGCGCGACTCCGCCTGCAAGGCCGCAGAACTCGGCACGATGATGAAGCCCCCCGCCGCCGAGAGCAGCATCAGGTCGATGAGCGCACGCCAGGCGCCGGGCGTGGCGAAATATGGGGCGGGCGCAAGGGGCGTCGATTGCGCCGCGGGCGGGAGTCCGCCCAGCGTCAGCGCAAGGTCGACGCAGACCATCGCCCCGATCGCTGCGCCCATCGCCGCGGGAAGCAGCACGATCCCACCGCGCAAAAAATAGGCGGCGAGAGCGGAGCCGGCGCTGATTGCGATCGCGAAAGCCGCAAAATGCAATGTCACGACGAGCTCCGAACCCCGCAACTCGCGCGTGACGAGCGTCGGCAGCAGCGCCAGGATCACAGCGCCGATGAGCCAGAAGATCGTCGTGACGAGGCCGAGCCGCCAGAGCCGCGTTTTGCGCCAAATCTCATAGAGCAGCGCCGCCGTCGCCCGCGCGATGTTGAAGTCGAGCGGAAGTTCCGGGGCCGCGCGCGGCGTCGGCGGCATGAAGCGCGCGGCGGCGTAGCTCGCCGTGGCAAGGCCGACCATGGCGGCGGCAGTGAGAGCCGGCTCGCCCCCGCCCGACATGGACAGCGCCCCGCCGGTCGAGCCGAGCAGGATCGCGACGAAGGTCGCGGCCTCGATGAGCGCATTGCCGGCAGGCAGCTCGTGTTGCGCCAGGAGATCAGGCAGCACGGCGTATTTGACCGGTCCGAACAGGGCGCCGAGCGCGCCGAAGGCCGCAAGCGCAAGGAAGAGCAGCGGCAGCGAGGCGAGGAAGAAGCCGAAGCCCGCGAGCGCGGCGCCGGCGATCTCGACCAGCTTCAGCCGCTGCGCCATGGCGGCCTTGTCGTATTTGTCGGCGAATTCGCCGCCCAGCGACGAGAGGATGAAATAGGGCGCCATGAGCGTCGCCGTGGCCAGAGTCGCGAGCGCCGCTCCTCTCTCGCCGCCGACATGTCCAAGGATGAACAACGCGAGCGCGCTCTTGAAGAAATTGTCGTCAAAAGCGGCGAAGAACTGGCACCAAAACAAGGGCGCGAAGCGTCGCGCGGCGAGCAGCGGCGCCTGCGCCGGAGGTCTTTCCAGAGAGGCCATTCGAGGCTCCAAAGGTTGCGTTCCGCTCAGCTTGGCGGCAACACGCGCTCATGACTGAGGTCCGGTTCACCGCAGCGGGCGAGAATTTGCGCGCGGACGGCTTGCCGCAGAACCAGCGCCGCCTCAAAGTCGTCGCCGTTGGGCGCGACCGGCGCGCCAACATGAACGGAGATCGCGCCGCGTCGCGGAAGCCACGAGCCGTCGCGCAAGATTGAACGCGTGCCGCGTATGGTCACCGGGATGATCGGCGCCCCCGATTGAACCGCGGTCAAGAAAGCGCCGACGTGGAACTCCAATAGCCCTGGCATTCGCGAGAATGTCCCTTCCGGAAACCAGACGACGCGGCCGCCGGCTCGCGCCCGCTCCAAAGCCGCCCTGGCGTCGGCGACGCCGCCCGCGGGATCGGTCCGGCGCACGAAAATCGCCCCGAGCCGCCGCAAGAACGAGCCCGCGACGAGTTGTCTCGCCAGCTCCTCCTTCGCCACGAAGGCGATCGCCCCAGGACAGACCGCCGCCATCACGGCGCCGTCGAGATAGCTCGAGTGATTGACGACAATGATCGCGCTCGCCGCGGGCAAGGGAGCATCGAAGTCGACGCTCAAAGAAATTCCGGCGAGACGAAAAAAGGCTCGTGCGCCCGCGTTCAGCATGCGATGCCGCCAAAGCCGTTTCGGCGCCAAAAGCACGCAAGGGAAAACCCAGGCTGCGATAGCGAGCAGCGCGCACCAAGCATAGGCCCCATAGGCGAGAACGCCGAGGTTCGACAAGACCCGGCGCAGTCTTGGGCCAATGCTCGCGAGCGCCACGCGCAGCAACTGCCATCGCGGGCTTGATCTTGCGGCCTCCGCCGCTCCCGCCTCGAAGATCGCGCGCGCCGCCGAGCGGCGGATTTTGCCGCTCGATGTTTTCGGCACCGTATGCGGCGGCGCGAGCACAATCTCATCGGGCGCGAGATCGAGCAGCGCTTGTGATCTCTCCACGATCGCCTTGCGCAGGGCCTCGCGCGCCGCGGCATTGGTCGTCCGCGTTTCGGCCATGACGATCAATCGTTCCGTGCCGGCGCGGCGGTCCTGGGTCGGGAACGCCGCGACGCAGCCTCTTCGAATGCCGGCGAGCGAACCTATCGCCTCCTCCAGCTCCTGCGGATAGATGTTGCGTCCGGCGCGCTTGATCAGATCCTTTATGCGCCCGGTGATGAACACGTCGCCGCCGGCGATGTAACCGCGGTCGCCGGTCTCCAGCCAAGCTCCGTCAAAGAGATCGTGCGTCTTTTCGGGGCTTCGAAAATAGCCCCTGGTCGAGGAAGGCCCTCTGAATTGCAGACGCCCTTCCTGGCGCTCGGGTAATTCCCGGCCGGCATCGTCAATCACGCGAATTTCATGATGCGGCAGCGGTCGTCCGCACGCGACGAGCGCGACCGCATTCGCGCTCCCTGCTTCCGCCACGCGCGCCGCGCCGTCCCGATCGAGGGCGGCTCGATCGACGAAATCGATCAACGGAGGTCTTCCGAGCGGCGGAAAGGCCAGTCCCACCGCATTTTCCGCGAGCCCATAAACCGGGGCCAGCATTTCGGGCCGGAAACCAAACCGGGCGAATTTTTCCGTGAAGCGCCCGATCGTATTTGGGCTGACGGGCTCGGCGCCATTGAGCACGGCGCGCAGCGAGGAGAGATCGAGGCTTTCCATGGCCGCGTCGTCGATCGCCTTGAGACAGAACTCGAAAGCGAAATTGGGAGCCGCGGAAATCGTCGCCCTGTGATCATGGATCGCCCATAACCAGCGCGCCGGATCGGCGAGAAAAGAGAGAGGCGACATGATCAGAACCGGGGCGCCATAATACAGGCTGCCGAGCCAGCAGCCGATCAGCCCCATATCGTGGTACAACGGCAGCCAACTGGCGACCCTGTCCGCCGAGGACGCCCCCAAGACCTGCCCCATGGCGCGAATATTGGCGAGAAGATTGCCGTGCGACAAGACGACGCCCTTGGGATCGCCCGTGCTGCCCGAGGTGTACTGGATTAACGCGATCGTCGCGGCCGTCGCCGGCAAAGGGGCCGGAAGCGCAGCGCCCGCGCCCAGATCGGCGATCGTCACGATGCGGCGTAGGCTGTGAACCAGGCCGAGCAACAGCCCGCCGATGGCTCGGATTTCCTCGCTCGTGATCAAAGCCCCGGCCTCGGCATTGTTCAAGATGCCGGCCTGGCGAAGCAGGTGATCTTCGATCTGCGCCAAGCGAAATGGCGGGTAGATCGGCACGGGAACGGCGCCTGCGAACAAGACGGCGAAGAACGCGACGAAGAAGTCGCGGCTTGTCGGCAGCATGATCGCAACGCGGTCGCCCACAACAACTCCCCGCTCGATCAAACCGCCGGCCGCGGCGCAAGCGTCGCAGTAGAGCTCGACATATTTCAGCGGCTGCGCTTGGCCGACGCCGGTCCACAAAAGGACGTGCTCGCGCTCGCCGTGTCGCCGGGCGTGTTCCGCTAGCGCCTCGAGCAAGGTCTCAGCCTCGATCGGCTCCTCTATCGTCTCGAGGCGCAGCTGCCCGCGCTTGGCGGGGCGAGTCGTTTCAGCGGCGGAGGGCGCGGCGCTGACCACGGCCCTCGCAAGGTCGTCGGGGCTTTTGGCCTCGCCGAGCAGGGTTTCGGAAAGGTGGATCTTAAAATGGCGCCCCAGCCGCATGAGCAGTTCGGCGCGGGAAAGACTGTCGAGGGCGAGATCGCGGTCAAGGTCGCTGTCAAGACGGACGAGACGCGGATCGACCAGGTTCGGGTGGAGCTCGGCTACGAGGCCGCGGACGATATCGAGAACCCGCGCGCCGACCTCCTCGCTCGACGCCCTCGCGCGGCCTTCGTTCTGTCGGCTTTCCTTCTCCGCCGGGCTCGTCACGTTTCCCATCCCCGGAAGACTCTTCAATCGGCCGCTATGAGATGCCCAGAATCTCAGATATCGCCGGACCTCGCTCGAGCCAAGGCGGCGGGCGAGCGGAGCGGCTCGCAAAAACCAGCCTATAGAACCTAG
>Ga0187781_10001391_pt1 | contig 18317 bp, 15 predicted proteins | sample 0715_SJ02_MP02_2_FD_132447 | JGI IMG/M metagenome (GOLD analysis project Ga0187781, IMG submission 132447) | Tropical peat soil microbial communities from peatlands in Department of Meta, Colombia - 0715_SJ02_MP02_20_MG | ecosystem: Environmental > Terrestrial > Soil > Wetlands > Peat | place... | reverse complement strand
TGTTCTTATAAATTCTGTTCTTATAAATTCTGTTCTTATAAATTCTGTTCTTATAAATTCTGTTCTTATAAATTCTGTTCTTATAAATTCTGTTCTTATAAATTCTGTTCTTATAAATTCTGTGATCGTAACTAATACCGTTATACATTTAGGGTAGATGGAAGGACGAACCATCAATCGTTCAATTATTGATCATCTTCTTTTCGCTTTGTGGGTAAGTATAGAGCCTCCTGTGCACTATCAATTTGTCGAAGAGACAACACAAATAATATATCGCATCCATGGAAAAGCGTAGCATATGCCCTATGTGAAGGGTACGTGAAACAGGGATGCCGATATGGATTTTCTTGCTCTGTGTGTAATATTTCTTTTCTCTATCCTCGCGGGGATAATCGTATCGATGCTCGGTATAGGTGCGGGAGTTATGTTAGTACCTTTTCTAACTTTCGTCATTGGGGTTCCGATAAAGGTTGCAATCGCTACAAGTCTCGTGGACGCCATAACTGTGTCTGCCACGGCATCCTCTGCTTATATTAAAGAAAGAAAAACGAACGTAAGACTCGCGCTGTGGTTTGCAGCTACATCAACTGTTGGGGGCACTACAGGAGCGTTAATCGCGCTAAGGATGGATCGTACACTTTTAAGTGAAATTTTTGCTATCGCCCTTATTGTAACAGCTTATTTTATGATTATGCGACGTAAAAAAGTACCGTCCGTAAAGCTATATGACAATGATGCTGACCCCTTTAAGCTGAATAGCAGCTATTATGATGATGAGATAAAACAAAAAGTCAATTATCGTGTAAAGCACCCGCTTTTAGGATTTGTTGGAGGATTTTTATCGGGAAATGCCGCTGGACTGCTAGGGGTGGGTGGCGGAATCGTTAATGTGCCAGTAATGAATCTTTTTATGAATGTACCTGTAAAGGTAGCGACTACTACGAGTGCATTCATAATTGGGATAACTGCAGCTACAAGTGCTGCTATTTATTACTCATACGGGTATATCCATCCGTTGCTTGCTGTTACTGTACTAGAGGGAATTTTCCTCGGGGCCATTATAGGCCCAAAAGTGCAAGGGAGACTTAAAAGTGAGGCGTTAAATACCGGATTTGCGGTAGTTTTAGTCGTTGTTGCATTTTTAATTGTAGCGAAACTTTTTGGTTAATACTTCAGGTCAATTATGACACGAATGGAGACAAATCTGAATCGGGTAATAATCTCAGGCATCTGTACAAGCATAGTCATTAGTTCGTTTGGGGTTGTTGTCCTTGCGCTACAGCCGGAAACTGTGACAGATTTGACTCTAGTACCTGCACAACTTTTCTCTGGCATAAAAATGGGCAATCCTCTCGCGATTATGAACTTTGGAATTATTTTACTCATAATTTCTCCCGTTATGTGGCTGCTGACAGTTTTAGTTAGTTTCGTAGGAGAGCGAGACAGAAATTATATCGTATTAAGCATCTTCGTTCTGTTGATGTTAATATCAAGTAGCGTAATAATCACCCATTTATGAATGGTCACACAAATCCAGACGCGTATCTGAGGCTTCCTGAATTCTAGTAGGGCAATCATTACAACTATCGATCTGATCTCAGGCCACAGAGGAATTTTATATAATTTCTAAAGATGGTGAAGCTGCGTGTGAAGCTTTTCTATTGTTTGATGGATAAACAATTTCACGGCACTTGGTGAAGGACTTTCAAAATCAATTTACTCTATACATGATTGGCACTTAATATAAAAACGCGTAGTTTTTTGAGTTCTTCTCCACTGTATGTTAAAACCTTTTCATATGCGTGAAAATTAAATACTTTTTAGTATTGAACTAAAACTAAGTAAAGGGACCGTGTTATTAAATCATAGCATTTTGATAGAATTTACCTAGATGCATATTAATAATATCATTTAAGTAAAAAATCCCCAACTGTGAGCTCTAATATAGGTTATTGAATACGCATAGAGATAAAACATTAAAAGCACAATAATGAATGACAGAGACTTAAAAAGTATGGACTCGGTTTTAGTAAGATATGGCGAGATCGGGATTAAAAGCGATGAGGTAAGGAGAAGATGTGAGCAAACACTTGTTAAAAATTTGAAAACTATGTTGGAGTTTGCCGAGATATCCTTCGAAACGATAAAACGGGATTTCGGGAGAATTTTTATAATTACCAATGATGCAAAAGCCGCAAATATCGCAGCGAAGGTATTTGGAGTGGTTTCAACAAGCCCCGCATATACCACAAGTGCCGATCTTGGAGATATTGAGTTGCTTGCTGTTAAAATCCTTGTTCCGCTTGTTTCGAGAGAGAGCTCCTTTGCATTAAGAGTCCGGAGAATGGGGGGACACGAATATTCAAGTCGGGATGTTGGTGTCATCGTAGGAAATGCGATAGCCGATACAACAAAGGCGTCTGTCAATTTGACCAATCCAAATGTTGAACTATTTATTGAGATACGAGATCAAAAGTCATATTTGTATACCGAAGTTATTCGCGGAGTCGGGGGCATGCCGCTAGGAACACAGGGTAAGATAGTAGCGTTAATTTCAGGCGGCATAGACTCTCCAGTCGCTTCGTGGATGATGATGAAACGAGGTTGCGAAATAATCCCACTATTTTACGATTGCGGATCGTACATGGGGGATACAGCTAGAAAAAGAGCAGTTGATTGTATCAAAGCTCTTGCAGTGTGGGCAGGAAGACCACTGCACATGGTGCGTATTACGCACGAAAAAACTCTACATAAGGCTACGCAATCAAATCGAAGACTAACATGTCTATTGTGCAAACGTATGATGTATAGGTCAGCAACGGAACTTGCACGAGAAGGAGGGGCACACGGGATTGTTACCGGCGAAAGTATCGGACAAGTCGCAAGCCAAACAACGCCAAATCTGCTTGCAATAAATGATGCAGCCGGGGTTCCCGTGTTTAGACCACTTGTAGGCATGGACAAAACCGATATCATGCGCATTGCACGGTCTATTGGCACGTATAAATTATCGACTGCAGGAGGGCAAACATCTTGTAAAGCAGCGCCCAAACATCCGAGCACAAACGCAGACTTAACATCAGTGCTAACCGCTGAGTCTCGAATAGACATAGATGAATTAAGTAGAGACGTTATAGATACAGTCAAATGGGAGCGCATCGATCCGGACAAAAACTACCGATGGGTCTTAGAATGTTTTGGTGAATTTAAATAATGAATCTGTATGTTATTGTCCCGCTTAGCTGGCTGAATGCAACGTATAAACAAATCGTCTGATTATTTAAATTTCTATCCTATTCGTATAATAGATAAACCATAACATAACGCTTATAAACACATGCTATATTGTTTTTGTATTCACGACGGGAATATTTCATCAAATTTTTAATACGTGACGTATTGGCTTTATTTATTCTTCATTTTTTGTCTGTGCGAACAATCACAAACGCTTACAATAATTTGCGTTAGAGCGCTTTGTTTATCCTAGAGATAGTTTAAAGTATTTTTTCAGCTTCGATACAGCGTAATAACTCAACAATTTTGTCAAAAAGACGTGAAAATGTTGCTGTTGCAAATAGAAAATTTACTGCTAAGATTGTGACAAATATTGCATTAATCCATGGAAATTTGAAGTTAGAACAAGTGATTGTTGCAATGAGGCAATAAATGACAGAAAAACATGTGGTAGAGGCCCTTGGAAAGACTTACATAGTAATCGAAGATGGTAACGTTGTAGAAGTTGGTGAGCCTCTAATCAACTGGTGCCCTATATTCGCGAAGGCCAGAGGAATTAGCGAAATAACGCCTGAATCAATAAGAAAGAATATTGAATTCAGAATTAAAGATTTTGGAATGTGCACAGAAGACAGATCGATTGAAATGCAAGTCTTTGTCGGGTTTGGTGCTTCTGAGGTGATGATGAGTGGACTACGGCGGGGTATGCTAGATGCCAGCGTTACTGTGTGTGAAGGTGTAGGAACCGTTATTACGTCGAATCCAGCTTTAGCTCAAGGAATTGGAGCCAGAATTTCAGGAGTGATAGAGACCACAGTAATCCCGAACCTAGTAAAACGAGTCGAAGACAAAGGAGGGGTGACCCTTGACAGTAAACAAGCACTTATAAACCAACCTCTCGGGGTTATTAAGGCTGTTGAACTAGGAAATAAGAGAGTCGCTGTTACTGTAACTACTGTTGAGGACGCGACAAAATGTCGTGAAGTTGAAGCAAACACCAACACAGAGGTAACCATTATCGGCGTGCATATGACAGGGATAGACAAAGATGCGGCAGCCAAGTTTGTAGATGTTGTTGATATCACCACTGGCTGCGCCTCACTTAGCATACGAGTGGCTGTAAAAGGCAAGGCGCTAGCGCAAGTGGGTACCGCGGTGCCACTTTTTGCAATGACTCAGAGAGGAAAAGAACTTTTGCTGGAAAGAGCAAAAGAGGTTTCGAGCCCGATTCTGATAAATACAACAGACCTCCCTGTTGTGCCTGATGATGAGCAGCCACGCCCTCTTGTGTAAGGTGTTTTAGGAGCACACCTGTAGTTACTAGTACCTCAAGAGGATCCTGCGTAAGAACGCCTGTATTTAGCCAATAAGGCTTAGAAAACGCTAATTTACGAGGCTGTTATTTTACTCGTAGGCAAATTCCTGCTTTCATTCCTCTAGTAAGGTCTAAAATTCTTATAGTCTAGTTTGCGACAGGGTGCAACACCTACGCTTTCCGGTCCACCGCCGAGATCCTCTACCAGTAGATTATACTGTTAACCCGGGCAGCTGGGCCAATATTGTTGTCTGTGCGTATGGAGAGCAGCAATCAGTTTGTATTTTTTAAAGATTTAAAAATAATTTGATTGTGATAAGCTCTAGAAAAATGCGCCTGTTGCCTTCGAGCTAACTCAACCTGTGTGACGTACAACACGAGTACATAGATCCGAGCCTAGAAATCTCCTTTTTCTACCTCTTTTTGCAGTCGCGATAACCTCATTATAAATTGGAGTTTCAATTTAAGTATAGATTTGTAACAGATTAACTTCTTTAAATCTTAAGTAAGTCGAAGTCATATTGAGGTTGTTGCGCCCGAGGACAAGTTGTATCCTTCCGAATATCTATCCCGATTTGATCATGTTGACCCTTTCACAATCACAAATACCAAAGAGACAAAGCATCACGAAACGCCATATACAGCCAAAGAGAAGGGTGGCCCTACAAAACAGGGAAAACTTTGTCATAAGAGTTTGTGCTGTATTGAGTAGACACAAACGATGACTATGTGGAGGAGATATGAATCACAACGGTCATGAAGGAGACGAGGGTTACGATGAAATGCACGCTCCCATATCTCATGACGCTGCAGAACAAGAGCATGTCTATGAGCATCCCGTTCATCCCCCTGCTGAATGGCGGGGAGTACCCCACCATCTCGGCCACAGCGTCGCTGACTTTAGGAGGCGCTTCTGGGTATCTCTCATCATCACTATCCCGATCATCATCCTCTCCCCGTCGATTCAAGAGCTCGTCGGTATTAGCGCGGTCCTTAGCTTCCCGGGTGATCAATATCTGCTCTTTGTGTTAGCCTCTTTTGTGTATTTCTACGGCGGATATCCGTTCCTGAAGGGCATCGTCAGTGAGATCAAGGCACGTTTGCCGGGCATGATGACGCTTGTCGCCGTCGCAATCACGACCGCGTACCTCTATAGCACTGCGATTGTGTTTGGATTGCGTGGTAGCGTCCTTTTCTGGGAGCTCACGACGTTGATCGACATCATGCTCTTAGGCCATTGGATTGAGATGCGTTCGGTCATGGGGGCATCACGAGCGCTCGAAGATTTGGCACGGTTGATGCCGTCAGAAGCTCACAAGCTTATGCCTGATGGGAGTGTGCAGGACACCCCTATAGACACGCTGGTGGAGGGAGATCGCGTTCTAGTAAAACCAGGCGAGAAGGTTCCTGCTGACGGTGAGGTCGTCGAGGGCGAAACCTCAGTGAATGAATCTTTGCTTACTGGCGAGTCGAAACCCGTGTTTAAAAAGCCCGGCACAATGGTCATCGGTGGCGCGATCAACGGTGACGGGTCAGTGACGATTGCAATAAGAAAGACGGGCAAAGATTCGTTCCTTTCGCAGGTGATCGAACTTGTGAAGAAGGCTCAAGAGAGCAAGTCACGGACACAGGATTTGGCAGACCGAGCGGCTCTTGCGCTCGTTATCATCGCCCTTGCAGGAGGGGGCATTACATTTTTCATATGGCAAGTGCTCATCAACCGAAGCGTCGACTTCGGCCTTGAGCGGGCGGTGACGGTGATGGTCATCGCGTGTCCTCACGCCCTTGGTCTTGCCATCCCATTAGTCGTTGCGGTTTCGACTGCGCTTGGGGCTCAAAATGGCCTGCTAATACGGAACCGTTGCGCCTTCGAGCGTGCGAGGAATATCCAAGCGATCATCTTTGACAAGACGGGCACCCTTACCAAGGGACGGTTTGGCGTGACTGACGTCATTACTTTTACTGACGATCCAACACTAGATACGCAAACGCTCTTGAACTATGCTGCAGCCGTCGAGGGTCATTCTGAACATCCCATTGCACAAGCAGTGGTGGCATCAGCCAGCACGCCGCTTCAAGTTGAGGCGTTTAAGGCGCTTCCAGGAAAGGGAGTTAAGGGGAGGGTAAACGGCACAGAGGTGTGGGTAGTAAGCCCCGGGTACCTGAAAGAGAAGAACCTAGGCGTTGCTGACGAACGCGTTGAACACTTTTATTCTCAGGGAAAAACGGTGGTATTCGTGATGGTTAATGGCGCAGTAGCTGGCGCAATCGCTCTTGCCGATATCATCAGGCCTGAGTCGAAGCATGCGATTGCCGCCCTTAAGGAGATGGGCATTCGCACAATGATGCTCACTGGCGACAACCGTCAAGTGGCACAGTGGGTGGCAGAGGAAATCGGGCTTGATGAGTACCTCGCAGAAGTGCTCCCGCAGGAAAAAGTAGCGAAGGTAAGAGAGGTCCAGTCGAGGGGCTTAGTCGTTGCCATGACGGGTGATGGAGTGAATGATGCGCCGGCCTTGGCCCAGGCGGACGTCGGGATTGCCATTGGTGCAGGTACCGACGTTGCGGTGGAGACGGGAGATATCATCCTCGTAAGGAGCAATCCCCTCGATGCGGTGGCAATCGTGGGGCTCTCCCGTGCGACGTACAGGAAGATGATGCAGAACCTTTCGTGGGCGACGGGGTATAACACTTTCGCTATCCCGCTGGCAGCCGGGATCCTCTACCCCTCTGGCATCTTGTTGTCCCCCGCAGCTGGTGCAATATTGATGTCCGTCAGCACGGTGATCGTGGCGATCAATTCACGGTTTTTGAAGATTTAAATAGCTGGTACAACAAGACAGTTGGCTTAAATATCAAAAATGGAAGAGAGCACAGATGTGGGGAGGCCTGACACGACACTTATTCATTCATAGGTGGACACAAAGGAAACCACCGATATTTACGCTATATACGGGAATTGCGTGAATTTTCAATCGTGTCATACTGGAAAACATTCACGCTGCACTTTGACATTAAACTCACTCTCAGCATAATTACTGCAAGGATACTTCACGTTATGAACCGCTGTTTTTCGCAAGTTTAGAGGAGCTAATGCCACATGTGCAAGTGCCCAAAGTAATTGGCAAATTTTCATGGGGGGTAATACATGCACTGCGGGCTAGAGCAAGATACTGCAGGCTAGAATTCCGCATTGTTATACCCATTACTAGTTCCAGTCTTTGAGTTAGACTTTTTTTAACAAATTCTCAAATAAATAGCTTTATACATTAAGTTTAAGGTGGGGCATTTTTCCTACGCAAACCCGACTTTTTCCTACAAAAACTATCACGTTAAAAACACGAATTATTAAGAGAGTCATGCGTGAGAACGCCTGTACCCAGGCAATACGGTTTAGAAAACGCTAATTTACGAGACCTTTGCTTTTACTTGTGGATAAAAATACGCTGTTTTCATCCCGCTAGTAAGGTCTAAAATTCTGAGGATGTCAACTTAAGCCCTCTTGAGATTATACAGTGCTACAAATGCCTCACACCACGATGTCGCCGTCTCCGCCCGCGCATTATGCGGCCACCGCCGATAAAACCGCTTCACTCGCTGTTTGAAGATGCTAAACCATTGCTCCACTACGTTCCGTTTCCCGAACGTGACCCATTCCCACGGTACTCTCAGTCGTGTTAAAGCCCTTGGATACCACGGGCCACCGTCCACCAGCACCGTCGGCGTGTTCGTGCACGTTTTCAGCACCCGTCGTATAAACCGGGAGGCATCGTGACCACCCCTCGTCGGCGTGATTTCGACGCAAAGCAGCTCTCTCCTCTCCGTATCGACCGCCCAGAGAAAGTACCACCGTTTTTCCACCTTGAACTTCGTCTCGTCGATCGCTATCGTCGGCCTGTACCGCTTCGACGGATCACAGAGCAGCTTCTGAGCCCGATGGTACCACTGCCGCACCGCTTCATGGGAAGCCTCGTCGGAGAACGAGAGTGCCTCTGCCGTCTGCCGGCACGACAGACCGAAGTACAGCAGCGCGATTCCCATGGCACGGAGTGAAGTGGGCTTCCGTTCCCGAACGAAAACGTTATGAGCTTCAAGGAGTTCTGTTAACTGTGTGAACATGTCTTTTTCACCTCAAACAGAAGAGTGTTCACACTATTATACTCTTAAGTTGACATCCTCAAAATTCTTATATGTTTCAATATTTATCTTCGCCCTCTCAGGCCTTTGATCTTTCGTGCACTCGCTCACTCATGAGACTGGGTACCTTTAATCGTGATGAGTCTACTGAAATAAATGCTGTTAGTCCCCTCTTTATCCTAACTCATACCCCTCACTTAGACTCTGGCAGCAGATGCGGCGCTCGTACCTCAGCACTATCTTAAACTTAAGATCCCCCACTAAGAAGAGGGTGAGTTATGCGATATGGTGCCTAATCCTGTAGCCGACGAGAGTAATATTCACAGAACCAAGAACAAAGCATCTTGAGGAATGTTTTTATTTATTGATCACTGCAACATGTTCAGCAAGGAGGGTGAAGGATGAAATCAAGTAAAGATGGACGAGATATATACGGTTTAATCGAGGCACTAGGGGAAAAGAGAGAGCCGTTAACACAAAAAGAAGCACTTGAATCCCTTGTAAAGCTCGGGGAGTCTACTGTAGATGCCCTTATTCTTGCGTTAAAAGATAAAAGGTGGAGCGTTCGAGAGCGAGCAGCAGTAGCACTTGGAAGGATACGAGACGCTCGAGCAGTAGATCCACTTATTCAGGTTTTAAAAGATGAAGACAAGCGTGTTGAATGGGCCGTCGCGTATGCCCTTGGTGAGATAGGAGATGCACGGGCAGCTTTATCACTCATCCAGATTCTCAGGGAAGAGCGCTGCGCTGTGCCGAGAGAAGTGGTCACCGCTTTGGGAAAGATAGGAGATCCAAAAGCAGTCGAACCAATTAGCGAGGTGTTGCTCGACGTCACGTCAAATGTCCGAGATGAAGCAGCCCTCGCCCTCGGGAGAATAGGTGACTCACGAGCGATACCAGTCCTCGAAAAGGTGCTGAAGGATGACGATAAATTTGTTCGGGAAGCAGCAGAAGAGGCACTGGAGATGCTTTAGAGAGGATAATAGGTGCTGGTGGCACGCCCGCATCGCTGCATCCGTGAAATATCACACCAATCATGTGCGCGTTCATAACGTATGTTAAGCATAATACGACTGATGCCGTCACATGTGCAGGCAGAGAGGGATGGCGATGAGGCTGCAACAGCTGCAACGATGCATAAACTTGCTGTTGAAGAGCTTCTAACACGACATCCACTTTCGTTTGGTACCGCTTTTCATTAAATTTTCCACGGGCTCTTTTGCGTCCCGAAAGTAGGCGCAACGACAAAGGGATCATGCTGTTTGCTCCACACGGAGTGCCAACTGGCAAACGCTACCGTCTGCACAAAGCATCGTGGTCCAAAATATGCAACATCCACTAGAGTCTATGGCAAAATTTGTCAAGAACCGAGAATAAATACTTCTGCACAATTAATTTAACAATTATCAAAAATGAAGTATTTTTATTCATCAATAAATGCTCTAGCACCAGGAAAAGAGGATGTTAAAAATATGACCCCTAATCCGGCGACGAAAGAGCTCATAGGATACCTAGAAGAACAAGGAGTGGAAACGATTTTCGATCGCTTTGAGGCCCAGCAGCCTCAATGCGGCTTTGGTCTCAGAGGAAGCTGCTGCCGGATGTGCCAATGGGGTCCGTGCCGTATAAGCCCGAAAAGCCAGCTAGGCATCTGCGGGAGGGACATGGAGACGATTGTCATTGCCAATCTATTGCGTGCTCTAGCATCTGGCATGGCGGCACACGGTAGGCATGCACATGAGGTCATTATGGCGGTCATCGCCGCCTCGGATAGAAAAGCCGATATTGAGCTGAAGGGTAAAAAACGCATCATGGAGCTGGCGAAAAAATTAAAAATCAACGCCAAAGACAGGACTTTTCAGGAAGTGGCAAAAGATGTCGCGAATGTCCTGCTTGAGGACCTTGGACGTTTGACGGACGAGCCTATGCGCATGCTGGAAGCATATGCTCCACTGGAGCGCAAAAATGCTTGGAAAAAATTGGGGATACTTCCAAGGTCGGCTTCATATGAGACGATGGAATCTCTCCACATGACAACGCTAGGCGGCTGCTCTGATTGGAACGCTTTGGCTATACAAGAGCTAAGATCTGCTCTCGCTTACTGCTATGGTACTCTTTTCGCCGCGTCCCTATCTACCGAGATCTTGTATGATGTTCCAAAGCCTAAAACTACCATCGTAAACTACGGAATACTGAAGGAGAATCACGTCAACATCCTGATACACGGCCACTCGCCGGTAATGGCGGAGAAGATCATTGAAAAAATAATCACTCCAGAGGTCCAACAGCTGTTGAAGGATCACGGAGCTAAAGGCATTGTGATCGGCGGACTGTGCTGCACAGGGACTGAACTACTCGCCCGTTATGGGATCCCAGCGGTCACTAACATCATGGGCCAAGAGCTCGTCTTAGGAACCGGGGCCGTGGACGCGGTCATCGTGGATATGCAATGCGTCATACCCGGAATGAAGATCGTAGCTGACTGTTTTGGAACTGAAGTCATCACGACCTGCAATTCTAACCGTATACCTGGGGCTGTGCATATACCGTTCGACCCCGAGAGGCTCGATACCTTGAACGGGGATGCAATGCTCGTGGTCAAAAAAGCCATCGAGGCGTTCGCAAGGCGTGACCACTCAAAAATGTACATTCCCAAGCACGTGACGTCGGCGATGGTAGGCTGGAGCATCGAAGGCATCTTGAAAAAATTCGGCGGTAAATATAAATTGTTGCGGCTGCTTAAGAACGACACTATCACTGGTATTGCCACTATCGTGGGCTGCAATACTCCCAAGGTGTCATATGAAAGCAACCATGTCAACATAGCCACGGGATTGATCAAAGAAGGAGTGTTGCTCACCACTACGGGCTGCTGCTCACATGCTTTATTGAATGCAGGATTGTGTGCTCCCGAATTTTCCCAGTTCGCTTCGCATGGCCTGCGAGAGATTTGCGAGGACTTAGGAATACCTCCCGTTTTTGCAGTCGGCAGCTGCGTAGACAATATCAGGAGCTTGCGCCTTTTCATCGAGATCGCCGGCGCCGCAAAATCGTCTTTAAAAGAGATGCCATTTATGTTCGTCGGCCCCGAACCCGGAAATGAAAAGTCCGTGGGACAGGGGGCGACATTTCTGTGCCACGGCATTTCAAACCTTATAGGATTTCCAGCACCGCTTCCCGTGATATTACCTGAACAGAAAGACCAGTCCGGGCAATTGAGATGGATGGGTGCTGATAAAAATCCGATCATTGATTTCTTTAATGATAGCGGGCTGAACGAAAAAGTAGGGGCAAAAGTTTACACTAGAACGGACCCAGAAATCGCCGTAAAGACAATCATGGCTCATTTACGACAGAAGCGCAAAGCACTAGGGTGGACCTAGGGGAGGATGAACAATGAAGAAAATACTGACACTAACAACTGTTTTGATCATTCTATCGTCTTTAGTAGCAGGATACATAGTGAATAAAGATATGTTTGCTGGTAAGAGCCCGGAAAAGCCGACTTTGAAGGTAGGCTATCTACCTATAACGCATTCGCTTGGCGTGGTTGTGGCCGACAAGCTTTACCAAGGCAAATATAAAAATTTTAACCTTGAGTTGGTCAGGTTTAGCTCATGGCCCGAGCTGTCGGAAGCCCTCAACTCTGGCCACATCCAAGGCGCTTCCATATTGCTTCCGCTCGCTATCGGGAGCATGGAAAAAGGGGTGAACCTTCAGGTAATGGCTTTAAGCCATCGTGACGGCAACGCCATGGTGGTCGCGAACGACATTAACACAATTAAAGACCTAAAGGGTAAGAGGGTAGCGATTCCGGACCGCATGTCAGTTCACTATATACTGCTGTTCCAAGCCCTAAAAGATAGTGGCATGACCCTTGATGATGTCCAGTGGATCGAGATGCCGCCTCCTGACATGCCAGCAGCTCTGGCCAATGGGGATATCAAGGGCTATATTGTGGCTGAGAATTTTGGTGCTCAGGCGGTGGTCGGGGGCTATGGGAAGTTACTGTTCAAGGGACAGGACGTATTGCCAGATGAGTGCTGCTGCGGCTACGTTCTGAATAAGGACTTTAAAGAAAAATATCCCGATGCCACGCAGGAATTCATCGATAGCATTGTCCATGCAGGGCAATTCATCGATAATAATCGTACCGGAGCCATCGGTATTGGCAAACAGTATATGAAAATGGACGATAAGGTCTGGGAAAAATCATTCGAGTGGGGAATAAAGTTCTCCGACCTGAAGCCGACGCGAGAAGATCTGGATACGCTACAAAAATACATGGTCGAGCTCAAGCTCATTAAAGCCCCGTTAAGCATGGATAAGTTATTGGATGACTCCTTTGTTTCCAGGGCTTATCAAAAGGGTGGGGGTGGAACGAATGAGGCGTCTTGAAAGGATCCTCCTCCCCATGGCCACGTTTGCAGTTCTTCTGATGGTCTGGCAACTTGTAGCCTCATCTGGCCTTTATGCTGATTATCTTTTTCCGTCCCCCCATCAAGTGATTAATGGTGTCCTGGAATTATCTTTAGGATACACGCTCTGGTCGGACCTAGGAACCAGTCTTTTTCGATTTTTATCAGGATTCCTTACAGCAGCTTTAATTGCGATTCCCTTAGGGCTGGTTCTTGGATGGTATAACAGGGTATGGACCGCGCTGGATCCGTTAGTACAGGTCTTACGGCCCATCTCCCCGATCGCTTGGCTTCCTTTCATAGGTTTGTGGTTCGGCATCGGCGACCTGCCGGCAATAGTCATCATATTCCTTGCCGCGTTTTATCCCATCTTGCTCTCGACGATATCAGCGGTGCACAATGTGGATCCGGTATACCTGAAGGTGGCCCAAAACTTTGGTTCAAGCAAGAGGGACATCCTGATCAAAGTAGTGATTCCCGCCGCATTCCCACATATTACCATGGGGTTGCATGTAGCCATCGGCTCGGCTTGGGTATTCCTAGTGGCGGGTGAAATGATGGGAGTTCGTTCTGGGCTCGGCTACCTGATCGTCGATAGCAGGAACTATTTACGTACTGACCTAGTCTTAGTAGGCATCGTCTTTATAGGCATTATGGGATTACTCATCGATCGAGTAGTCGGTGCGGCTGAAAGATATGTGAAAAAACAGTGGGGGATCGTTAATTAAAGCTTCAATTCAGTGATCATTATGTCAACTATAAAGATCCGGGTTCATCGAGTAGAAAAAAATTATACAAATGGTAATGGGACAGCTCAAACTGCCCTTATAGGTATTAATCTAGACATCATGGAAGGCGAGTTTTTGTGCCTAGTAGGACCAAGCGGCTGTGGTAAAACTACTTTGATTAACTTGATTGCTGGCTTTGAGCAGCCGTCCAGAGGAGAGATCACAATCGACGGCCAAGTAGTGAAAGACACCAATCCAAAATTTATCACCATCTTCCAAGAATATAGTTTATTTCCATGGAGAACTGTCCAGGAAAACGTCGAGTATGGTCTTGAAGCGAAAGGAATCCCTACAAAAGAACGAGAAGCAATAGCCCAGAAATATATCCAACTGGTAGGGCTTGAGAAATTCGCCAATTGCCACCCACCAAAACTCTCGGGCGGGATGAAGCAGCGGGTTGCGATCGCTAGAGCTATGGCTGTAGACCCGGATGTACTCTTCATGGACGAGCCTTTCGCAGCGCTGGATCCAATAACCCGCATGAAAATGCAGGAAGAGGTCGTAAGTCTGTGGCAAGAAAAGAAACGAACGTTCATATTCGTTACCCATAATATCGACGAGGCGATCTCTCTAGCAGACAGGATAGTTATCATGACCCCCCCTCCGGGGCGTATAAGTACAATACTCACTGTATCGCTTAAGAGACCTCGCGGAAGAACCGGCAGAGATTTCGGCTTGATAAGGGACCGCATCTATCAGGAATTTGGCTTGAAATCCGGCACACCACAAGCACCTGATGTGAACGTTTAGGATTTTTAAAATTTTCGTTGACCCGATTATACAACATTTTAAAGGTTTTGATACACACCCTATTTTTATGTAACATTAGGCTGTGTTGCGTAATCAATAGCTTGCGCTAATGCAAACTGACCGTCGCGTGTGTTACTCCCACTTGGTCTGACAGCTGCTTCTCAATCGTGAGCGTGCACATCGTGCAGGTCATGCCGAGGACTTTAAACGTGATAGTGGTTTCTGCCATTCAAGCAAGTTTATTCAGAATAAATTGCATAGATACAACTTGAAGTTATTGTCTTTAGCATTTGTTGCCGAAGTTATCTGAGCACTTTGATGATGTCATTCATCCCAGTCCCGGTCATTTGTTCCTTGGAGCGGTTTTGTTAAATAAGAAAAAGCCGATTTTTGAACACGTTGGACTTTTTTAACAAAAATCCAAACAAATGGCTTTGTACATTAAGTCTAAGAACAGGGCCATTTTTTCTACGCAAACCCGACTATTTCTACAAGAAGCACTTGATCTACGAAGCCTATCACGTTAAAAAACCGAATTTAAAAGCAGCATCCACCAGAACAAGGATTGGAACTTTCACTACCGATGGGGATGCGAGTAACAATGAATTTACAAGCAGTATTCATTAGAACAAGGATTGAACTCTCATTGATCCTTACGCCATCAATAAATGCGACCTCATTTACTAGAAACATCTACGCTTGCCTCCATAACAGAGTCATAACAGGATCTATAGCCATGCCCACTGTTATACTTTGGCGTAGCGGCAATCCTTGACTATACATAAGAAAGTAGATCAACCAATAATAAGACCAACCTATGGTAGATTGTTAAGCGACATCAGTAAAAGCGCAAGAGCCTCTTCCCGCGTAGAGCCAAACAAAAAACAGGTTATAACGTACCGTACATTATCAAGTGCTGTACGACACCGCATGAATTGAAGATAATAGCGAGTTGTAAACAAATTTTGTCGTAATAAGACGTATTATTATGTACCGGACATAGAAGGAGACGTATTGATAGTGAAAAGATGCCAGCAGGATGAGATGGCTAAGCAGCCCCCTGAAGAGCGAGTATCCCGGTTCGACTCCTCTTACTGGCTTGCAGTTATGGGCGTTCATCGTATAAGTCTATGCTCCATTGAGCTCGTTGGAAGCATACACTTGACGTTCGTCAGCCGCACCAGCAACACCCACACGTGTGTTTGCCTCCATTGAGCTCGTACATATCATGCACTTTACATCCCGGGCAATTACATCCCTTCATGTGTTGCATTTTGTCAGTCTCACCTGTCGAGCAAAACACCCCAGTCATGAGATTGTTTCCCATAAATGTGGGACAGCTCGGGCAGACGCACATCGTCTTCGTATCTTGGTTCATAGGAACTTTCATCATGGTGCTATCACCTCCTTTACAGTTTTAATGGGCATTAAATACTACAAGTTTAAAACTGTTGGCCGCTCTTTATGGGCGTCTACTTTTATCGATGCCGAGGAAAACGGGGTAAGAGATTGTAAAGATATAGAAGAGTTGGTGGCTCTGTAGAAATCCTTCACAACAACTACCATAACCTTTCTACAATACCAGTAGAGAGTATAACAGAGCAGACATCTCTCAACCGGCTCTCCTTGCTCCCCAACCGGTCACTCTTGCTGTGATTCACCTCACCGAATACCCGCTTCTCTGTCACACAGAGAACACCGTTTCTACCAGGTTCCTCCGACGATATAGCTCTTCATCAAATTTCTCGCGCATGACACGACGGGACGTTTCGCCTTTCACACCTTCTTGAAGGATATCATGGAGTGCACTGAGCACGTAACCTTCCGTTGCCCGCCTCTGGATCTTATCGCTTACTGTTGTAGACCGTGTCCACGCTATCAATGTTGGCATCACGCTAACACTAAATGCGGTCTCGAAGTTTACGACTACTTAAGGTTTCCCTAACGCTAAAAAAAGAAAAAGTACGATGCACAACAAGTGGGTTCAACTGTTTTACAACCCGCTATGGTGCTCGTTTACTTTACGTGGCAACAGGCGCCACCGGGACAGCATGGGCCACCGGGACAGCAGAGCGTCGAAATGATTGTTGGGGCGGCAATAGAACTCGTTACCTTTACACCGCAACAAGCGCCACCGGGACAGCATGGGCCACCGGGACAGCAGGCCGCCGAAGTGCTTGCTGGCGGGACAGCAGCGCTTGCTGTCTGTGCTATCATTATGCCAAACACACTCAAGACGAGAAATGCTGTAAGGAACATTTTTACTCTGTTTTTCATGTTTTCACCTCTTAGAGTTTGTAGGAGTTTGTAATATGTAGTCTTCGGACAAGTCTACATATTTACAATGACTGTAAAGTCAGTGACAGAATATATAATTTACGGTTAGTGTAAAGTCATTAATAACTATATATTACGTTTCATCTGGGCAAATTCAACACGCGCTGGCACCTTTTAGTTAGGCGTGAATTCGGTCCTGACGTGCGTCAATGGATGGTTACAAATCTCAATCCCAATCGAGAGCGTAAAGTCACACATCAATTGCTTTTGAAAATATCTTTAATCCGCTGTACATTACCTGCTATTTCCAGTTTCTCGAGGGCCCTCGCAAGGTTATCTTCTCCTGCGACCTTTGCCGCGTACTTATCAGCCAGATGCTCGTCATCATATGGCTTAAAGGTTAAGGAAGTCAGCGCCAGCAATGAAGAGATTAACTTGTCTGGGCTGTGCTTTAAATGGTACACTTCGTGCGCCACCACAGCCCTCACTTCATCCCAATTAAGATGTTCTAGGAGCCCCACCGAGAGATAGGCAGCCTCCCCGTGGACAAATGCCCGCATCTTCTGAGTGTCAATTACCCGCACCGGTACCCCAAATTCTTTTTCCAGCGGCAAGACATAAGAGGTGAGGGGTACTGTGTTCTTGCGAGCTTCTTTTGCCACCCAGTACCTGACCAGCGTAAGCGCAAGTATACCTGAAGAGACGCTCCCAGAATAAATCCATATCCACTGATACATAGGGCACGTCATTGAAATTAGACCAAACACTATTGACACCGTAACTGCCATCTGGCCCCCGAGGAGGAATTCATATTTCCTCAGTTTGAAAAAGAGGACGAAAAGAGAGAGCGATGAGGCTATGATGAGAGAAAATGGGAGCAGTATGTTAAGTTGGGTGAGACAACGTAAGAAGCAATCCAGCGCAGTCAGCTGCGTTTCCCCCGAGCTTTTCCGATGCTGCTCACAACAGCAGTGCCAAAAGTGTCGATGAGGCAGTCGACTACGTGCTCTGATATCCTCACGCCGAGTTCATCCTGGGTGCACGTCGGGGAGTAGATGTAGCGCACTCTTGTTTCGCTCTCGTCGACTTTTCTTTCCACGAAACCACTCTTCACTAGTCTGTCAAGGGTACCCGCTACACAGGCGAGGGAAAGATCCTCACATTCCCTTTGTATCTGCGCTGAGGTTAGTGGTTGCTTCTTCCAGAGCAACTCCAGTATCCTGACTTCGTTAGAGCTGAAGAACTTTTTAAGCCCTTCATTTCGGAGGCTAATACGCTCGAGTTTTACCATCTTTTACACTTTACATATATTGTAAACTTGTTACATATATTGTAAACTTGTCCTATTTCAATATTTCGCAAAGCCACGTTACTATGTTGGCAATGTTTACACCAAAC
>Ga0187781_10001390_pt1 | contig 18319 bp, 14 predicted proteins | sample 0715_SJ02_MP02_2_FD_132447 | JGI IMG/M metagenome (GOLD analysis project Ga0187781, IMG submission 132447) | Tropical peat soil microbial communities from peatlands in Department of Meta, Colombia - 0715_SJ02_MP02_20_MG | ecosystem: Environmental > Terrestrial > Soil > Wetlands > Peat | place... | reverse complement strand
CGAAAAACAGGCCCGCCCTTTTCTTCTGGTAGAACTCCAACGGCTCACGCGCGATCGCCTGGGTCGCTATGGAAATACGATCTTCCACCTGGAGCCGAACGTAAAGGACGCCCCGGGCGGATTGCGCGATTTTCATTCTACGTTATGGATGAGGCAATTGGCCGGCGAGCGTCGCGACCCCCGCTTCAGTCCCATGAACGAAGAAGAATTGTCGCGGAATGCCGTGGAATTTCTGAGCGCGATCCGCTGTTTTCTCCACTACAGCAACGGGCGGAACGACAACACGCTGACCTATGAATTGCAGGCGCAGGCCGCCGAGCGTTCCCTGGGCATCGACGATAACCTGCGACGGAACGCAGCTGAATGGATGCGGCTGTATTTCCGGCATGCGCGGACGCTGAACCGCCAGCTCCTGCGCTATGTTGACCAGCGCCCGCCAGTCACGCTTTCCCTCCGCCAGCGCCTGATGAATGCCACAATAGGACCGAAGACTGAAGTGCCGAGTGGGAGTCCTTTCGCAGTACGGGACGGTTTGCTCGAAATCACCAATGAGCAAGCATTCGCGGACAGAAACGTAACTTATTCCCTGCTGAGCGAGGCGGCCCGTACGGGTGTACCCCTCAGCCGCGACGCTGAACGCAGCATCGCCTACATCATGGCGCATCCGGAACTGCCACAACGAAATTCCCGCATCAGTTGGGCGGTGCTCTCGGAAATCCTTGGGGGAGACTTCCCCAGTGTTGCATTGCGGCCCATGCACCGGCTGGGGCTCCTGACGGAGGCGCTACCGGAATTTCGCGCCATCGATTCGCTGGTCGTACGCGACTTCTATCATCGCTACACTGTGGACGAGCACTCTTTGCGCACGATTGAGCATCTGCAGGAACTGGCAGATCCGCAAGAGCCGCTGGGCAAACCCTTCACCGCGCTATGGCGTACGGTGGATCGGCGCGACCTCCTGATACTTTCGCTGCTCCTGCACGACGTCGGCAAAGGCATGCCCGTGGAAAACCATGTGACCGGCAGCTTGCAGGCCCTGGAGATTGCCTCTGACCGCCTGAAACTCACGCCAGAGGAGAAGACCGAAGTCTATTTTCTGATCGAGCATCATCTGGACATGTCTGCGACGGTGCAACGTCGCGACATCTTCGATCCCTCCACAGTTTCAGGATTCTCAGCAACAGTGACTACCCACGAGCGGCTGCAGCGGCTCTGCCTGATGACCTACGCGGACATCCATGCGGTAAACCCGGAAGCATTGACCCCGTGGAAAGCGGAAATGTTGTGGCAACTGTTTGTGGCCACATCGAACTACTTCAGCCGGACCTTGGATCGCGACCGCCTGCATGCATCCGATGAAGCGCCGCTGCTCGAACAGGTGCGGGCATTGAGTGCAGGCGCGGACAAAAAAGAAATCGAGCGGTTCCTCGACGGATTCCCGCGTCGGTATCTGGCCGTGCATTCCGCGGGGGAAATCGCGGCGCACTTCGCGCTTTACCGGGAGCTCGGCACGGAACCGGTGCAGACAGAAATCAAGAAAACGCATCACGCGTATGTTCTGACGCTGCTCTCCGCGGACCGGCCTGCATTGTTTGCCACGATCGCGGGAGTCCTCTCCGCGTGGGGCATGAACATCGTGAAAGCGGACGCGTTCGGCAATGCGGCTGGCGTGGTTCTGGACACATTCCACTTCGCGGATATGCACCGCACTCTCGAGCTAAATCCGGGAGAGATTGCTCGTTTCCAGGAAAGCATCGCGGATGTGCTGAATGGCAAGCAGGCGCTGGAACCGCTGTTAAAGGGCCGCTTGGCCGCCTCCTTGACGCGCCCGCCGAAGGTCCTTGTACCCACGGCGATCAATTTCGACGAGGGCTCTTCCGATCACTGCACCCTGGTCGAAGTGGTCACGCAAGATCGGCCGGGCCTTTTGTACGGAATCGGTTCCGCACTGGCCCGGCTCGCATGCAACATCGATGTCGCGCTGATCGACACGGAAGGACAGAAGGCTATCGACGTGTTCTACCTCACGGCCCAAGGCAAGAAACTCACGGCACAGAAACAAGAGCTCCTCCGCGAGGTCCTCCAGGCCACGCTTTCCTGAGGTCCTTGTGAATTCCACGCTGAACTACGATTCCATGCTCGCGGTGGCCCTGGCCGAGGCGCGACTCGGCCTGAAAGAGGGCGGCATCCCGATTGGCGCTGCGATCTTTGATCGCGGCGGCAAACTCATCGGTGCCGGACACAACCGCCGCGTGCAGCAAGGCGATCCCTCCGTGCACGGCGAAACCGATGCCTTTCGCAACGCCGGGCGCCAAAGGAGCTATCGCAACCTGATTATGGTCACGACGCTGGCCCCCTGCTGGTACTGCAGTGGCCTGGTGAGGCAATTCGGCTTCCGCACCGTGGTGGTTGGTGAGAGCAGAAATTTCCAAGGTGGAATCGACTGGCTTCGCTCGCTCGGTATCGAAGTGATTAATCTCGATTCTCAGGAATGTGCACAGCTTCTGGCGGACTACATTCGCGCAAACCCCTCCGTGTGGAACGAAGACATCGGCGGGGAATAGCCTGCATCAGCGGGAATGTTCGGAGAAGAAACTGCCAGACTGTTCTGGTGGCGTCGAGATTGTGTGTGGTCTTGCCGACGACAGTTTCGCGATGAATGTACCTACTGCCCCGCCAGGCGTGGCCGCCGTCGACGATCGCCGAACAGCTAATTCCGCAAACAAAGCTAGACCCAAGTTTGGTCCCAAGTCTCTCCAAAACTCCCGTCCTAACTTGACAAGTGGGAAAGCGCCAGGGTTTCCATATTTATGGCACGCATGAGATGATGCTATCCAAACCTCAAGAACCGCAAACCTGAGCCTGTAGCTCCAACGGCTGTTGCTGATTCGGCGCTACTTAGTCTCAAAAACAGGCCCAGTTAGACCCAACCTGTTGTGCTCAATCTCGTACTCAATTCTGAAATCCGCACACTGTGCAAATCGCCGCGTATTTACTGCGCTTCCAGGCATTCGGCTTGTCGGTCGTGTTCTCATGGCTTAGGCGTATCATCTTCTACGGAGGCGCATATGCGGTTTGAAGCGTTCTCTTTTGGTTCCATCCGAATCGATGGCGTCACCTACGACCATGATGTACTAATTGACCGTGGAGAAGTGCATAAGCGCAAGAAGAAGCCTTCTAAGAAATTCCGCTACAATTTCGGACACACCCCGCTCTCGACAGAGGAGCGGATACCTTGGAAATGCCGCCGTCTAGTGATTGGCACAGGCACGGGCGCTTTGCCAGTAATGGACGAAGTAAAGCAAGAGGCCCGGCGTCGTCATGTCGAATTGCGTATCATGCCGACAGCCCAGGCCATTGAGCTGTTGAAAGCGGCTAGACCTGCCACAAACGCAATCCTGCACGTGACCTGTTAAATTGGTGGCCGACGCCTCAAAGAAGTGAGAGTACTGGAAGGAACTTGTACGCCCGGGAGTTGAGGCATCCCGATACTGAATGACGCGATGTACAGGTCAGTCGATCTGTACAATGGAAGCTAAAACGCGCAGGAGGAATCATGGCTCGGATCGTCATCATTGGAGGAAATGGACATGTGGGAACCTACCTGGTGCCCGAGCTTGTCGAGCGCGGACACGCGGTTGTAAACGTCAGCCGTGGCACGGCATCGCCCTATAAACAGCATCCGGCCTGGAAGGCTATCGAACAAGTCGTTGTGGATCGCAAAGCCGAAGAAGCGGAGAGAAAATTCGGTTCACGGATTGCTGCCCTTAGCGCCGACATTGTCATCGACATGATTTCGTTCGAGCTTGAAGGAACGCGACAATTGGTCGAGGCGTTGCGCGGGAAGATCGAGCACTACCTGTTCTGTAGCACCATTTGGGTGTATGGACATGCAACCTCAGTTCCATCTACAGAAACAGATCGTACAAACGCCATCGACACGTACGGTATCAACAAAGCAAAGATCGAAGCTTGGCTTTTGCAGCAGGCTAGGAGAGACGGCTTTCCGGCGACATCCTTCCGACCCGGCCACATCGTTGGCGAGGGTTGGGTGCCGATTAATCCTCAAGCCCATCCGAATCCCAAAGTTTTCTCGTTAATAGCACGAGGTGAAGAACTCGTTCTACCTAACCTAGGGCTAGAGATGCTGCACCACGTCCACGCCGATGATGTCGCGCAATGGGTAATTCGCGCCATAGAACACAGAGCAGCGTCGATTGGTGAAGTTTTCAATACCGTCTCATCGCAGGCTCTCACTCTACGAGGGTATGCCGAAGCAATGTACCGATGGTTCGGGCAAAAACCTCGGCTTTCCTATGCGCCGTTCGACCAGTGGAAGCTCGGTTTAGAGAAGGGCGATGCAGAATCCTCTTGGGGCCACATTGCACGTAGCTCTTGTGTTTCCATCGAAAAAAGTCGGCAACGTCTTGGATACTGTCCCCGATTTTCCAGCCTTGAGGCGATCCAACAATCCGTCACCGCACTCATTGCCTCTGGCCGGGTAACCTTGCCGAAGACTCAGAATAAAGCAAAGAGCAGCTAAAGAAATTGATCGTCCTTGGGGGTAGTGCTGGAAACAACTTCTCCGGTAACCGGACCTCTCGGGAGTTGAGCGCAGTTCTATCTGGAATTGTTTCTAATCTGCGGAAACGTGTTGACGCAACCATGACATGGAGCGCCACATTTGAATGGTCACAACGAAATACCAAAGGCCGAGCGCAGGACCCAGATCGACAAGACCAGCACTCTGTGGCGGAGTCGGAAAAGTCCACAGATGAAGCGCCAATAGTCCGGCTCCAATCGCTACCCCGAGAATGAAAAAGAGTAGGCCAAATTGCGGGTGCCTGAGCATAGCCAAAGCGAAGCACACCGTTCCCAAACCAATATATGCATCCCACGCTACGTCGAGACCTAGCCAGATCGACACAATTGGCGGAGACACTTTCTCTGCACCCGTAGAATACACAACGGCAAGCTGAACGAATGCCATGACGCAAAACAACGCACCACCAAGAGCATTGAGCAGCAAACCGATTGACGTTGAGATTTTTGCTCCTTCGCAGTCGAGAAGTTGTCGCAGGCCGTAGCACGCAATCGCCAACGCCGGTCCAAAACATGCGATTAGCGCCACCGTCACAAGTTTTGGTGGGTGCGAAAATACGGCGAGTGGGTATGCAAAGCAAGCCACGAATCCGGCCACAATGCCTAGCTGCACACTGAGAACAGTTTTCGATGCGCGACAAGTCAGATTTGGGTCCGCCATGGGAGGCCTTCCGATTTGAGAGAAAGTTGCCGATAGTATAGCGCCCAGTAACGAGCAAAACCGGCCTCGAAACGGTACTGGGCCGTACCTTTCCGATTTGCGAACCAGGCACTTGCGCGCTGCATCTTCTCCTATTGACACTCTATATGTCGTTGAATATATTTTCCCCTATAGAACGCCTATAGGAGTTGACTGTGTTTTTGCATAGTATCTGACAAAAGAGGAGGGCTTCTATGCGGAAGGTCTTTTTGTTTCCCGTTCTGTTATTTCTGTGTCCGTTCGTGGCGTTGGGGCAGACCACACAGGAAATCACCAGTCTGCAAAACCGTGCATTCCAGACCGACTTGGCAAGCGGCGCGACTCTGCGTTTGCACCTGCACGACGGAGACTTCCGTGTTGTAGGCAGTGATTCCGAGAAGATCTACATTCATGTCGAAGGCGAAAACCTTGAACGGGCAGACCGGATCAAGATTGATTTGAAGCGCTCGGACAATGTTGTAGAGCTTAAGCTCTCACATGTGCCGAAGAGCCAACTACTAGTGATGATCGAAATTCCCAAGTTCACGAACCTTTATGCGCGTATGCGTGGCGGCGACTTGTCCGTGTTGGGGATCACGGGCGATAAAGATCTGGAGCTTACGGGGGGCGATTTGACGGTCCAAGTGGGGAATCCGGAAGATTACTCGCACGTAGATCTCTCCGTAAGATATGGAGACATAAGCGGCATGCAATTTGGTAATCCAAAAGGTATGGTCGGAAACTCTCTCCGCAAGGACGGCACCGGAAAGTACACGCTTCACGCCCACGTAATGGCCGGCGACTTAGTGCTGAAGAGCTGACTCGTTGAGCCTGCCCGGGTCGCCGGTACTATAAGCGACTTTACCGGTAAGAATTCATGCGAACAAACCAGGACTTGTTAACATTTCTACTGCGCTTACGTCGTATAGGCAAAGGAGAGTGTTAGATGATGCTCCGCTTTCCGCGCCTTGCTCTCGCGGTCATCAGCCTTGGCGTTGTAACCACATTCGCTGGAATCTCTGTCCACGCCGGTGGAAAAAGTCGTTCGCTCCTTCCCGCGTCTCCCATGCTTGAAGCTCGTTCGGGGAAGGTCTTGTCGGCTGCGCTGGCGCAAACGAGCCCTAGCGCTGCGCCGGAAACTTGCAGAGTCACCCTGCCTTCCACGCCAACGGATAACGCGCTTTTGCTCATGCCGGGAGACTCTGGATTCCAAAGATCAGGCAGATTCGGGACGGATAGGCTGTGGACTGTCCAGCCCATGAATGGAATCTGGCGAGGGCTTCCTCCGAAAGCGTTTGGGGAATACGCGTACAGCAACAAATTGCCGTGGGGCGGAGCGTTCTCTTATGAGGACAAGAACGGGCCACTCATGGTAACCGGAAGACGTCTCGACGGCCCCGCTCCGTCGTTCATCGAGACGGAGCCTATCTCGGGGGTACATGGAATGATGGGTGGGATAAACATACCGGTGTTTGGCTGTTGGGAGATAACTGGGCGGTATAAGGATGAGGAACTAAGCTTTACTGTATGGGTCGCGCCGCTTACGGAACCTACAGATCCAGAGACATCTCAGGAACCGGTCGAAGCCTTACCACCGCCGCGCCGAATTCAAGTTGGCGCCGAAACAGAAGCCACACAGCTCGTCTATCAGATCAACCCAGAACTTCCACATGAAGCTCAGGTAGCGGATATCTCGGGAACCGTGGTTCTTGAAGCGGTAATCGGAACCGACGGCAGGCCGCGCAATCTGCGGTATCTCTCCGGACCGCCACTCTTAGCGCAGGCAGCAATCAACGCGGTGACTTGGTGGCAGTACAGAGTGGACGGGGAGAACACGGAAACTCTCACGACCATTCCCGTCGTGTTTCCGTCGACAACACGGCCTTCTTGGCGAGTTCTAAAATCCTCGTAGCATCGAGCAAGTTCAGATGCGGAAGCCCCCGATAAGTAAAAGCCAAAGCAGCATGAATATCAGCCAAAGGGCAGGTGCAGAACATATTCCGGCCCAAAAGGCAAATCGCAGTTCCCCTATCCCCGTTGCTTCGTGTGCCATTTTCCGGAATGCGACAATAGTGATTAACCACCCCAACTTGCCACACTCGGGGCGTTGCTCCCGATCAAAGATCTTGTAACCCGTCTTGCGAGAGATCCCAACTCCCTGCACAAATCCGCCATTTGCTCGCCGGCTAGCCGGCGAGCAACGAACTGTAGTCTCTCATCCATGACCGAACACTCCTTCCAGGGCATCCACTTCCTCCTCGAAAAAAGGAGGAAGTGTAACCCATGTGTCCGGTACAAACTGTCACCTATGTGTCAGGCCGCTCAACCCTTAAATCCAGAAGATTATCGACTCCTAGCGCATTCAGGCTGGCCAGGAACTTCGTGCGCGTGATTTTGGCGCTCGAGCCGCGCGCTTGTTTTTGAGGAATCGTTTACGGTAATCGGCAAAGGACTCCGCGGCTGCCAATTCTTCCAAAAGCTGCATCCGGTGGGCGGGCGCTAATCTTCGTTTCAGAATCGCATTTCGCTTTCGTGCAAGGGCCTTTACCCAGGGCCCATATTCGCGGCCGAAGATGTTTTCGAACTGTTTTCTGAGCCGCTTGGCCAACGACGGGCTAGCGCCTCCCGTTGAGATCGCGATCTGCAGGTCGCCGCGCTGCAGCACCGCCGGATAATAGAAGTTGCAGAGCTCTGGGACGTCCACAATGTTGCACAAAATTCCACGCTTCCTTGCCTGCCTGAATAGGACTCGGTGCGCGTGGCTGGACGATGTCGCGGCCACGACCAGAAACACGCCCTTCAGGTCCGTAGCCCGGAACTTGCGCTTTTTCCAATGAAGCTGTCCCTGCCGGTGCCAGGCGGCAATTCGAGTCGTAACCTCCGGAGACACAAGCGTAATCCTGGCCCCGGTAGACAGAAGTCCGGCGACTTTCCCTTCGCTGATCTTTCCACCGCCCACCACCAGACAGTGGCGTCCGCGCAACTTCAGAAATAGAGGAAACAATCGCATCTTTGCACATCCTCGCATGGCCCCTTACCCGCCGCCGACTACATTTTTCGGCCGCGAGCCACTGCGACTCGCGTGTACCCGCATCATCACTTTTTTTGATGGCGAGAACGGAAATTTCAACGGATTTGGCCGGTTTCCTGATGCTACGCTTTGCAAAAGGATTCTCTACGCATGCGAAATCTCGGATTGCCAGGAAAGGTCTATTTGACGGGCGCGGGTCCAGGATCGGCCAAACTGCTGACCCTGCGCGCCGTGGAAGTCTTGGAAAACGCCGACATCGTTTTCCACGACGACCTGGTTTCCGAAGAGGTTTTGGCGCTGATTCCCGCTCACGTCGCGGTCCACAACGTGGGGAAGCGTTGCGGGCCCAAGAAGATCTCCCAGGAGGAGATTCAGCAGCGGCTAATCCGTGCCGCGCGCAGCGGCCAATCCGTTGTGCGCCTGAAGGGAGGCGATCCCCTCATTTTCGGGCGCGCGCAGGAAGAGATTGCCGCCCTACGCAAGGCGGACATTCCTTTCGAAATTGTGCCGGGCGTGACCGCGGCCTGTGCGGCTGCCGCGGCTGTTGAGATTTCATTGACCGACCGCAGAGGCGCCTCAAAGCTCGTATTCATCAGCAACCACCAATGTGCGCAGAAGGACGCGCAAAATTGGAATGCGGCTCTAATGGACTCGACGCTGGTTTTTTACATGCCTGGAAGGCAATTCGAGCCCCTGCAGCTGGATCTGCTTGCGAAGGGGTTGGATGCCGAGGTGCCATGCCTGATCATCAGTCGCGCAACGCTTGCAACCCAGAAGGTCATCCGCACGACGATTGGCGGTCTCGCCAGCGCACCTCGCGAGGAGGCGCCCAGCCTGCTGGTCGTCGGATCGACGTGTGGTGAAGCGCGAGCGGACTTGCACACCCCTGAGCTGCATAGGGAGCAAAGAGGAGCACAGGAAGAGACAATTCTGGACCTTGATCCAAGGGCGGAATTGCTCTCGAACTGATTAGTTCCTGTTCTTCAGGCTGAGAATCTCCGCCGATCTTTCGGCGGCCTCCTTCACCAGGACGCCCATTTTGGGATGGGTAGGCTCCAGATCCACGCGAATTCCAAATCCATGCAGGGTTTCTGAGGTCGAAGGCCCGATGGAGGCCACCATCACCTTGGCCATGGCGCTACGCACGAGTTCACGGTAATCCATTTCCTCTGCAATTTGAAACAGATGAGCCACCTGCATGCCCGTCGTGAAGAGGACAGCGTCCACTTTGCCCTTGGCTAGAGAGCGGACCGCCTCCCGGAGCGGCGCCGTATCCTCCGGCAGCGCCCACCGGTATACGGCAACGGCTTGGACGTTCGCGCCACGTTCCCTTAATGCCTCGAGAAATTCGGGGTTTGCCGCGCCGTATTCCTGAACGGCGATCCGTTGTCCCAGTAAACCGCCAGGCGCTTCCTCCAGGCTGCGGAGCAGTTCGCGCCAAGTGCACGGTTCAGGCGCGACCACGGCAACGGGAACGCTCCACTCGCGGAGCACAGCCTGAGGTTTTGGACCCCGTGCTGCCACTTTGACTCTGCGTAAGGCCCGCAGAAAATCCTCGGCCAAATGCGCTTCGGTGATTACTTTCAGGAGCGCGCGCGCCCCGGCTCCCGTCAGGAAAATCACCTGGTCGAGACTGCCGCTAATTAGATCGTGAGTGAAACGGATGGGGGCATCGTTTTCCGCGAGCGGCACTTCGCGGACTGCGGGCGCCGACAAGGGTAGTCCGCCATAGGTTTCAATCAAGTGTGCGAGTTCCGTCGATCGACGGCTCTCGAGCGAAAGCACTCGCCGACCTTCAAAGTTCCTGGCGGGCACCATCATTTTCCCCAGTGTTTGATGGCGGCAGCTCTTGAACCCCAAGCGTTCCGTCTCCGGCTTCGCCGCCACTCTTACGACGCTGAGAATCCACAATCGGCTTACGGTGCACCCAACGCAAAGGCCGGTCGCGGTGCTCGCAAACGATGGTTCGAGATTCCCCTGCAGCGTCGTCCGGGAGTTCGATGCACACAACACCGTCTTCGATACGTGCCCGGTATTTCGTCAGGCATGCATCGGACTCGGGATGATTGGGGCTTGACCCATCGTGCAAGCTGAACTTCCAGGCATGTAGCGGGCACACGACTGTCGTTCCGCTGACGATCCCATCCGCCAGCGGCCCTCCGCGGTGGGGGCACCGGTTCGCCGCGGCAAAGAACCCCTCCTGAGAGTGGAAAATAGCAATCTGCCTTCCGGCAATCTCCACGCACCTGCCCTCCCGGAGGGGGATACTCTCGCGAGGCGTGACTCGTACCCATTTTGTTTCCGACGCGTTCATCGCAGATTCTCCAGCGGTTCAATATTCACGAACTGTGTCGGATTTCGAGGCATATCCCCTTCAAGCCACGCATCCCGCGAATGTTCTTTGGATTTCCGCAGTCGGCTTCTGAGTCCTTGCTGCACGGCCATCGGCGCATAGATGGTCTCCCGGCGGACACGTTCGATGCCGACCCGTTCCACAAAGTCATAGGTGCGTTCCATGTAGTTGGCGTTTTCCCGGTAATACTGGAAAAAGAGAGCCGACGCCTGCAGCGCTTCCTCCGTCGATTCCACGGTGACCAACAGGTCCGCCTTGCGTACCTTCTTCCCCGCGGCGCCCCCGATGACCACCTGCCAGCTACCTTCCTGGCCTACCAATCCAATGTCTTTTACCGTGGCCTCCGCGCAATTTCTGGGACAACCCACGGCACCCATTTTCAATTTGTGCGGTGTGGCGAGGTTTTCGAAACGCCGCTCCAGTTCCATCCCGGCGGCAATCGAATCCTGGACCCCGAAGCGGCAGAAGTCCGTCCCCACGCATGTCTTCACCATGCGCACGCCTTTTGTGTAAGCCTGACCCGAAGGCATACCCAAGTCCGCCCAGATCTTCGGCAAGTCGCTCTTGCTCACTCCTAGCAGGTCGATACGCTGGCTGCCCGTGATTTTCACCATGCGCACGTTGTATTTCTCCGCCACATTGGCGATTTGACGCAGTTCTTCGGGAGATGTGACGCCGCCACGAATGCGCGGCACAACGGAAAACGTGCCGTCTTTCTGGATATTTGCGTGTACACGGTCATTGATGAAGCGGGCGGATCGATCTTCCTCATGCTCTCCGCACCACACCATATCCAGCATGTAGCTCAACGCGGGCTTACAGATTTCGCAGCCAACGCCATTTCCGTAGACGTCTAGCACCTGCTGAACGGAACGCAGCCGTTGGCTTCGCGCGATCTCCCTCAGCTGGGATTCGCTCAGTGGAACACACTTGCAAAGCGCGTGCTTCTCCTCCTCTTCAAACTGCGGGGCTACGGCCTTCAGAAGGCATTGACAAAGGTCGGTGCAGCTTCCGCAGCCGGTGGAGGCGCGCGTACATTCCTTCAATTGCGAGAGTGTCGTAAGTCCGCGTTCGCGGATTGCCTGAACGATCGCTCCTTTGGAAACGCCGTGGCAACCGCAGATCACTTTGGTGTCCGGAAATTGCGCCACGCCCAGCCCCGTGTCTAGCGAGGGTTCGGGAAATAACAGTTGCCGCCGCTGGTGGCGCAGATCGGCTTTGTTCTGCAACCACTCCATGTAGCGGTGACTGTCGCTCGTTTCTCCCACCAGGATGACGCCCACCAAGCGGTTTTCGCGCAAAGTCAATTTCTTGTAGATGCCGAGGGCGGGGTCCTCATACCGGACCACATCGTTTCCCGGAGTGGTCTCACTGAAATCTCCAGCAGAAAACACGTCCACGCCCATGATCTTCAGTTTCGCTGCGGGCACAGTCCCTTCATAGCGTGGCCCTTTGTTCCCAGTGATCGTTGCTGCAAGAACTTTGCCCTGCTCCAGCAGGGGAGCGACCAGGCCATAACACAGGCCGTTGTGCTCGACACATTCCCCAACAGCAAAAATGTCGGGATGGGAAGTCTCCAGGAAGTCGTTTACGACGATTCCGCGGTTGACTGTCAATCTAGCTTTTCGTCCCAACTCAACATTCGGCCTAATGCCGGCGGCGATGACCACCAAATCGGCGGGCAGTTCCTCGCCATTCTTGAATCGCACACCCTCGGCCTTGTGCTCTCCAAGGATCGCCGCGGTGTTGTGGCTCAGCAGCACTTTGACGTCGAGGCATTCCATCTTCGCCTTCAAGTAGCCGCCACCGATGGAATCGAGTTGCCGCTCCATCAGTGTATCCATTAGGTGCACAACCGTGACCTCGCAACCTTGTACCTGCAGACCGCGCGCCGCTTCGAGGCCGAGCAAGCCGCCGCCAATGACCACGGCCCGCGCTCCTTTGTGAGCGCGATCCAAGAGCGCGCGTGTATCGTCCAGATTCCGGAACACGTACACGCCCTGCTTCTTTGTTCCTTCAATGGGGGGAATCAGGGGAGAGCTTCCCGTGGCTAACAGGAGTTTGTCGAAGGGAGTGACGCTGCCGTCGTCAGCGGTTACGGTTTTATGAACGGAATCAACATCTGTAATGCGAACACCCAGCCGCAGGCGAATTCCGTTTTCCTGATACCACTCCAGGCTGTTGAGGACGATCTCCTCTGCTGATTTTTCGCCCGCTAGGACGGCGGAAAGCAAAATGCGGTTGTAATTGACGTGAGTTTCGTCGCCGAAAACGGTGATCTTAAAACGAGGTGCGTGCCTGAGTATTTGCTCAACGCACGCAGTGCCCGCCATGCCGTTACCGATGACGACTAGTCGTTCCATCCTTCTCCCTCTCCTATTGCCGCGGGGAAGAGCTAGTCCCCCGTAGTCGCGTGCCCAGAACAGGTTCACTTGGCGCCTCCCGTTCTGTGCGTAGAACCAATGAGGCGGGTTTCCTGGGCTGAAAAGTCAAATAGAGCGCGAGTCCGGTCAGTAGAACTCCGGCAACAATGTTTCCCAGCGTCACCGGTATCTGGTTCCAAAGCCACCACTGCTTTAGGGAAACGGGCGCGCCAAAGAGCTTGCCGGCGGGAATCACGAACATATTTACGATCGAGTGTTCGTATCCCTGCGCAAAGAAGGTAAGAATGGGAAGCCACATGGCGACGATCTTGCCTATCGTGGAGCGTGAAACCATGGCGAACACAGCACCCAGTGTGACCATCCAGTTGCAAAGAACGCCCTTGATGAAAGCGCTCTCCCATCCGCGGACTCCCAGGGCCATGTACCCTAGGGTCTTTTTCTGCGCCGCAGCCTTGAACAACTCACCCAGGTTGCCGCTGCTTCCCGTGTTGAAGTTGGTTACAGCGAGATAGAAAAGCATCGCGTAAAAGAGGCTTCCCGCCAGGTTGCCGACATACACCCACGACCAGTTCCGTAACATCTTCCCGAACGTCACCCGGCCTGCCGCGTAACCCACGGGCAATAACGCAAAGTTCCCGGTGGCCAGCTCCAATCCCAACAGTACCAACATTACGAATCCCACGGGGAACAGGATCGCCCCAATGATGGGAGCCATTCCCTGGGCTGTCACGACAAAAGCGAGCGAGGTGGCGTAGGAAAGTAGGGCACCCGCCAGGAAGCCCCGAATCAGCATGTCGCGGGCTGGCAGGGTCGCCTTCTTTTCAGCGGCGGAAAGCCCAAGCTGAATCAACTCCTGAGGGGCCACGTGGTCCATCGGCGTCCTCCCCGTCCAAAGTGTCAACAATCGTGCAAGACACTTATAGGAGGACGCAAACGCATCATTTCAATGCCTCCCATCGATAAAATTGAAGGACCGGGAGGGACTCATGCAGAGAGATTCGCGTCCGGCCCGCAGCCGTTGTCCTGCAGATGGTTGCAGTGACATGTAGATGAGGGCACACTGGAGCCAAGCAGTTTGCTCTCAATCGGACATGTCGAAGTTTCCCCCGCCTCGGGGCAGGAGACACTGTGCGAACCAATCGATTCGTTCCCGCAGCCTTACTCCGCCTTATTCTCGGCATCTTTGTGTGCACGCTGCCTGTGGTCCCCATTTTGGCCGCCGGAGATTCTCCTTCTCAAATTTCGGGAGAACGCACATTTTCTCCAAACGAAGCTCGCATCGAATTCTGGAATCGCCTGATTGCTTTCCAGAGAGGAACTTTGGCGGGCATCACGGCGCAAGCGCGAGCGGAGCACGCCGACGAACGCCTTCAATCGCTTCCCTTGAATGCCACCTCCGCGGACATCACTCTTCGTGCGATCAAGGTCGAAAACCAAGAGGGGATCGCCTTTGTGGCGAAAGGGCAGGTGTTGTTCTTCCTGGCCACCAACGACCTGGATAAGGCATCCGGCGAGACGCTCGATCAAGCCTCGCAGTCGGCTCTGCGTCGCCTTAGCGAAGCCCTGCAGGCTCGCGTGGCGGAGCGATCCTGGCCGGTAATACGTGCGGCTCTTCTCTTCACTGTTATAGGCTTCGCGCTCCTACTGTTTCTAAACTTCTTGATTTGGAAGATCGATCGTCGGGCATTGGCATTCTTGCGCGCCCAAGAGTTCGCCTATCCTGCGGGGCTTCGCTTGTTCGGGTTCGACTGGCTGCCGTACATAACGGCAGTGCTGCGCGGTCTGGTGCGTTCAATCGCGTGGGTCTTTGCTCTGATTCTCTTTTATCTATGGGTGACGCTCTCGCTGCGCCGCTTTCCGTACACAGAACCTTGGGGAGATGAAGCCGGAAACTATGTCATTCATCTCTTGCAGACACTGGCGAGGAGTGTTGTGTTTGCGATCCCAGGACTATTTGCCGTCTTTTTGATCTTTTTCCTCACGCGTTGGATTGTGAGATTGGCCCAGGGATTCTTCGAGCAGATTTCGACAGGCCGCATCAGCGTCTCCTGGATGGATGCGGATGTGGCGCATGCGACACAGCGTATCGTCGCGACCATCGCCTGGATTTTCGCCATTATTGTGGCTTACCCCTACATTCCGGGTTCGAATTCGGACGCTTTCAAAGGGATTAGCGTTTTCGTTGGTTTGGTGGTTTCCCTCGGTTCCACGGGAATCATCAATCAAATCATGAGCGGGTTATTCGTGGTGTACTCCAAAGCGCTGAAGACCGGCGAGTGGGTGAAGATTAATGAAACCGAGGGAGAAGTCCTGGAGGTTGGCCTGCTTGCCGCCAAGATTCGCACGATAGAAGGACAGGAAGTCACCATCCCACATTCGGTCCTTGTCGGCACCTCAACGACAAACTTTACGCGCCTGGGCATGGTGATCAGTCGCACGGTCACGATTGGATATGACGCGCCTTGGCGGCAGGTGCATGCGCTTCTATTGCGAGCGGCGGATCGCACGCCAAACATCCGCAAACAACCGGAGCCCTATGTTGTGCAGCGGGGCCTCTCGGATTTTTATGTCGAGTACACGTTAATCGCCCAGCTCGAAGACGAAAGGCGCCGCATCGAATCCATTTCCGTGCTGAATTCTCAAATCCAGGACGCCTTCAACGAGTTCGGCGTGCAAATTATGTCTCCGCACTACATGGTGAAGCCGGATGCGGATATGATTGTCCCGCCTGCCAAATGGCACGCGCCTCCCTCCAACCCAAAACCCTAACAAGCGAAGGCTACGGAGTAGCCAACTTGCGCAAGGAGACGAGCTCTGTCCCAACGGGGACGCCTTTTGTGATTTTTACGTGGAGGAGCGCTTCAAAGGGTTTTAATTCGCCGTTGTCGGAAACAGAAAGACGGAGAAGGAGCTCCTCGAGTGAATCCGCGCCGCAAACGTACTCGACAGCCCCTTGCGTGCCAAAAGTAGTGGTGCCGGCGATGATCATGACAGAGCGTGAAGGGTCGAGACCGGGAACGAAAGCAACCACGGCGTGATCCTCTGTGAGAGGAGAGTAAGAAGGGCTGGCGAGGTAGTATTTGGACTCGCCCTGCTGCGGATGCACATTGACGATTGCGAGATCCCCTTTCCGAGTGCCTGAATCCAAACGCTGAAAGACGAATTCGTGCGTGCCGGGGATCTCCTGAAGAGTCAGATTTTCGGAGGGCGAGCCAACGAAGATGAGGTCATTGTTCTTCACATCATCGAGCGAGAACAAGCTGCCACGCTTCACGCGGATGTTGCGATGGAGCGAGCCGAAAACCTGGTCAAGTTTGTGGACTGCGAGAACCTCGCCGACCCCAGTGTAGTGATCCCAAACGGAGTCGACAGGGTCCCGGGAGGGATTGTAATAACGCATACCGGTTTCCGGCCTGCCAACAAAGGCAGCGTTGCTGAATACGACCCAAGGCTCATCCGGCCCGTGTAGAAAAGGTCTCCAGAAAACCTGGAGGGAAGTTGCGGGAATCTCTTCATGAGAGGCGCCCGCAACAGGCCGTTCGCGCCAGGTGAAGTAAAGGGCCGTCAAGGCTGCCGCTAGGAGGAAAGAAAGAATGGTGACAGCAATCGGCCACCTGTGTGGCACGGAAACATGAAGACCCTGGTGACGGGAACCGTCTCCTGCACCATCCACAACATGAGGGTCGGGCTCGCCTGGTTGGCGAAGGCGGAAGGAGAGAGTGTAGGTACCCTTCGGTAGCTCGATCCGAACGGGATCTTCCGCGCCCTCCGAAGCATAGTATTCGGCCAGCTTTGCCCGCAAGCGCCCTGCCTGAACACGCACCATGGAATCTACGGAAGGGTCAAAATCCGGCTGCCGTCCAAACTCTTCTGTGGCAATTTGATATTCCTTTAGGGGAGTCCCAGGGTGGTCCACGACGTGGCGAGCCAGGTAACGGAGCAGTTTGCGAAGCGACTCCGAACCATGCAGCACGTTGCTGTTGGTTATCCTCTCAACCTCTCGAAGAAGAAGGTCTTGCTCGGACATACAGTCCCTGTCACTTAGATGCAACGGGCAAGTAACACCGTAACAAACGCCGTAACAGCGTGCAAGACAAGGCTTTTGGTTTGTAACCGTTTCAAACGTTCCGAGACTTTCCTCGGAGCCCCAGCATTTGAGAAAGAAATAGCCATGTGCGGTAGTTTGAATGGTTGGGGTGAATTGCCGCATTCTCCAAAGCTTTTGTTTTGAGTCCGTTGCACCTAAGCCCAACGCAGCCATTCGTTGAGACCAGGGGTGCGGCAACGGAAAAGAGGAGCAGCCCGGGGTCAGTTCTGGTGCTCCGCGGAATCTGCAGAGTAATGGGGGTGTCAGTGAAAAGCGGTTTCGCCGACGCCTAGTCGAGGGGCGTAAGGGCAGGGGTGCAGGGCAAAACCGATTACCACAATAAAAAGAAGAAAGAAGAAAGAAGAAAGAAAAAAGAGGAGACGCATGAAGAGCCACAAGATTTTAGTTTGGGCCACCGTCCTGCTGTTGCTGGCCTTCTCGACTGCGACCGTCTGCCTCGCACAAAGCGATACAGCGCGGTTGCAAGGGACCGTCACAGATGCCCAAGGAGCGGCCGTGAAAGGTGCGGCGGTTAGAATCACCAGCGCCGATACGGGTCGCGTGTCCACGGACACAACGAATGAGTTAGGGTACTACTCGGTTTCGGCCCTCCCGCCCGGAAACTACCATGTGGAAGTGTCCATGCAGGGATTCAAGACTATCACCCGAGATCTGGCGTTGCAGGTTGCACAATTGGGGGTTGCGGACTTTCAGTTGCAAGTCGGCGAAGTGACCCAGACTGTAACGGTCGAGGCAGGCTCGCCGGTTGTGGATGCCCAAGACTCGGCGATCGGCGCAGTAGCCGAGAGCAAGCAGGTTACAGAGCTGCCTTTGAATGGGCGCAACTTTACTCAGGTAGCCACGCTGGTGCCTGGTGTGACGCGAGGTCTGCCAACCGGCGTTGCGACAGGCGCCAACAACAACGCCGAGACATTTCGATTCGGGGAAGAAGGAGGCGCAGCTCTCGCCGTGAACGGATTGCGGCCGCAAGCGGACAACTTCATTCTTGACGGCATCGACAACAACGAAGCGCTGGTGAATACGATTGTATTCTTCCCACCGGCTGATGCTATTGATGAGTTCCGCGTTCAGACCAGCGTCGCTCCGGCGCAGTACGGACGGGCAAGTGGCGCATTTGTGGTGACTTCGCTTAAGTCAGGCACAAATCATATTCACGGCAGTG
>Ga0187781_10001389_pt1 | contig 18325 bp, 16 predicted proteins | sample 0715_SJ02_MP02_2_FD_132447 | JGI IMG/M metagenome (GOLD analysis project Ga0187781, IMG submission 132447) | Tropical peat soil microbial communities from peatlands in Department of Meta, Colombia - 0715_SJ02_MP02_20_MG | ecosystem: Environmental > Terrestrial > Soil > Wetlands > Peat | place... | reverse complement strand
GCGATTGCCTCCGGCTCTGATCCCGAGAAGCATCTGGCGCGTTACATCTCTATTAATTGGCTTTGCTGTGCGGCCATTTGCCTTGCTATGCTCGCCGGGGTTGCCGCGGGAGAGGGCAACGTCGTTCCAACCGCCGGCAGCCCGCTAGGTGTGATGGCTTATGGCAAAGTCAGGGACGTGGCGGGCATGGCAGGGACGAGGAACACGGGTTTCGGGAGATTTGCTGGAATCGTGGTCCTGGCGGGCGTCGCCAAACTCCTGCACCATCGGCGGGATAGGAAAACACTTCTGCTCTGGACCCCTCTTACTCTTCTGGCGGGGTACGCCATGCTACTGTCCCAAGCCCGAACGTCTTGGGTGGCCCTCGTGATCGCAGCCGCGTTTCTCCTGGCCCGCGCTCCCAATCGCTGGAGGGTTCCCATCCTTATTCTGGCACTCCTTGCCCTCCCGCTCGTGTGGCTCAGTGGTTTTGGCCACGGCTTTCTGCTTTACTTGACGCGTCAGAAAGGGATTGATACTACTCTTTCAGGACGCACCGCGACCTGGGTGGACGGCTGGTGGGCGCTGCAGCAGTCGCCCTGGATAGGACTTGGCTTCTGGGGAGATCGTTATTTCCTCGCGGGCTGGCATATCCACAACACCCCTCTCGACGCTCTGATACAGAGCGGTTTCCTGGGCATAATTCCATTTCTATTTGCCCTGGCATGGGCGTGGGTTGGCATCCTGCGTTTCTATTGCACAAAACCCATGGGAGAAGAGACTTCACTGCCAGCCGAAATCCTGGCGCTCATGGCCTTTTTCACGATTTACTCTATTACCGAGGTTACCTATAGCTTTTACTCGGTGGGCTGGATGGCGATGGCGCCACTCTTTGCCCATGTCCAATTTCGCTCCTACCAGCGCGACCGCGAGAGGCGCGCTGCGGCAGCAGCACCTGCCTTGGTGCACGATGCGCCAGCGACTCGTGTTGTGTCGGGGTGAAGACACTTCCCCCAGCCGAGTCACTCGGCACTCTCCTGATGCGATGAAGTTGCTCCCCCTCTCCCCTGGGGAGAGAGAAGAGGGGGGAGAGGGGAAGTAGTCCTCTCGCGTCCTTGAAGAGCTTTTAGCGGTGAGACTATGAAGAATCGCTTCTTCCGGTGGAGAGGGGTCGACGCAAGTCCCACTGAGATCGTTCCGCAGGAGCTTCTGGAGAAGCTCCCGCCGAACAATTCCAGGTATCTTGTGGGAATCCTGCAGCATCTCGACCAGACGCTTCCTGGCGCAGGGCTCACGTTCTTCCTCACTTGGCATTTAGACGCTTTTCACGAAGCCATGCGGGATTCTGTGGTCCTCCTCCTCTCCGACGAACACAACCTGATGCCGTCGTATCAAGCCAGGGTCAGGGCAATCTTCAAGTCCGCTGGACTGCGGCGCGATTCAATCCGGGAGGCTTTTCGGGTGCCGCCTTCCATCGCTTTGCGCGTCCTGCTACGCGACGCATGGAACGGCGTAATGGGTTTCAAGCGACGGATAAAGTACGGGCTGCCCCGGGATTATTCCATCCCCACCTACGACATCCCAGCCGGCACCGGCACGCTGGATGACGATGTGGCACCGCTGCCCATCGAGGAACGGCCGGTAGACGTCTTTTTCGCCGGAGGCACCAGTCTTGGTTGGGCGCCGCGCGCACGGGCGGCGGCGCGAAAACAGATGGCCGCTGCCGTTGCGGCGGCGCGAACAGCGCTCCCTCAGTACAGGATGGAATCCCTGTTAAAGGGGGACATGTCCAAGGGAATGAGCCCTGCGGACTATACTCGGACTCTGGCCAATGCCAAGATCGCTCTAGCTCCGCGCGGCAATTACAGCGCGGAGAGCTGGCGCCTTTTCGAAGCCGCCAAGCTTGGCTGCGTCGCCATCACAGAGCCGCTTCCCCCCCGATGGTACTTTCAGGACTGTCCGGCAGTCTCAATCCGCAAGTGGTCCCAGCTCCCCGATGTTCTCAGGGATTTGTTGCACGATCCCTCGACCCTCCAGCAGCTCTCGATGCGCTCGCGCCAGTGGTGGAACTCGACGGTTTGCGAAGCTGCCGTGGCAGCCTATATCGCAAAACAGATCGTGAGCTCTGACCAGCCCCAGCCAAGCCCCGTCTTAGAAGCTCCCACCTTTTGATGTCTCGATCCGCAGTCCGATAAACCCGCCGGCCGTAACCAACGCCAACCCCAATGCACCAATAGCTACCCGACAACGCCTCAGTGTCGCTATGCAACGAGCCTGCTGCAGTCTGGCAGCGCTTTTCCAGGGGAGCCGATGTCACCCCGTTTGGGGGTTTGCCCCGGACGGTCCGTGCGATCCACCAACGGCCAGCATGGCAACAGCGCGGCGGTACCCGCCAACCGTCCCCACATCAACGTAGAGTTCTCCCGCCGGCACACCCACTGCCCGCCCACCCCGCTCGAGGTACTTATTGACGAGCGGCCCGATATACTCATCCCCACCCTCGGGACTGCGCCAGAGCTCGAACAGCCGTCTCAGCACCGACCCTTTCATTTTGAATGCCCCCCAAACCCAGTTGCTGTCCGGATGAGGTTGCTTCGTCTGTATCTTCTTAACCTCACCATCGCTGCCGGTGCTGACGGAGTCAAACAGCTCCGGTCGGTCGACGGGGAAGAGCAGGAAAGACAACTCGTGATCTCCGAGCCGGCAGAGGGCATCTTCGGGGAACCAGATCGTGTCCGGGAGACCCACGATCACAAACTCCTCCGGTGGAATCAACGGCAAAGCTTGGAAGATTGCGTCGCACAGCCCCGCCGGCGCAGGCTGAACCACGTAGCACAGCATCGCGGAACGGAAGGCGCCGCCATAATAGCGCAGAATATCCCATTTCCCGGAGGAGATCACAAAGCAGATTTTTGTGACTCCGGCGAGGAGCATGCGGTCCAGAAGGTACTCGCTTGCAGCGCGCGGTCTTTCCGTGTTCCCATTCAGACAACTTCCGACGGGCAGAAGCTCTTTCGAAAACGCCAGTGGCTGTATCCTGCTACCGATCCCTGCGGCCGGGACAATTCCCCACATCTTCACACCTCCATGTTATTGCGGGCCTTCATTGCAGACTGATTTCGGGGAGGAAGCTCTTCCCTTGAGGAAGATTCAGTCCAAAGTTCTCGGCGATGCTCGCCGCTATGTCAGCCAAAGTGGCGCGCGTCCCCAAGTTGACGCCTTGGCGAACGCAAGCGCCTGTGACAAGGAGAGGAACGTACTCACGAGAGTGATCGGTAGATGGCCCGGCGGGATCACACCCGTGATCGGCCGTGAGAATGAGAACGTCGCCGGTGCGCAAAGCGCTCAAGAGGTTGGGGACGAAAGCATCAACAGCCTCCAGGGCCTTCGCGTAGCCGGGCACGTCAAGCCGGTGGCCGTAGAGCATGTCAAAGTCAATCAGATTGGTAAAGATCAGTCCGCGCGACTCTTGGGTGATTGCCGTCACCGTACTCTGCAGCGCCTCTTGATTGTTTCGTCCGGGCAGGCGCCCGGTTACACCGCGGTTTAGGAAGATGTCCGGAATTTTTCCGACTCCAACTACGTCCAACCCTGCCTTTTGCAAGAGGTCGAGGAGCATCGGCCTGGGAGGCTCAACTGCGTAGTCGTGGCGGTTCTCCGTACGGAAGAAGCTGCCAGGCTTACCGAGAAATGGACGCGCAATCACCCTTCCCACCCGATGCTCGCCCTGGAGGAGTTCACGGGCAATTTCGCAAATACGATACAACTCCGGTACGGCAATCACTTCCTCATGGGCTGCAACCTGGAATACGCTGTCAGCCGAGGTATACACGATGGGTCGGCCGCTGGCTATGTGTTCCTCACCCAGTTGCTTAATGATCTCCGTGCCGGAGGCGGGGATATTGCCGATAGTCTTCCGTCCGATAGCTCGCTCGAATCTTTCCATGATTTCAGGTGGAAATCCCTGGGGGTAGGTTGGGAAGGCGCGGTCAAGGATGATTCCCGCCATTTCCCAATGGCCTGCTGTCGTGTCTTTGCCCGGCGAAAACAGAGTTGCCTTGCCGTAGGCGCCTTCAGGCCGGGTTTGAGGTGTGAGCCCAACGAGTGGCCGAATATTGGCTAAGCCCAGCCGAACAAGATTAGGCAATTGGATGCTCTCCCGCTCGGCGATGTGGCCCAGCGTGTCACGCCCTTCGTCGCCGTAAGCGCCGGCGTCAGGCATGGCGCCTATGCCCACGCTGTCCATGACAACCAGAATGAACCGTTCGAAGACACCCCGCATGCCCGCACAGCCCTTTTCACTTAGATTTTTGACGCCGACCCCGACTCCTCTCAGCATACCATATCGCACATCGAATTCCACCCACCGGTGCTCTGTGTCAAGCCCGGTTCCCTACTGATGGACGTGAACGATGGTTGCAGGCGGGAATCCGTTGAACCAGGTCGAAGAAGCGCTGCTGTAAGCGCCGATGTCTTCCGAATAGACCAGATCGTCGATCTGGAGGTCAGGGAGTTGCTCGGATTGCGAGATCGTGTCCAGACCATCGCAGGTCTGTCCATAGACCGCGCAGACTTCGGTGGGGCCTTTTTTGAACGATTTGAGATGATATCGGCAATGGTCAAAAATGATGCCGGAGAACGTGTGATAGACGCTGTCGTCAATGAAGTAGCGCAGCTTCCCATCGCGTACCGTTTTGCCGATGATGCGTGCGACAAGGGTGGCGGCCGTGGCAACGAAGAATCTTCCCGGCTCCGCCAGGATCTGCATGTCTTGCGGAAACAGCCTGTGGATCTCTGTGTTGATCATTTTGGCGAGAAGGCTGAAGGGCTTCACATGCCGGTCGTAGGCGACAGGAAAGCCGCCGCCGATGTCGAGGATTTTGATCTCATGGCCACGTGTTTTCGCCTCTCGCAATACCGCTTCCGCAATACTGAGCGCCTGAACGAAGTTGTGGAAGTTGGCACATTGGCTGCCCACGTGAAAGCTCAGTCCCTCGACTTCCAATCCAGTATCGAAGGCCGCGCAGACGAGATCCACAGCTTCTCCGGGGTCGCAGCCGAATTTGGACGACAACTCCACCATGGACCCGGTATTGGGAACTCGCAAGCGCAGCACAACGCCGGCATGTGGGGCGTATTGTTTGATTTTCAGCAACTCGTTACGGTTGTCATAGGTGACGAGGGGCTTGTAGCGGTCAAGTGCCTGGAGTGTCTCCTTGGGTTTCGTCGGATTGGCGTAAATGATTTTGTCCCAGATAAAGTCTTGCTGCTCCTTGGGCGGAAGGTGTTTGATGTTTTCGTAAACCAGCATGAACTCGGGAAGCGAGGCGACATCGAAGCTGGCGCCCGCGCGATACAAAGTGTTCACAATCTCCGGCGCCGGGTTCGCTTTCACAGCGTAGTAGGCCTGAACTCGGGGAAGGGCGTTCTTAAATTTGGCGTAGTTGCGACGGATGATCTCGTGATCGATCACCACTACGGGTGTCCCGCGCTGCGCAGCGATGGCTTGAAGTTGTCGGGTTGTAGCCATAAGCCTCTCTCAGTCGAGAAGTCCAGGAGTCGAGCAGTTGAGAAGCTGCTTCTCGCCTCGGCCACCTCCACAACTCCACAACTCCTCAGCTCCTCGACTAGTCAAGAAGAGGATCGCTGCCGTCGATCAATTTCACTTTGTTGTGCGTGAAATATTCTTTGGTCAGCGCCTTCATCATTTCGCCGCGCTGGTCGTAGAGCCGGCGCAATTTCCGCCGCGGGTGCCTGGCGAGCGCATAATGAGTGAGGATCGGCATGGCGATGGTCGTATCCGTGTAGCAAACCACCGCATCGGGCAGGCGGTCGGGATCCACTTTCCCCCAACTGACGGCTTCGCTGGGAGTCGCTCCGCTCAGTCCGCCGGTGTCCGGACGCGCATCGGTGACCTGCAAAAAATAATCCATCCCAAATTCCTTTATGCGCAGCACCTCTTGGATCTGAGGTTCTGTCTGGAGCATGAAGTTCTTGGGGCTGCCGCCGCCCCACAGAACCACCGCACCCTTGCCTCCTGCCCGCTTTGCAGCGAGCACGTAAGCGGTAGTCTCATTCACGTCGATCGAGGGATTCACGCGCAGCTTGTTGCCGCGCAATTCCACGCCGGCCACGTTCATGCCAATCGTCGAGTCGCCGGGCGATGACGTATGGCAGGGCACGCCGGCGCGATAGGCAGCCGCCAGTACCGAGACGTCCTTGAGGCCCGCTTGGCGCTCCCACTCGGCTGCGTACTTGCCCAGCAGATGGTGCAGTTCAGCCGTGCCCATTTCCTTCTGGAATTCGGGCTGAATAAGAATGTCGCGCAGGATTTCATCCGTGGCCATCAGGCCATCGCTGTAACCGATCAAAACGTCATACACGCGCACGATATCGTTGTCGCGCAGTTCCGTGTCGTCCATCTTGAAGCTTCCTACGCGCACCGGATAGTTCAAGGCAAAATGCATGTCGTGATACAAATTGGCGCCGGTCGAGACAATCCAGTCCACAAAGCCGGCTTTGATAAGAGGAACAATGCAGGAGCACCCCAGCCCCGCCGGCGTGAGCGCCCCCGAGATACTCATGCCGATCGTGACGTCCGGCTCCAGCATCTTTTCCACGAAAAGCTTGCAGCCCTCCTTAAGGCGGGCCGAGTTGTAGGCAAGAAATACCTCGTCCACGATGTCAGCAAGCTTCTCTTTGCCCGTCAGATTTTTGGGAAGAATCCGCTGTCCGGCGAGGTAGCGGTCGCGGTTCGGGCACTTTTTCTTTTTCATCCAGTCCGGCATTTCCAACATGTCTTCGCGATAACGATGGTGTGAATTTTCAGTTTTAGCCATGATCGAATCGAATTCCTCCGTCGAGTAGCACCGGGCTTTAGTCCGGCACGTGCCGCCCTCAACGGCGAGGCTCCATTGAAATTGGGAATCAAGACCTATTAGACTAACACAGCGAGCGAGCCAGTCCAAGTCAAGTAGAGAGATCGCTGCAAAGCTGAAAGGGACCAGCAGCGCGCAGGAGGGTATCTTGGCCGCAAAAGTTCTCATGGTGTTGAGTGCGAGCATTACGTTTACGCTCGGAGTCGTCCATCTCGCCTATACCTTCTGGGGCACACAGCTCACGCCCCGGGACCCCGCACTGCAAGTCAGCATGAGCCAGATCGCACCCGTCATGACGAATGAGACAACAATTTGGCGATGTTGGGTGGGCTTCAATGCCACCCATAGCATAGGACTTATTTTGTTCGGGTTGGTTTTCGGTTTTCTCGCAGTGGCTCATGGCCAACTCCTCTTTCAGTCACCGTTCTTGCTGGTTGTCGGGCTGGCAATGCTTGGTGGTCTTGTTGTGCTCTGCAAGGTTTATTTTTTCAGTGGGCCCCTCACAGGTATGAGTATTTCTTTGGCCTGCTATGTCGCCAGCATTGCGCTATCGCGGGTCTTACTAATGCGCTCCTGACGGGGTGGCACAGAGCGAAGCTCTGTGGTTTCTAAATACTGCAGCCACATTTAGCCGGCGTTCCTGTTGAACCGGCGTTTTGGCACGGTATGCGTCATGTTCGAGTTCAGCGATCGGGCTGGCGCAGAGCGAAGCTCTGCGGATTCTAAAAACTGCGGCTCCGATGATCGCAGGGCTTCGCCCTGCGCCAGCCGGGCTTTCGCATAATTGTCTGGAATTCCAAGGTGAAGGCTGTGAAGAATTCGACAAACACGCCGTCTGCAATGGGCTTCTCGATGCCGGCGGAGTGGGAGCGGCACGAGGCGACGTGGCTCGCGTGGCCTCACAATCCCACCGACTGGCCGGACAAGCTCGATACTATTTGCTGGGTCTACGGCGAAATCGTGCGCAAAATCTCGCCCGGTGAGCGCATCAGGATGCTGGTGAATTCCGCGACCGCCGAGAAGACCGCGCAGCGCTACCTCGCGCGCGCCGGAGCTGAGCTGGCGCGCGTCGAGTTCATCCGGCACCCCACCAATCGCGGCTGGGTGCGAGACAGCGGGCCGATCTTTGTTCGACGCCAGTGGAAACGAAGGATCGAGACCGCCATCGTCCATTTCCACTTCAACGCCTGGGCTAAATATTCTGACTGGAAGAAAGATCGCCAGGTGCCTGAAGTTGCGGCCCAACACCTCTCCAAGCGCCTCTTTGACGCGCGGGCCGGCGACCGTGAATTCGTCCTCGAAGGGGGCGGGATCGAAGTCAACGGACGCGGAACATTGTTGACGACGGAGGAGTGCTATTTGCAGCAGGAAATCCAGGTCAGGAATCCTGGCCTCGACCGGAAGGGCTTTGAAAAAGCGCTCCACGATTACCTCGGGGCGACGAACGTCTTCTGGCTTGCAGGCGGCGTGACCGGCGATGATACGCACGGCCACATCGATGACATCTGCCGTTTCGTCGACAGCCAGACCCTGGTTCTCGTCAAAGAGACGAACACCAAGGACACCAACTATCGCCCGCTGAACGAAAACTGGGAGCGGATTCAGGATCTGCGGCTTGAGGATGGTTCGACACCAGAGGTCATTGCTTTGCCTATGCCCGACCCCATCTTTTTCGACGGTGAGAGACTCCCGGCGAGTTATGCAAATTTCTATATCACCAATGAGGCTGTGCTGGTGCCCAGTTTCAACGATCCCAAAGACCGCCTGGCGCTCGGACTCCTCGGCGAATTATTCAAGGATCGTGAAGTAGTAGGCATCCATGCCGTTGATCTGGTGCTGGGTTTCGGCACGCTCCATTGCCTGACGCAGCAACAGCCCGCATAGAGCGCGGTCGGACACCCAGAAGCACCATGAAAATGCGCGAAGCGCCTTGGAGTGCGGCGGCTTGACGCCGCCTTCGATCGCCACAGCCCGCCCTGTGCGTACAGGCGGTCGAAAGGCGGCGTCAAGCCGCCGCACTCCAAGGCGCCTTCGGCGCAGGGGTTTTCAAAGTAGGAAACTGGAAGATGGGCGTGGTGGAATGATAAGATCGGGGGAAAGCAAGACTTGGCCGAACACCGAACTCGCAGCTAGATTGGGAGGAGACGAATATGGCAGCGAAGCCAATCCCCGACGGATTCCACACTTTGACTCCCTCCATCACCGTGAAGGATGCCCCGCGCGCCATCGAGTTCTATAAGCAGGCCTTCGGCGCGGATGTGCGCGGCATCCATTACGCTCCGGACGGCAGGATTATGAACGCCGACCTCAAAATCGGCGATTCAGTCCTGCTCCTGAACGAGGAGTTCCCGAACATGGGACCGAAGTCCGCCCAAACGCTTGGAGACTCGCCGGTGACGATTCACATTTACGTCGAGGATGTCGACAAGCTCTTCAAGCGGGCACGGGCCGCCGGCGCCAAGGCCGTGACGCCCGTCATGGACATGTTTTGGGGCGACCGCTACGCCCAGCTCACCGATCCCTTCGGCCATAAGTGGTCCGTAGCCACCCACAAGGAGGACTTGACTGCCGCAGAGATCGAGAAGCGCGGGCGCGCGCTCTTTGAGGGTGAAACCAGCACCTGACGCGCGCCTCAGAGTGCGAGACGCCCTCTGTCTTCTGTGGCCCCTGGACTCCCCTCACCAACGGAAATTTTCCACCAGCATGATGTGGGAGGTTTCTTCGTCGTTCTGTGCGTAGAGAAGCCAGCGGCCATCGGGAGAGACCGCAAGGCCTGGGTTCAGCCGGATGGCGGCCTTCTCCGGCTTGGCAATCTCGCTTACCGTATGCGTGGCGAAGCTGAAGAATTCGAGGGCTTTTGTGTTGATGTCGTAGAAGTAGATGCCGTCCCGCGCCACTGCCCAGTAACCCCAATATCCCGCGCCCAGCTGCTCGAGGAGGGGTGTTTCCTCGCCGCCTTGCAGCGGGAGCTTCCAAAGGACCGCCGCATTCTGCCCCTTGGCGTAGTACAGTGTCTGGCCGTCCGGAGATTCGAAGGCTGCAAACCCGCCTTTCGTCGTGACCTGCACCGCTTGCCCCCCCTGCGCCGGCATCTTCCAGATTTGCCACGCCTCGTTCCGGTCGGAAGCAAAGTAGATCCATTTTCCGTCCCGCGACCAGCTCGGAACGTAATTGTTCGAGGTCCCCGTGGCGGTGGTGAGACGGCGCGGCTTGCCGCCCTCCGCATTCACGACATAGACCTCACCATGGCCTTCCTCCGCCTCCGAGTCGAAGGCAATTTGCCGGCCGTCGGGCGACCAGCGAGGCGTACCTGTCAGGCCACCGCCAAAGGAAGTCAACTGCAAGGGATTTGAGCCGTCGCTATCACAGACCCAGATCTGGGAATTCCCGGAGCGAGTTGAAGCGAAGACAATCCTCTTTCCGTCGGGAGAGAACTGTTGGCTCCGGTTGAGCCCGATGGACGCAATCAACTCTGTGGGCGAGGTGTTTCGGCGCGACACGGGCTGAACCTGATACCGCCAGATGTTGACATTCCCAGACTTCAAGGTGTACGCCAGGCGGTGTCCATCGCGAGAAAACGCAGGCTGGAAGCTGTCCGCTTGGCCCACAGACAATCGTGCCGGCTCGCCTCCGGCGGCTGCGACCTTCCATAGCCCCATCTCGCCCAGGCGTTGCGACGAGAATACGATGTAGGCTCCATTCGGTGTCCAGTCCAGGCCACCGATTGAGACATTGTCGAATGTGAGGCGTTTGGGTTCACCACCCGCGAGCCGCAGCACGTGAAAGTCCATTGCCTCCCCTCGACCGGGCATCCGGATGAAGCCCACACTCCCGCTATCGGGTGAGAAGCGAGGGCTCCAGTCCGTTGCATCCGGGGTGGGCGGGGTTGTCAGAGGACGCTTATCCTCGGGGTTGTCTACTGTAAGCAAGAAGATGCTGGTACCCTGCTGGCCTTGCCGGGCGTCAACGTAAGCCAGATACTTCCCATCCGGTGACCAGTCAAGGGACGCGCGCGGCCAATCGGCACCCAAGCTCAGCGATTGCAGTTTGCGCTCGGTGCCGCCGAGGGCAGGAACCTCGTAAATCCCGTCCTCACGCTCGGCGTGGCGGCAAAAAGCAATGTACCGGCCGTCCGGAGACCAGGCAGGCGACCTGTCTTCGCCTGGGTCCGTGGTAAGCCGCAGCGGCTTCTCAACGCCGATCAGTTTCACGTAGATATCCCAGTTGTCTCCCTTTTCTCCGTCCCAGGAAAAAGCGATCTGGTTGCCGTCGGGGGAGAAGCGAGCGTCGTCCTGACGGCCAAGGAAACTGGTGAACGGAACCACGCGCATGGGCGGCGCGGGTGGCTTGCGGAAATAGCGATACCCAATCGCTCCGCCCAGCGCTAGCGCCAGCGCAACGGCAGACAGGGCAATCGCCGCCCAGCGACGCGAACGCGGCTTTGCGCTGCCACGCTCAACTGGGCGGGATGGACTCGCCGCCACAGCGGCCCGCCCCGACTCCATGTCGCGCTTCAGGCGCTTCAAATCGGAGCGCATCTCAGCGGCGACCTGGTAACGCATCTGGCGGTCTTTCTCCAGCGCCTTGTGGATGATCTCTTCCAGCTTGGGCGGAACCTCGGGGTTTAAGCTTCTGACGGACGCCGGATCGCGGTTTAGAATCGCGTCAAAGACGATCGCCGGATTGGCCGGTGGAAAAGCCGGCTGGCCGGATGCCATTTCATAGAGGACCTCGCCGAAGCTGAACAAGTCTGAGCGGGCATCGAGTTCTTCGCATCGGGCCTGCTCGGGCGACATGTAAGTGACCGTGCCGATGGCCAAGCCTGGGCTGGTGAGATCGATCGCGACGGGTTTGTCAGCTGGCCAACGGCGATCCAGCGTCCATTTTGCCAGGCCGAAATCGAGAATTTTCGCCTGTCCGTGGGCGGTCACAAGAATGTTCGCAGGCTTGATATCGCGGTGGATGATGCCCTTGGCGTGGGCGGCGTCCAACGCATCAGCCACCTGGATCGCCAACTCCAGCACTTCCTCGACTCTTAGAGGCTTGCCTCGAATGCGTTGCTTGAGGGTCTGGCCCTCCAGGTACTCCATCACGATGAAAGGCTGACCTGCATGTTCGCTGATGTCGTGAATCGTGCAGATGTTGGGATGGCTGAGGGCGGAAGCCGCCCGCGCCTCGCGATGGAATCGCTCCAGCGCCTGCGGGTCGCGTACCAAGTCTTCCGGAAGGAACTTCAGGGCCACGAAGCGGCCCAATTCCACGTCCTCGGCCTTATAAACCACACCCATGCCCCCGCCGCCTAGCTTCTCAAGGACGCGATAGTGGGACACCGTCTGGCCGATCATGATGTTGGAACTCGCCCTTGGGCTTCATGTTAGACCCCGGCCCGGGGCAAGTCAATACGCACGGCGGCGGGAGCGAAAGGACCGCCGCACTCCACCAAGTTGCTGCGCGTATTTTCACGGTATGTGGGCGCTCGCCAGTCGACGAGCAGGTGCGACTGCCAATTCAGCTGGAAATCTTGTACAATAGTCTCGTCTCCCTCCCACCTTCGTGGGGGCATCAACAAGGCGCTGGAAAGGGACCGCAACTTGTGCTATCACAGCGCCGGGGATTTGCGCGGACCTGAAGCGCCTCAGGAGCGGAGCGGTGGCGCGCTCGAGCGCCGGTCGTCGTTGGCTCCGCTACGATTGAGGCGCGGCGAAGCGGGGAGGCGCGCGCTGCGGCCGGCGCTTCGAACCAATACTGCGCCGCATGAACTGCCCAGCGTGAGGGCAGAGCAGAGGACAGAGGACAATGGATACCACCGGCCCGGTCCAGATTCCGAAGCCGTTTGAGCCTCATCCCAGTCTCAGCGACGAAATCAACGGGAACATTGTGCAGTCGGAAATTGAGGGCGGAGTGTGGCTGGACGAGCTTCCGCAAGGCTCGGTCTTGGAAGTCGAAACGCAAAATCACTGGTACACCATTGTCATTCGCGAGCGCGGCCAGGAACTGATTTCGGGCCATCCGCAGTACTGCCCGGATCCTGTCCCGGTGCGCATCGAAGGGTCCACGTGGGGCGGTTCGATGCTCAAGCTGCGGTTTATCGGACGCGGGATGTACCTGGAATTCCACCATCCGGTTTATCCCCGCATCGTGACCTCGCGCGTGGTGGACATCCGCGCCTCGGATCGGCGGCGCACGGATGCCACTCCCGCGGCCGCGCAGCTACCGAGCTAGTGCCTGCTTGCATTGGCAGGGAGGATGAGGCATGGCCATCGGTGGCAGGATGCGCCCGCAAGACAAGGACGTTTTCGCCCGCGTGGCGAAGGATCCGCCCCTCGGTTTAGGGGTCTGGATTCTGGTTCGAGGCACCAATGCCGATTCCCTCGATTACATCGGCCGGCCGGGCTACACGCCCAAGCCGATCGATTGCAAAGCCAAGACCGCCAAGCTGGGCCCGAGCGCCGGCCTGGTGGTCAACCCCCACCTTGCGCCGCACGCCTTCGATGATCTCCCGCGCCAGAAGAAGTTCTGGGACGAGCACGGCAATCCGCTCAAATACAGCCGGCGGGCCTCGCAGTACTCGGTCGAGAGCGGGGGTCCGCTGAAAGGCTGCGTCAAGCTCGACGGCCAATACATCTACGGCGACTACGACCTGAAAGCCGTGGTGGTGCCCGGGCATGAGTCCGCCACCCTGGCGCTGGTCACCGAGCTGCACGGCGTCCCAAACGCCCGGCGCGGGCCGAAGTTCTATGAGGTCCAGCGCCTAGTTAACTACGCTATTGGCGTGGACATGGTGCAGCACGGCGCCGACGACGAGTTCACCGGCCACTCCGACGAAACCATCTTCGTCTTCAGTCCCAGGGGCGGACCGCCCAGGGAACTGCACGGGCTCGGCGAGATCCAGCGCTGGTACGAGACTGAGTTCCGCGGGCGCCGCACCGCCGACGCCACGGCCCGGGGCGGCGTCCCCGCCGGCGTTACGCCCGGCATCCGCGGCGTCGTCCGGCCCGACGGCACCATCCGTCCCGTGACCTTCCGCAAACCGTGAGTGCGCGGTCCCCAAAAGCTCGGATTCTTGGTTTATTGCTCCCATTTGAGCACTTAATCAGGGCTCGTTTTCGGTTCGTTTTAGCTTCGTTTTCAACTTGCCTTCCTGTGTTTTCAATAACCTAGTGGCTTCGTTCGTACTATTTTTAGTTTTTTGCAGTTGTCTCTTCTCCCCGGTGCGGTGACTGTTGCGCATCTCCCCGCGTCCTGCCGCTCGCCTGCGACAATGTGACCGCAACGTGACCATATTAATAGGCTACCATATCCACCCGGGCTTGTCAAGTGAAAAATGCAAAACCCGAGGACTTTCCCCAAATTTCTCGCCGTGCCGGGATGGTCCACGCGAGCGTTGTCTCACAGAAGCTTGTTGAATTCGCCAGCGCCGACTCCAAACGGCAGGAGTCTGCGCCAACCATCGAACATTTCGGCCGGGCATTCGAGCTAATATTTTCAGCACCCGTGTTGAGAGATTAAACAACATGCTATCCGGTTCACATGAAGTCGGTTAACTAGTGTTTTCGGCTCATCATAGTTGCGCTTGTTGAGATTCTCAGCAGTTTGATAAAGGCTGCGACTAATTGTACATGTTGGACCCCTCTTCTGCATTCTGCTATGTCACTGAGAACACGGCATATACTTGGTTGCGCCAAGCCCGATCCTGAAACAAGTTTGGCACTCAGGCTGCCCTAGGCGAGGTTTGCAAGCAGAGCCTTCGCACCTCTGAGTGCGGAAAGATGAGGCGTAACATGGTTGCGGTACTAGTCCTGGCCACGTTCATTTGCTTTGTGGTTGTTGATTATTTCTTGCATACGCGGCGACCGCGAACTTTGCAGGTGACCGCGTCGTCTGCGCAGCCTGAAGCCGCGGCAAGAGCTGATGCAGAAACTGCGAATATCGTGGATGGCTTTGAAATGGTCCCGGCGATTTCGTACCACTCCGGGCACGCTTGGGCTGCGAAGGAGACCCGAAACGTGGTGCGAGTCGGCTTGGACGACTTTGCGGTTCGCTTATTGGGCAAGGTTGACCGGATCAATCTGCCTGCCCGGGGACGCTGGCTGCGCCAAGGGGAGAAAGGTTGGACCGTGGTGCGCGGCAGCCACTCGTTTGAAATGTTGTCGCCCATCGAGGGCGAGGTGGTTGATGTTAATACGGAGGTAATGAACGACCCCTCGCTGATGCACAGGGAACCATATGGCGCCGGATGGCTACTGGCGGTCAATTCCCCTGCCGCCGACTCAAATCTCAAGAACCTGCTGCGAGGCCGCGTCGCACAGCAGTGGATGGAAGTATCGGTCGAGACGTTTCGCACTCACGTCAGCCCTGCCGCCGGCGCTCACCTTCAGGATGGCGGGCATGCCATTGCAGACCTCTTGAGTGAGCTTCCCGAGGAGCGATGGGAGGAAGTGGTCGGCGAGCTGTTTCTGGCGTGAGAACCGTATGCGGTATGTCGTATGTGGTATGTGGGGGACTGAACCGTAGGGGGTAGGTGGAATGTGGTATATCGGGCGGAGGAGCCGGGGGCGTTCTTCCCCACATACCACGTACGACCTACCACATACGAGACGAGAGGATCGTTATGGTTGCACTCTTTGTGGCGTTCATGTTCGTAGTTCTGGTGCTGACCGATCTCGTGGTCGAGAAAGTGCGAGCCCGGCGCGCGGCCGCCGCTGCCGGCGCAGACGCTCTCGCGAGCCTTCCCAAAGGCTTTTATCTTTGTGAAGGGCACACCTGGTCGTACCCGGATTCCTCGTTGGGGATGCGCGTCGGCGTGGACGCGCTCGTGGCTCATGCCTTGGGTTCCGCGGAAAACGTAGTGCTGCCCGAAGTCGGTGAATTGGTGGAAGCAGGCCAGTGGTTGTTTGGACTGAGACGCCAAGGCCATGAACTGAGGATTCCAAGCTCGATTACGGGTCGCGTGATATCGGTCAATTCGCGCCTGGCCAAGCGGCCCGAACTGGTCGCCAAAGAACCCTACGGGTCCGGCTGGATTTGCGCCATCAGCCCCGTTCGAGCTGACGCCGGTTCCCCTCGTATCCGCTCAGGCGAGCAAGCCGCCCTCTGGCTCGAGCAGGAAATGCATCGTTTCCGCGAGTTTCTCTCTAGACAGGTCTCGCCGGACTTGACCTTCAGTGCGACGCTCGCGGATGGCGGCTTGCCGGTGACTGGCTCGCTCCGTGAACTCACTGCCACCGGTTGGCGCGCCTTCGAAGTAGAGTTTTTGGATTCTGAGGGGACCGAAGAAGCCCGCGGATAGCAGAGCCGCAGATCGGGACCGGCGGGTTCGGCGCGAGCATCGTCAGAACTGCCATTCAAGATTCCATATTCCAGATTCAAGAGAAAGTGGTGAAATCGGAAGACCTAGCCAAGGCTGCGTGATTTCACCACACGGGCAGGGACAAGGGCGGAAGGGCCTAAGAAAACAGACATAAGGACTGAATTGCAGCCGCTTTTTGCTGAATTTCTCGGCATATTAAGTGCTGAGAAATACAGCGGCTGCGCCGCGGTCCGCTCTCTCCTCGTCTGCTTTCCCGCAGGCGCATCCCAATAGGTTCAAAACATGAGCAAGTCCATACTTGTCGATACGACCCGTTGCATCGGCTGCCAGCGGTGTGTTGTGGCGTGCAAACTCGTCAACGGACTGCTGCGTACGAGCCGCAGCGACTTCCTGACAACCGACACGCTGAAAGGTCTCACTTCTGACACCGACCTGCCAATGGACGAATCCGGCGACGAACAACTCTCCGCCCACGCGCTTAACGTGGTGCAGACCCATGGCAGCATTTATGTCCGGCGGTTCTGCATGCATTGTCAGGATCCGACCTGCGTTTCTGTCTGCCCGGTGGGCGCTTTCCGAAAAACCGCAGCAGGGCCGGTGGTCTACGCGGAGGAGCGTTGCATGGGTTGTCGCTACTGCATGGTGGCTTGCCCCTTTGGCGTGCCGCGCTACGAGTGGGAGAAAGTCTGGGCGCCGCGAGTGAAGAAGTGCCACATGTGCGCGCCTCGCCAGGCAAAAGGGCTGAAGCCAGCCTGCACGGAAGTGTGTCCGGTGCAGGCGGGCGTCTTTGGGGAACGAGACGAGCTGTTGCGCGAGGCTGAGAACAGACTGAGACAGGATCCGTCAAAGTACGTTCAACACATCTATGGCAAGGAGGAAGTTGGCGGCACCTCAGTCTTGTACCTCTCGGCCGTTCCGGCGGAGCAGCTCGGGCTGCCCGGCAACTTGCCGCACGACCCGCTGCCCGGGTACACCTATCGCGTACTTTCCAAGATCCCGAGCCTGGTCTCGGTGAGCGGCGCGTTGCTCGCCGGCATCTGGTGGGTGACCCGGCGTAGGGAGGAAGTGGCGAACGCGGAGGAAGAGCGGAAGCACGAGATGCAAGCAAAACACTAGCAGGATGCTGAGAAGCCCCCTCGACTGTCATCCTGAGGAGCCGCAGGCGACGAAGGATCTCCGTAGTTCGTTGAAACTGCAACTGCCGAGATTCTTCGCTTCGCTCAGAATGACAGCGTTCAGGGTTTTTTCCGCAGCCTGCTAGAAATCAGGCCAGCTATGAGCTTTGAGAAGTTACCCAAACTCACCTTTTGGCGCGCGTTGCTCGCGGTGATTCTTTGCGCCGGATTTTACTCGAGCTTGCTGCGATTTACGAAAGGGCTGGGCGCCGCCACGAACCTGTCGGACCGCTTTCCTTGGGGTTTATGGATCGGCTTTGATGTGGTCTGCGGCGTGGGTCTGGCGGCGGGTGGCTTCACGCTGGCGGCCATCGTTTATGTCTTCAATCTGCGCCGCTTTCATCCCATTCTTCGGCCGGCGATTCTGACCGCCTTCCTGGGCTATGCGCTGGTGGCCGTAGCCTTGATCTATGACTTGGGCAAGCCTTACAACATCTGGCACCCCCTGATCATGTGGAACCATCATTCCGTGATGTTCGAGGTCGCTTGGTGCGTGATGCTCTATCTGACGGTGCTCGCCCTGGAGTTTTCTCCCGTGGTTTTCGAGCGGTTGCGGATGCAGAAGGCCCTCAAGCTGCTTCAGACCATTACGATTCCGCTGGTTATTGCGGGCGTCCTGCTCTCCACTCTCCACCAGTCGTCGCTCGGAAGCCTGTTCCTGATCGTGCCCTCGAAGCTGCACCCGTATTGGTACTCGCCCCTGCTGCCCTTGTTGTTCTTTGTCTCGGCCGTGGGGGTCGGCATGGCGATGGTGATTTTTGAATCCAATTTGAGCGCGCGGGCGTTTGGCCTGGAGATCGAGATGCCGCTGCTTTCGGCGCTGGGCAGAGCGATGGCGGTGGTTTTGGGAATCTACGCGATTCTGCGCTTGGCGGATTTATGGGGGAGAGGCGCCCTGGCTTACCTCCACCAGGCTTCCACGGAGACTGTGCTGTTCGTGTTGGAAATCGCGGTGGGCCTCCTGCTTCCGCTGCTGCTGTTGT
>Ga0187781_10001388_pt1 | contig 18335 bp, 15 predicted proteins | sample 0715_SJ02_MP02_2_FD_132447 | JGI IMG/M metagenome (GOLD analysis project Ga0187781, IMG submission 132447) | Tropical peat soil microbial communities from peatlands in Department of Meta, Colombia - 0715_SJ02_MP02_20_MG | ecosystem: Environmental > Terrestrial > Soil > Wetlands > Peat | place... | reverse complement strand
TAATGCCCTCCGTCGCTACGAGTCCAAGGGCTTAGTGGAACGCATCTCCACAAAAATCTACATAAACCACTTCAACCAGCACTTCTCACCGCGCGACCTCGTAAACACGCTGAGACCCAATTCGTACATCTCCCTTGAATCCGCCTTGGTCGACCGAGGACTAATCACTCAAAACCCATCCGTGCTTACCTGCGTCACGCCAGGCTATCCCCAAACGTTCCGTGGCAATTCGGTAATCGTTGTTTACCGGAAGATTTCTCCAGACCTTTTTTGGGGATTTGAGGAAAAGACTACACGATATAACAAGTATCTAATTGCCGAACCCGAGAAAGCTCTCCTCGACTGGGTTTATCTCACCAGACAAGAGGGGCTACCGACTCCTTTGGATGAAATCAATCTGCAATTTCTCAATCCCGGCAAGCTAAGGGCCTACGCCGAAAAATTTCCGAAAACTGTCAATGTGACAATCAAAGATCTTCTCCTCGAAAAGGCTTTTCCATCCTACGAACCCCCCGAACTCACGATCGGCAAACGGGGCTGATGCTAACGTTCCGCAAGTGTCTGAATCTACTCACCGTCCATCCTCAATTTGGGCGCATTTGGGCACAAATCTCCGCGTCCGGCCGGAGAATCTCGCCCACTTTGTCCATTGCTTCTCGCTGCGCATTGCCGATCACATGGCCGTAAATCCCCAGCGTGATTCGCGCATCCGAGTGCCGCATCTGTTCCTGGGCAACTTTCGGATTCGCGCCCACATCGATCAGCAAACTCGCGCGGCAATGCCGGAAAGCGTGCAAACCAGCGCGAGGAAGGTTCAATGATTCGAGCACGGGCCAAAGCCCATACTCGACGACTTTGTTCTGTGCGTAGGGCCTCCCATTGCGATTCAGGAAGAGAAACCCTTCCGGGTTCGCTCGCCACGTGGCCAGATAATCCCTCAGCAACGTGGCGAGTGCTTCCGGCATCACTACAGGCGCTCCGCTAGCCTTGCTCTTCACCGTTTGCACGCGGCCGTACCAGGCGGAGCGCCGCACGTGAATCACACGCCGTTCAAAGTCCAGGTCGCCTTTCTGCAAGCCCATGACTTCGCCGGCGCGTAATCCTGTCATCCCTGCAATTGCAAGCCACCAGAAAGACCTGAGGCGCACAAGAGTCGTGGCCGAGCGGATCTAGATTGCTTGCTTTCGCCTTCTTCTCTCCGGTGGCCACGTGAAAACTGCCAAATTACTTGGTCGTGATGCCGAGCGCCAAGCCGAACGTTTCCATGCCCGCCCCCACCGACGGCGGCATCGGCGGGAACGGGGAGACCGTGCCGTCGGCCGCGATCGAATATGGCAGGATGCGACCTGGCGTGGGCGGTGTCCCAGCCGGGTAGCCAAACTGGACTACGAACAAATACGACCCGGTCGGATCAATGGCCATCTGTCCGATGGGAATCGCACCTGGACCTTCGACACCCACCTGCTGGCTGGCTGCGTTCAATGTGCCCGTCGACGCGGTGAAGGGAAACACGGTGATCGTGCCCGACTGGTCGCCCACAACAATGAAGCGATCCAGCGGATCGACAGCGATACTGTTCATCGTCGAGCTGCCCGTGGACACCGTGCCTACTTGTAGGAGTGATCCGAAGCCATCTCTGCTCACGTTGGAGAAAATGTAAAATACGTCGATTTGCTTATTCGCGTTATCCAGCCCAAACAAAAATTGCTCCGAGGAATCGACGGCTCCTGCCGCGAACTGCGCGCTAGGGTTCAGTGTCAGTGTTACGTCGTGCACGAGTTGGCCTATCGCGAAGCTGATAGACATGGTGTCAATACCCGAATTCCCCAGGCCAAAGACGAATTGACCTGCCGGGTCGGTGGCGAGGGCCGTCGGTGATACCGATCCTGTAAAAGGGGATCCGGATACTTGCTGGACAGACCCCGTCGACGAACTGTAGGAGAAGGCGTAATACTGACCGCCGGAAGCTACGTAGGCATATTGTCCGGACGCCTCGGCCACCACGCTTGTCGGCGCACTCAGCGAGAACGTTACAGGGGGTTCGGTGAGCGCTGCGGTCGACGCATTTGCAATCTGGAAGGCTGCGAGCTCATTCAGAGGCGTAGACAGTGCGTAAAGAACTCGTCCGAAGGGATCGGCTGCCAGCACGGAATTATCTTCCACGCCTTGTTGCGCAGGCAAAATTCCGGCGAGAGCGCCATCGCTGAACGTGTACGTCGAGATGGTACCTTCCTCGTTGGCGGCATATACGGAGGACGCCTCTACCACCGACGCGGATAGACCAAATGATATTGCCAACCCGCTTCCGCCCGGCAGCGTGGGAATGACGACGGGGACTTCAGAGGTAAAGCCAGAGGAATCGATCGGCAGCAGAAATGCAATGTCAGCCTGACCGTTACCAACGACCAGGAAATTTCCCGCAGGATCAATCGCTATCGCATTGGGCCCGACCGGATCGCTAATGTTGGTGGCCCCACTGAGGCCAGGCGCTAACGCGGGTCCGATCGTCAGCGATATCGGTGAGGCGGTCAGCGGGAGCGTCGCGACGTCGACTGTGGGAAACGTCGTAATAGGAGGCCGATCATCCAGCACGTAGATGTGTGTTCCCGACGGATCAACCGCAAGGAGATCGGCCGTGACAGGCGAAGGGATGACAAAAGGATTATTAGAGTTTGTTGAGTTTAGTGTTCCGTCGCTCTGGATATTCCACACAGATATGGTCGAAGAGTTGGTGATTACATAAAGGTTATTTGAAAGGTCGATGGCCATCGACCCGTCACCGGCGTCGCCAGTTGTTAGATAGGGTTCCTGGACGCCGTTGGTGGAATTCAGGCCCGTCAATGTGCCGTCACTGTTGATCGAGAAGGCGTAAATTCCGCCAGTGCCGTAATTGGAAGCGTAGAGGAATTCTCCGGTCCGATCCGTTATCAGGGAGTTTAAGTACACGTCGGGCAGGTATGCTGTACCTCCGTTCAATACCGTCAGGACGCCCGTGGTCCCATCAATCGAGAACGCCAACAGCCCGCCACTGGACTCAATCACGTAGAGAAACCTCCCAGTCGGATCGACGATGCCAGGGCCCAGAGCAGGGCCCAGAGCCACTCCCTCCGCGGGCACGGCAGGATTCCCTGAGAAGCTAATCCCTCCGCCGACCGGGTTAATTGTGACTTGGTCGATCTGATTCGACGAATCGTTGAACACATATCCAAAACGGCCTGTTGGCTCGAGCACGATCCCCCCCGGCGAATAACCGCTTGGGAATAGGGTATCTTCCGTAAGGCTATAGCCGCGCGGAATGAGCTGCGTTTGCGTGGCAGCAGAGTTCACGGCGTAAGTCGAAATGACGTCGTCGTCAGGGCTGGGCACGTAGGCAAAGCGCGACACCGGAGGATTTACATTTAGGGTGGTGCTTCCCGTCACCGTGCCCAATGTCGCGCTAACTTGTGGAGTTCCCGGGGCAAGCGTGACCGCAATTCCCGCGGGGTTCATGTACACCTGAGTCGTCGGAGAGGCGCTCCAGGTGACGGAAGACGAGATGTTCTGAGTGGTGCCGTCGCTGTATGTGCCCGTGGCCGTGAAGGTGACGGGCATTCCTTGCGCAACCATGGAGGCGGCGGGACTGACTGTGATTGATGAGAGGATCACTAGGGATTTGACCGGAAGGGTTAGGGTCCCGCTCGTCAGACTGGCGTCCGCCGCGCTGGAGTCCGTGACTGTCACCGTAAACGTGAGAGTCTCCGCCGACCCCGGCGTGCCGCTAATCTGACCGCCCGAACTTAAGGAAAGACCATCGCTGGTCGCGGAGGTTAAGCTCCAGCTCCACGTCAGCGGCGCGGTGCCGCCAGTGGCGCTGAATGAGAAATTGTAGGGGCTGCCTGCGGTCGCCGGCGCCCCGGTGAGCTGAGCCTGAATCGAGGCAGTGGAGGGCAAGGCCAGTTGGGCACTCACGGTCACCACCACGCTCTTGGAGATGTTGCTCTGCTTTTTTGAAGTTGCGGTTATGGTGGCAGTTCCGGTGACTCCATTGGCGTTGAAAGTCACCGACGAGGTCGTAACGTTGGCAAGTGGGGTGCACGCCGCGCCGCTACAAGTCCAGGTGACACCAGCGCCGCCGTCGTTCTGGGCGGTGACGTTGATGGTGATGCTTTGGTTCAGGTCAATTCCCAAAGCCGTTCCTGCCGGGAAGTTGAGGGTGACGGTCGGCGCCGGAGTGTGGCTGCAACCGCTAAGGATGGCTGCGACAAATAGGAGAGCGAGCGCGAGGCTGGCCCATCCCCAAAGGCCAAGAACCGAATTCGCATTACACCGGACATTTTCTTTGTTGAGTCTCGCGTTCATTGCTGTTCTCCTGGGCAGGCCGAGACGCTGCGGTGCGATTGCGCCCGCTGACTTCCGACAGGAGGCTGCGAACAATGGCCTGCCTCTATTTGAGATAGCGGAAACCAGCGGCAATTGGTGGCACCGGTTCGCGAAAAAAGTTGTTTTGGAGGAAAAGGTGCTCTTGGGAAAGACCATTGCATGCTAGCTGGAGCCGTGATAGGTTGCCCTCCACTAGACGGGACGCTCCCTCGCCCAGTAGCTGGGTCCCATGACCCACGACTCGAGTTCTACGCCTAACATCACCGAACTCCTTCGAGCTTGGGGAGAAGGGGATCAGTCTGCCCTGGAACGCCTTACGCCTCTGGTGTACGGGGAACTCCACCGTTTGGCGCGCTGTCAAATGTCCCGTGAAAACAAGGGCCACACCTTACAAGCCACGGCGCTCATTCATGAGGTGTACCTGCGATTGGTTGATTTCCAGAAGGTTGAGTGGCAGGATCGCGCGCACTTCTTTGCGGTCTGCGCTCGCCTGATGCGGCGGATTCTCGTCGATTTTGCGCGCTCGCGGGATTCCCTTAAACGCGGTGGGGACAGCAAGAAACTCACCCTCGAGGAAGACTTGTTTGCCTCTTCGGATGCGCCTGCGCACCTGCTGGACCTGGATGACGCGTTGCTGAAACTGGCAAAAGTCGACCCGAGGAAAAGCAGCGTGGTGGAACTGCGGTTTTTCGGCGGGCTCACCGTGAAAGAAACTGCGGAAGTCTTGAAGGTCTCTCCCGATACGGTCATGCGCGATTGGAGCTTAGCCCGCGGGTGGCTGCTCCACGAGATGGAACAGGGTCAACGCCATGGAGCCTGAGCGCTGGAGCCGTATCGAAGAACTTTATCATTCGGCCATGCAGCAGGAAGAGGGGCAAAGAACGGCCTATCTGGAGCGCTCGTGTGCCGACGATCAAGAACTCAGGCGTGAAGTCGAGTCCCTTCTTGCCTACGTGAAGCGAACCGGAAAATTCATCGATAAACCTGCGTTGAACTTCATGGCTGAGGCGCTGGCGGCTGGGGGTAGGTTGCCGAGCGAAAATGCCGATCAAGACCGCATGATTGGCCAACGAATCTCCCAGTACCGAATTGTTGCAAAGGTGGGAAGCGGTGGCATGGGCGACGTGTACCGCGCCGTTCGCGCCGACGAGGAGTATGAGAAGCAAGTTGCGGTCAAGCTGGTGCGTGGCGGCGGGAATTCGGATCTGTTCGCCAACCGGTTCCGAACCGAGAGGCAGATTCTAGCCAGCCTGGACCACCCCAATATTGCGCGTCTATACGACGGCGGCACAACCAACGACCGTGTGCCCTATCTGGTCATGGAGTTTATTGAAGGCGAGCCGATCACGGCATACTGCGACCACCAGCACCTCTCGATCGCCCAGCGACTGAAACTCTTCCAGCAAATTTGCGCCGCCGTGCAGTATGCCCACCAACATCTCATCATCCATCGGGATATCAAGCCGGAGAACATTTTGGTCACGGCGGATGGCGTCGCGAAACTCATGGACTTCGGAATCGCAAAAATCCTGGATCCTGAAGCCGACTCCGATCAGCGCAACGCCACGCTTACAAGCCTGCGGGCTTTCACACCCGCCTATGCCAGCCCTGAGCAGATCAAAGGCGAGGCCATTACGACCGCCAGCGATGTCTATTCGTTGGGTGTGGTGCTCTACCAACTGCTCACCGGCCACATGCCCTATCACTTGCGCAGCCGCTCGCCGCATGAAGTCGCCCGCGCCATCTGCGAAACGGAGCCGGAACGCCCAAGTACGGCCATAAGCCGCGTGGAAGAGGTCTCCGTTGAAGGGGGTCCCACTCCACCGACGGCGGAAGCAGTCAGCGCCGCACGCCGCACCCAGCCTCAGAAACTCCGTCGCCTGTTATCGGGAGACCTGGAACACATCGTTCTCAAAGCGATCCGCAAGGAGCGCCAGAGCCGCTATACCTCTGCAGAGCAGTTGGCGGAAGATTTGCGCCGGCATCAAGAGGGCTTGCCGGTGTTGGCACGAAAAGGGACTTTCACGTATCGCGTCCGGAAGTTCGTCCTGCGCCACAGAACCGGAATAGCCGCGGCCTTGCTCGTCGTGTTGGCCCTGACCGCGGGAATGATCATTACCATCCAGGCCCGCCGGAGGGCGGAGAAGCGTTTCAATGATGTCCGCAAGCTCGCCAATTCCCTGATGTTTGAGGTTTACGAGTCCATTCACGAAGTGCCAGGCACAACAGCGGCGCGAAAACTGATAATCCAGCGGGCGCAAGAGTATCTGGATAGTCTCGCGCAGGAGTCCACATCGGATGCGTCCTTGCTCCGGGAGCTGGCCGCAGCTTACGGCAGGCTTGCTGATGTCGAAGGCAATCCGGAGCAAGCGAATGTCGGCAATACGACAAAGGCACTCGAGCATTGCCGGCAGGCGGTCCTGCTTTCGGAAAAGGCCTCTGCCCTGGAGCCTTCCAATCGCGAGATCCGCCGGGAACTCGGGCAACATTATCTGGACTGGTCCCGAGCGTTGAGCGAAAACGCGGGGAAAAAAGAAGACAGCAAAAGCGCTCTCAATAGAGCAATTCAAATCCTCGAGCCTTTGGCGACCGACCCGCGGGACACCAAAGCGCAGGCGGCGCTTGCAGACGCATATCTCAGCATGGGGTCCTTTCAACAGAACGGAGGAGACAACAATTTTTCGGGCGCTCTCGAATCTTTCCGCAAGGCCCTTGGCATTTACGAGCGGCTAGCCTTGGCAGAGCCTGACAACAAGCTCTGCCAAACGAAGATTTCTCTCGCCCATCGGCGCATCGGTGCGACGTTGATTATGCAGAAAGATTGGCCCGCAGCCCTGGCGGAGTACCACACCACTGTAGCCATGGACGAAGCAGATTTAGCGGCTCGCCCGGACAATCGCGACGCTCAGATGGCCTTAAGCGTCAGTTACAGCAACACCGGATTTATCCTCGTGCGCCAAGGTAATCTGGACGCCGCTTTGGAAGATTACACGAAGGCCTTGAATCTGCGCACCGCCCTTGCCGCCGCAGATCCGAAGGACATAGCCGCTCAGATGAGTGTCAGCAATACCTACAACTATCTCGGCGCGATTTATTGGCGAAAGGGAGATACCGCACAGGGACTTGCCATTTCCAAGAAAGTGCTGGCTCTGCGCGAGGCGCTTTTACAGAAAGACCCGGCCAACGACAATTCCGTCTTTGCCGTAGCCACCACCCAGCAAAGTATCGGCCACAGGTACGCCGACTTGGCTTCCCAGGCCCACAGTAGTCCTAGCAGAGAGTTGGCGTATTGCCGAGAATCAGTCCCTTTTCTTTCGCAAGCCTTGCCCGTCCTTGTCAAGCGCAAAACGGAAGGGAGACAGGTGGGTGCTGACGCCCAAGATTTCGAAACCTTGCAGCATGACCTTGATACGTGCCGCCAAACGATAGCCCGTTTGAGCGCTGTTGCCTCTCCGCAATAACACGGCTCCAACAGCAGCTTAATTCGCCTCTCGGGAAGACTCTGGAAAGAAGTCGGAACACTTGACTTCGCGTTAGGTCGCAAAGAGTCTGGGGGCAACTCGTTTCGATAAGCCCTATACGTCGAAGGGTTATTCTCCCTCCGATTTGGTGCCGAGAGCGCCTGGCGCGGGCACATGGTAATATTATTAGAACGTAAAACACCCGAGTAATTCTTCCCTCGACCAGATTTGCCCGGTTTACCCCCCCCCCATCGCTAACTCTCTATCTATCAATCTATTAGGCGAGCCTCGCGCTCGAACCGATGATGAATAGCACCTGCAGCTATCGCTCAGAACTATGGCATAATGTGAGCGATAGAAAAACCACCTATCGCTCATGCCTTGGAATTGGCAAAAACCGGATTGGCCTGCGTTTTGTTGGGAACGCGAGAGCCTGGACAATGCCGAGAAGCAGTTTCTCGTAAGCGGAGGCCTGTTTGTCGGTACGGTTAAGCACCTGGGGAAAGAAGAGCACGACCAACTCACCATCGAGGCCATGAGCACGGAAGCGGTGACGACTTCCGAAATCGAAGGCGAGATTCTGGATCGCGCGAGCGTGCAATCTTCGCTCCGCAAGCAACTAGGCCTTGCCGCAGATGAACGGCGCGTCCGGCCTGAGGAGCGGGGCATCGCGGAGATGACGGTTGACCTGTACCGGTCCTTTGCCGAGCCGCTCACCGAGGAAATGCTGTTTCGCTGGCACCGCATGGTGATGAGTGGCAGCCGCAACCTGAGAGATGTCGGACGCTACAGAACCGGCGCGAAACCTATGCAAGTGGTTTCCGGGCCCATTGGCGAACCGAGAGTGCATTTCGAGGCGCCGCCGTCATCGCGCGTGCCATCGGAAATGGAGCGATTCATTGTGTGGTTCAATCGAACAGCATCGGGACGCGAAGAGCCGCTGTCAGCGCTGACGAGGGCGGGGATTGCGCACCTGTATTTTGAGAGCATCCATCCGTTTGAGGACGGCAACGGGCGCATCGGGCGAGCCATCGCAGAAAAAGCTCTGGCGCAAAACCTGGGTCAGCCCACGCTCATTGCATTGGCGGCAACGATTCTTGCCCGACGCAAGAACTATTACGACGCGCTCGAAGCCGCGAATAAGGAAAACGAGACCACGCACTGGCTGATGTGGTTTGCCAGCGTCGCCATCGAAGCGCAGCGCCGTACCATCGCACTTGTGGAATTCCTGATCGACAAAACGAAGCTGCTCGACCGGCTGAAAGGCCAACTCAATGCTCGGCAGGAAAAGGCGCTGCTGCGCATGTTCCGCGAAGGCCCAGGTGGATTCAAAGGCGGACTTTCAGCAGGCAAATACAGCACTATCACCGGAGCTTCGCCCGCGACGACAACGCGCGACCTCGCCGACTTAGTCGTCAAAGGCGCGTTGGTTCGCGAAGGCGAACGCCGCTATGCGCGATATCATCTGGGCGTACGCTTGCGTCCAGTTCCTCCTGTTACGGTGAATGAGCAAGGCGAAATACCTAAGCGGGAGCAGCGCGGGACGACGTGATCCTCCGTGGAAAAGCGGACGAACCTGCCAAATCTGCAGTGTCAGACCGGTTCCCAGCGACTACATACCCAAGTGCTGAGTACCCAGCTAATCGCTTCTTGTACATTCGAGCCAACATTGGGACGAGCACGTCAGCGTAGTCGTACACGAGCACTTCCCTTTTGTTCTCTTGCAGCCGATGGAGCCGACCTACGTATTGCTGAAGCGTTCCTCTCCACGAGATCGGCATCGTAAGGAAGAGTGTGTCAAGACGGGCATCATCGAACCCTTCGCCGAGATAGCTCCCTGTGGCCAGAATCATTCGAGGCTCGTGGGGCCTAACGTGTGAGAGCGATTCCGCGATTTGCTTTCTTTGCTTCGTTCCCATACAATCTTTCAAGGCAAAGATGTGCTGACATATTCCGCGCAAGCGTGGCAAGCAGGAGGCCATCGCCAGCCTTGCAAAGCTCAGCAAGCTTTTCCATGTGCCAGGCATGATGTCGCTGGACATGAACCTGCCCTTCCGTAGCGAGCAGGTGAAACGGGGCAAGCTTTAGGTCGCCGACTGACTGTACCGGCCAGCAGTAACGGCGATATGAATTTACATAATGATCCGCGGCTTCGAGGCGTTGCTTATATCGCTCATAATCTCAGATCATTTCTCATTTAATGTGCGTGTCGCTCTCCACCTGCCGGACGTAGAGAAACAGCCCTGCCACGGTAAGAAGAATAAACATGAGGGCAATGCCTAATCCCTTGCGCCGATAGTCGCGCTCCGCCAAAGCGGCTTGGCCTGCTTGCAGATTTTTCGCGGCGATGTTCAGACCGGCCTGTACATCCTGATCAATAAGTTCTTTTTTGAAACTGTGAATGGTAACGCGCGCTTTCGTCAGAGCATCGCGGGCCTGGTCTTCATCAAGGCGAGCCTGGCCGACTTCCATGCCAGAAGATTCCGCCATGCCCAGTAGCTTGTCAGCATCTTTGATGGCCTTGTCCAAACGGATCAGACTGTTCAGGATCTCCCCACGCTGTTGATCGCAAATATCTCCGGGCTTGTGGCAGCGCATGCAGACGGCCTGCGGGCCAGTCCCCAGTCTCGCATCTGTCGCGTGAATAATTCCATGGTTGCTATGGCAAACCACGCATCCAGGCAGGCCGGCAGATTGAAAAGCCACTCTGTGGGTGCTCTTCTGAAACATTTGATCCTGGAATGCGTGGCATTTCGAACACACATTGTGAACGCTATCCACACCCGGGGGAGTCGCACCATGGTTGCCGTGGCAGGTGGTGCAGGTTGGTGCACTGAGGTCGCCACGGATGGCCAGCGCGTTATGATGCACGCTGTTGTTGTACTGTGCGAACTGATCCGTGGGGATGGAGTATCCCTTCATATACGGAGCGTCGGCGTGGCAGTGCGCACACGTCTGTGCAATGTTCAGGGGATGAACTTTCGAGCGCGTGTCGCTAGGTGGCCTCAGATCGTGCACGCCATGGCAATCGATGCACACCGCTACCTTGCGATCGCCTTTGGCAAAAAGCTTGCCATGCACACTGGTCTGGTATTGACTGAGTTGGTCGGTGCGCAAAGTAGGATTGTATTTGCGCATAAACGCCGCATCGGAATGGCAACGGCCGCACAGTTGCGGGATCTGACTGCGCTCGATCTTGCCGCGGAATCCAGCCGCCTTGCTCATGGCATCGGGGTCGGCTTTAGTGGGATCGCCGCCATGACAATCCGCGCAGGTCAACCCCTTCTGCGAGTGGATATCGCTCGCGAACTGCTCGGCTGTGACCTGCAGCGGCGGATCCAGCGCCCCGTGACAATCGAGGCAGGTATTTTGGGCTTGCGAACGCGCGCTGCCTGCGAGGAGTAATGCCGACAGCAGCATGAATCCCGTTTTCGCTATTCCTTTACTTCGCCAAATATCCATAGGTTGTCATCGCGATGATGTAACTGAGCGCGAAAACTCCCGCGCCCATAATGAACCGACGGCCACGCCCGCGAGCGGCTTGATCTAAGAACGGAAGAAGCAACCAAAGTACGCCCGCCAAACCGAAAAGCAGGATGCCGGCGACTTCACCGTCCACGAACCATATTTTTGCGGGAATCCTTTTGAGCGTTTGGAACATGAACATGAAATACCACTCGGGACGAATCCCTGCAGGAGCGGGGGAAAACGGGTCCGCCTTAGTGCCTAATTCCCATGGCAAGATCGCCGCGAGAGCGCCAAGAATTCCCAGCGTGACGTACCAAGCCATGAATTCGCGCAAGAAAAAGTTGGGGAAGAATTTCATCTCGCGCTTCTGTTCCGGCGCGGCTTTCCAGCGCGACTCCAGGCCGGGCGGAATGCTGATGCCAAAGTACTGAACTAAGGCCAGGTGCACGAGCACCAGAAAAGTAGTGAGCAAGGGCAAAACAGCGACATGGAATCCGAAGAAGCGCGTTAGCGTGGCGGTAGTTACGTCTTCTCCCCCGCGCAGGAAAACCATTAAGCTGTGCCCGATCACAGGGAGCTGCCCGGTAATCTCTGTCCCCACTTTGGTGGCGAAGAACGCCAACGTATTCCAGGGGAGCAAGTAGCCGCTGAAGCCAAATCCCATCACCAAGAAGAACAGGAGCATGCCGCTGATCCAGGTGAGTTCCCTCGGTTTACGGTACGAACGCAAGAAAACCACGCTAAACATGTGGATGAACGCGCTGAGGACCATCAGGTTTGCAGCCCACGAATGAACCGAACGCACCAGCCATCCAAATTGCACCCGCGTCATGATGTACTGCACACTTTCGGACTTAGGCGTCAGTGTTACTATCACTTTATATAACTAATTGGTATGGATACCGGGATTGTCCGGCGGAATCCTCAAAAACGCAGCAAAAACAAGGGAAATCCTGCTTTTCCAACCAGTCGGCGCCCAGGAACTTTCAATCTCTGATAGCTCCTTTTAGCGCTTGGCAAGCCCTGTTCCGCCCACCTTTAGTAAAAACAGTAAAAAGGAACCGAGCGCTAAAGTCAACAGCAGGGCTCAGGCAGACTTTGTCAGTAGGCCTATCGCCCCTACCCCGCTGCCATCGGTCGGAGGCCAAAAAGCTTCCGCATTGTCGAACCTTGACACCTTCACATATTGTGAAGTAGTCTTGATTCGTGCATATCGTTACGCGTAAGCATCTGAAACAGGCAATGGAAGATTACCCGGATGCGGCGGACGAAATCAAAGCGTGGATTGGCATTGTAGAAAAGGTTCGGTGGCACAATCCTGTGGAAGTTCGCAGTACGTTCAAGGATGCCGATCCTGTTGATGATTACGTTGTCTTTGACTTCAGGAATAATCGATACAGGCTTATAACCATCATCCACTATGCAAAGACGACTAACGAAAGAAGGACAGAAGGGCACGTCTATATACGATCTTTTTTGACACACAAGGAATACGATAATCGCAGCAACTGGGATAGGAGGTATGGAAGAAAATGAGCACGGTTCTCGCAAACCCGGCGGAAATGATTGCGCACGGCGCTCCTCGCGTCATCCATAATGATGATGAACTTGAGGCGTATACTGACGCTCTCTTCCAACTAACGGCGCTGGACAATCCCTCTCGCGCTCAAATGGAAGCAATTGAACTCCTAACATTGCTAGTAGAGCGTTACGAGCAAGAGCACTACCCGATTCCGGCTGCTGATCCGGTTTCAGTGGTTCGGCTTCTCATTGAAAAGCAGAATCTCACACAGCGTGATCTGATACCTCAATTTGGCTCGGAGAGCGCAGTTTCGATGTTCATGACGGGACAACGGAATCTCACTATAGAACAAGTGCGGAAGTTGAGCATTCGGTTCAAACTTCCTGCTGATTTATTCATCCCAAAAGCATCCGCTCCCGATAGCACCAAACGAGTAGTAAAGCGGCACGCACGTTCTCGATAAGCGTGGGGACCATCGATGCTTCCATATGCCGGTCCGGCTCTGTATGTGTCCGGCTGCCTGCCGGAGGTGGTGCCCAACATTGTGAAGATCGACCTCTGCGCCACAACTTCGAATCAGGACGAAAAGAACTAAAACGATAGGTAGACTGACCGACAACTGAAGCCAACTCGTGCGCATGGCCTTGGAGCAATACCGCGATCTGCCCGTTAACCAGGGAAGTTGGGTCGGGATGGCGACGAACCATGAAGCCTTGTTAGCAACGCTGCCAGATGCGGGCCGTCTTCTTGAGCAACTCCTGTAAATTCCAACCCCATTCCGTTAGCGCGCTCCACATGGCGCACAACGGCCTTGGTTCTGATTTGCCCTTCTCCGACAAGAAAATTAATCTGTGCCTTGGTTCCAACAGACTGCGTTCTAAGCGTCTCAACAAAGATTCCCCCAAGGCTCAGATTCCGAACGGGCAGAACATCATTACGCCCGACGCGACTCCAATACACCCAAACCGGCTCCCGCGTTTGGACGCGTAAGTTTTCCTCCGGGAGTAGGATGGCATCTCTAATGGGCTGTGCATATAAGACCACCGGCCCTATCGATGCGACCTTTTTCACCTCTGGGGTGTTGCAAGCGATGATTGGAAATGGCCACGCGGTGGGTGTAGCGGCCCAGATAACGCAACACTTGCATGGGACCGCCAAAGGCCGACTTAGCATAGACGACCCAGTCCTGGCGGTGCAGGCGGCGAAGCAATTGCGCGAACGGTTGGGGATCAGCGAGCGTGGCGGATAGGCCTGCACAGTGGAGTTTCTGGCTGCGGTAGAGACGCTTCAGACCGGCAAGAAATTTCCCGCGAAAGACGCGACTGAGGACTTTCACCGGTAAGAAGAACCGATCACGAGCGCGAACGTCGAAGATGATTAGATCCGCACAACTCCTGTCTCCGGGGCAGGGACATTCTTGAACTGCGTGAAGCGGACACAGGCCCGACTCCGGGAATGTGAACACCTCATATCCGCGCTGGTCAAACAGGCGCCACAGAGTGAACCGGATGAGGTCATTGTCATCGAAAATGACAGCTCGCCGTCTCAGGATTAAAGCTCCCTCTCTGGTTGCTCTTCCAACCTACTGATCTTTTCTGGCACCCAGCAAACCGCTAGCGGTACAGGCAGCCCATTGAAACTGGAAGAAGTTAGGCTCGGATGTGACGGCCCTCACGTTCCAGGGTGCCCCCCGTCACAGCCAGAATGCCATGGCAGCTTAAGAATGCCGTTCATTTGAACGCTGCGATGGTTCAGGAATCACAACTCTCTGCCCACCATGGGCAAAGGCTGGGTTACGTGGAAACAAATCCGGACGTTACCGCTAGGCTAGTTTTCGGACTGGTATTCACCCTCGTACTGGGATCGTTGCTGATCCTCGTCGTGCCTTCAGGAAAGGCTATTCCCGCATTCTCACGTAAATACCAAACTTCCTGTACCACCTGTCACAACAATTACCCAGAGTTGAACGATTTCGGGCTGGCGTTCAAGAAGCGTGGGTTTAAGTTTCCCACGGACGACGAGACCTTTGTGAAGCAGGAGCCGGTATTGCTCGGCTCTAAGGCGCAGAAGGAGGCGTTCCCAAACGCCGTGTATCCGGGTGAAATTCCGGGAACAATTCCAATCGCTTTTCGCTATTCAGGCAACTTCAACTGGAATAGCAGCCAGCCGCAGCCCGTGGAAGCGACAGCGTATGTGCCGAGGACGGACCTCTTCGTGCCCAACACCTTCACGATCATCAGTGCAGGGAGCTTGGGGCAGAACTTCTCGTTTTGGGTTGACGACGACATCAACGCAGCCGGCTCTGGCGCGAATGGGGGCATGGGAGACGGTTATTTGAAGTACAACGATATCGGCCGAGTTTTTCATTTGCCGAAGGACTTGTTGAACGTGCGTTTTGGCCAATTTGAACTGGATCTGCCGTTCACCCAGGCACGGTCGCCGTATCTTTCAAATTACGATGTTTTCACTGAGACAACGTTGGCGCAGAACTCCTGCACTCTGACCCCGCAGCCAGTTCCGTGCCAAACGGTGAATAATTCTTTCAACTTTGCGACACCGCAGCGTGGCATTGAAATTGGTGGCTATCCCAATGACGGACTCTTTACCTGGTCGGTGGCCGCCGTGGACGGCACGGGTTCCGCTTATGGCCTCCCGGGAACGCTCGTAACGAGAAATACCAAAGACGTCTACCTCCGTACCTCCTACCAATTCAATCTGGAGCGCGATCCGGAGAGCCGGCACGCCGTTCAGGCCGCTGGTGCGACCGGTCCTCACGATCACACCTCGATCCGCGTTGGCGGTTTCTATTATTACGGCTGGAACCAGCAGAATTTCGGCGGCAGTTCTTTTGGTTCGGTTGGACTCACGAATACGATCACGGAACCCTTCTACCGGGCAGGCGGAGACGTGCGATTCAAATATCGCAGCAAGCTGGAAATCTATGGGGTCGGCTTGGTCGGACATGATGACAATCACCTGCTGACTGTGACCCCGACTGCGACCGGGGAGGCTGGGACGCTAACTGACACGCGTGCCGTCACGTTCACCGGAGGATTTGTTGCTGCGAACTTCTGGATTTACCCATGGTTGATTCCGACCCTGCGATACGACTTTGTAAACTCCCCTTCCGATTACTTCAACGGCGTGTCGGCGGCGCGCACCAGGAACGATTTCCGGCCCGGGTACCAGATCCTGGTCAGGGCGAACATTAAGATCGTCGGCGAATATACCCGTCACTGGGGTGTGCCGTATACGGATGCCGCGGGCAACCTTTTGAACTACCGACCAAACACCTTTGTCACCGGCATCGATTACGTGTTCTGAGGAAGTATCACGGGTCCACAGGTTTTGTGAAAGAAAACTTCAGGAAACGAGAGGCGAAAAAATGAGGTCATTTCGATTTGTATTCAAGGCAGTGGCATTCACGGTAGCACTGCTTCTTATAGCAGGCGCCAGCCTGGCTGGAGACATCAAGGGGAAGGTCAGCGTGCAGGGAATCAAATCCGCAGAGAATATTGCTGTGTACATCGACGCAATCCCGGACAAGAAGTTCGATGCTCCCACCGCCAAGCCTGTGATGGATCAGACCAAGATGACCTTTGCGCCCCACGTGATGGTTGTGCAAGTGGGCACCACCGTGGAATTCCTGAACAGTGATCCGGTCGGCCACAACGTGTACTGGCCCAGCATCAGCGGCAACAAGAAGCTCGCGCACAATCTGGGCACCTGGCCAAAGGGAGAAAAGAAGAGTTTCCAGTTCAATGATGTCGGAGTGGCTAGCCTGCTCTGCAACGTGCACCCGGAAATGAACGGCTATATCGTGGTTGCTCCAACTCCTTATTTCGCGTTGACCGACAAGAACGGCAACTACGAAATCAAGAATATCCCGCCGGGCAAATACACGCTGAAGACCTGGAGCGAAGAAGGCAAAGTCACTACGCAGGCGGTGGAAGTCGGCGCAGGCACAGCGACAGCCGATCTGACCGTCAAAAAGTAAGCAAACGGAAACAGGGTCCGAGGCGGAACGGATGGCAACGCGCAGCAAGCTCGTTGATCTGGAATGGCTGGAGTCTAACTTTCCTTGCATGCAGGCGTGCCCCGTGCACACCCAGGCGGGGCGGTACGTCTCGTTGATTGCGCAGGGACGGTACGAAGACGCCTACCGCTACGCTCGGACCCCGAATCCGTTCGCATCGATCTGCGGGCGTGTGTGCGGGCATCCTTGCGAACCGGCGTGCCGCCGCGGCCAGTTTGACCTGCCGATCTCGATTCGCGCCTTGAAGCGCTTCGTGACCGAACGTTACGGGCCGGAGTCGCGGAATCCCATTGACGTCTTTGCGGGAAGACCTGTCGCGAAGCGGCCCGAAAAGGTGGCGGTAATTGGTTCCGGGCCGGCGGGGATGTCCGCGGCGCACGACCTCGCGTTGTTGGGCTATCCCGTGACTATCTTCGAGGCCGCTGCGGTACCCGGCGGCATGATGCATCTGGGAATTCCCGAATATCGCTTGCCCCGCGATGTGTTGCAGGCACAGATCCGCGAAATTCTGGAGCTGGGGCCTGAGCTCAAGTTGAACATGAGGCTCGGCAAGGATTTCACTCTCGAGGACCTGCGGCGACAAGGGTACAAGGCGGTGCTCATGGCGTTTGGACTGCACCGCAGCCGGGAACTGAACCTGCCGGGACACGAACTGGACGGAGTGGTTAAAGGGATTGATTTTCTCCTGAACGTCAACCTGGGCTATCGCTTTGAAGTCGGCAAACGGGTAGTGGTCATTGGCGGCGGCAACGTGGCCATTGATGTGGCGCGATCGGCGATGCGCGAACAACAGCAGCAGAAGCTGATGACCGACGTGGCCAGTGTTGTGCTGCCCAACGAATTGACGTCCAGCGAAATGGACGTTGCCATGAAGGAATTCATGGACGTTTCCAGGGCCGCGTTGCGTATGGGCGCCCGGGAAGTGCAACTGGTGTGCCTGGAATCGCGGGCAGAAATGCCGGCCTCCCAAGAGGAAATTCACGAAGGTTTGCTGGAAGGAATGAAACTGCGTCCGTCTCTGGGTCCGAAACAGTTTGTTGGGAAAGGCGGGAAGCTCACCGGACTGGAAGTGATCAAGTGCGTTTCGGTGTTCGATGAAAACAAGCGCTTCAACCCAAAGTTCGAAGCGAGCACGGAAACGGTCATTCCCTGCGACACCGTAATCCTGGCCATTGGCCAATCCGCAGATGTTTCCTTTCTGAAACCGGACGACGGCATCGAAACGACACGCCAAGGAACGCTAAAAATCAATCCGGACACGCTGATGACCACTGCACCGGGAATCTTCGCGGCTGGAGACATCGCTTTTGGGCCGCGATTGATTATTAATGCGGTCGCGGATGGCAAGAAGGCGGCTGTCGAAATCGACGAATTCCTGCGCGGGCCGGAGTGGAAGCCTAAAGACAAATACGTGCAAATCACCGTGCTCAACCACCATGAAATGGCCGCCCATTACGACGAATACTCACGGCTGGGTGTTCCCGCGCTG
>Ga0187781_10001387_pt1 | contig 18339 bp, 13 predicted proteins | sample 0715_SJ02_MP02_2_FD_132447 | JGI IMG/M metagenome (GOLD analysis project Ga0187781, IMG submission 132447) | Tropical peat soil microbial communities from peatlands in Department of Meta, Colombia - 0715_SJ02_MP02_20_MG | ecosystem: Environmental > Terrestrial > Soil > Wetlands > Peat | place... | reverse complement strand
CCGACCTGGTGGTCATAGCGAGGAGCCTCTACCCGATCCCATCCCGAACTCGGCCGTCAAAGTCCTCTGCGCCGATGGTACTAAGTCTCAAGGCTTGGAAGAGTAGGTCGCTGCCAGGTCTGCGAAGAACGGATATCCTCTTCACGATTTTCATCACGATTTTCAAAAAAGCCCCGCGGTTCTTGCCGGCGGGGCTTTTCTGTTTTGGTCAGGTCAGTCGGCTGACCACGCGAAAAATTTAGTTTCTGATGCACGCCGTTAGAGCAACAAAGGGTGGCATTGTATTGTGCACTTTGCTTCCGCCGGTCGATCCACTAGAGCCGTTAGTGGCGTTGTACAGGGCACGTCCGCGATTGATATTTTCCGAATCCGCGCCCGAGTATCCTTGTACTGAGTGCGAATGGGCGGGCATTTCGTCAATCGTGAGCTGATGGCTCTCTTCCCCGCCCGTTTGACCGACTCCCCAATTTGATATGACCACGCCACGCGTGTCTTTGTTAGTGGAATTGCCTGCACCAAATACGGTGCGGCCCCGTGCCACCTCGAAGTCAGACCACCCCGGTGGACAGGCGGGTAGATTAAACCACCCCACTGTTCCCTTAGGGATCGCGTTCGCCTCGACTTGGTCAACGCGGGTACGCAAGGCTGCGATGTCATCGTCGATCGACGCAATATGAAAAGTTGGCAGCGCTCCTGCATCTGTGTTGATCGTAACGAGGACCGCTTGCTTCGGATCCTTCTGGCACGAGATGACGAACGTCGCTGTGTCAACCTTTAGCGGCTTCGAGATTGACGTCTGTTGCACATTGTTATCGCAAGAAGTCGCCTGGGAGCGGGGGGTCACACTAAAGCCGCGCACCTGCCAATTGCTGGAACCGTCCGATCGATGCGTTACCTTTATAGTGAAGGTGTCGCGGTGATCTGAAACATCCAGAAGACCGAAGATGCCGTTTTGCTCTGCGTATTCTTTCACGCAATCCACGACAGCCTGATACGCGACTGTGCTGGCATGCCTGATCTCAAGCGAGGAACGTGTGTTCATCGCAGCCTGTTGTTCATCTAGGCTGCAAAAGCTCTTTAAGTTTTGCCCCCAGTTTTGTTCGTTCGAGCTTGTGCCGAGGATTGCATCTACGAACCCGGGAATCGAAAGCGAGCCGTTGAGCGTCTTCGAATTGGCAGAACCCCAAGCTTCGTTGTCGGAACTGCAGACGAGACGCTTTTGGTATTGAAATTGTTGAAGCGCGCTGCCTTCGATCAGGACGTCCTGCGGAACGTTCCTAGCCAATAGGTCGCACGTTGTATCGGCGAATGCCGAGCTCGAAAAGGCAAATAGAATCGCTATCGCTGCATTTATCCGAAACATTTCCCATCCCCTTTAGAAAGACCGGTACAATTCTACCAATGTCCGTCTGTTCTACAAGGGGTTGCAAAATCCCATTCTGCTATTCTGCGATCGAGCCCGGTCCTCCGTGGCGTTTCCCGCGTCCCCGCTCAATCCGCCTTCCACCAGCCGTGAAAGCTGATCGGCAAGTGGTGCGGCAGGTGAATGCGCGCGACAGGACCGGCATCGACGCGCGCCGCATCGAACAGGGCGAAGAACGCCCGCTCGGTTGCGCCGTCGAGACATTGCACGATCAGCCAGCCGTCGTCGTGGCCGCCGCCCGGCTTCGCGGCGAACACCGGCTCGCCGGTGGCGACGTCGGCGCCGAAGTCGAAGGCCTGCGCCGCGCCGGAACGATAGTCGAGCCGCTTGACGCCGCTGTTGATCGTCAGCCGGCCGCCGAAGGTGAAATAGCCGACGGCGTGTTTCTGCAGCGCGGCGCGCGGATCGATGATCGGAAATTCGTGCGAGCCGGCGTCGACGATCTCCTCGCGCACAGTCTTCGCGCGCAGGTCTATGCGATAGCGGCGGAGCTTGCCGGGCGCTTTGGCCGTTCCGAGCTCCCCCTGCATCAGCCGATAGAACAAGGCATCGTGCGGCGCGAAATGGTCGGGCGCATCGTAGCCGACAAAATCGGCGACGATGCCGCCGTCCTCTTCGTAGGCGTTGAGCGCATGCCAGATGAACGCCGCCGGCGCTTCGAGAAAGAGCGGCTCGCCGCTGCCGTCGCGTGAGGTGACCATGATCAGGTTGCCGTCCTGCGGCTTCCATTTGAGCGACTCGATGTAGGTCACCTGCCCAGCGAGAAACCGCAACGGCGAAAACATCATCGGATGCAGCACGAAGACGAGGTGATTGCGGGTGGCAAAGAAGTCATGGATGTAGATCTGGCGCGGAGAAGCGACGACGTGGTGGGCCTTGAGTGCGCCGTCGCTGCCATGAACGATCATGTGCAGCTTCATCGCAGCGCCGTAGCTGATGCCGAAGAGCAGCCACTCGCCGGTGAGCGGATCGAATTTGGTGTGCGCCTTGATCATGAATTCGCGGGCCGGATCGCCGAGACGCTCTTCGCCGAGCGTGGCCAGCGTCTCCGGATCGAGGCCGTAAGCCGGGCTGACTTCGTCGAAGGCATAGAGTTTGTTGTTGAACGGATAGACGGTGACGCCGGCCTGCGAGCGCGTCTGACCGCCGCCGAGATTGGCCAACATGCCGCCCGGGCGCCGCATCGACCAGGTCGGGAAGCGAAACGCGTCGGCCTTCTCCTCCTCGACGAACTTCGCGGTGCGCACGAATGCGTTCTGGTAGCGCACCTTGCCGCCGGCGAATGACAGCCGCTGCACCAGTCCGTCGCCGTCGAGCAAATGCGGCTTGCGCAAAGTCCCGCGCTCGAACAGACCCGGCCCGTTGCGGTAAAGCGAGCCGTTGAGATCGCGCGGAATGTCGCCTTCGATCAAGGGCGTCTCGTCGCGTCCGCCGCGCTCGGAAACACCGAGCAACGTCAGACAGCGTGGCGCCGCAACGGCGGCATCGCCTCTTTCCATTGGCATCGTCATCGGGAGCCTCCTTGCGACTTAATCTTAACGATGTTAAGATACCGCAAATCTAAACGACGTCAAGATTCTTTTGGCGGGTATGCTGAGGTAGCGCTAAGGATTTGAAATGGCGAACAAAACCAATGTGCGCCGCTTGCTAAAAGCAGACGAGCGCGAGGCGCCTTACCATCACGGCGACCTGCGCGACGCCTTGATCGAAGCGGCACAGCAGATCCTGGAGGCCGACGGCCTGACGGCGCTGTCGCTGCGCGCCGTGGCGCGCCGCGCCGGCGTATCGCCGGCGGCGCCCTATCATCATTTCCCCGACAAGCAGGCGCTGCTCGACGCGGTCGCCGAGCGGGGCTTCGGCGCGCTCACTGCCGCGATGACGACGCGGATGGAACGCGTCGCCGGCAGTGCCGCGCGCCTCGACGCCAGCGGCATCGGCTACGTGGCATTCGCGGTTGCCAATCCGGCGCTGTTCGGCGTGATGTTCAGCACCGTCGGCCAAAATCCATCGGCGGGGCGCGCGCTCGACTTGGCGCGCCAGCGCGCTTACGCGGTCTTGCAGGAGGCGGCGGATGCGTCCTCGCCTGGCGGAAAGGCGAGCGCTGCCGAGTGCTTGCGTCTTTGGGCGCTGGTGCATGGCATCGCCAAGCTGGTGCTGGAAGGCTGCGTCAAGCCGGCCGATTACGGTCTATCCGACGGCGAAGCCTTGGCCGCGCATCTGCTTCGCCACGCCTAGGACCGGACTGCCGAGATTTCACTCCATAGCTTTCAGAGCATGTACCGGAACAGTGCAAGCCGGTTTTCCGAAAAGTAGAAAAAACCCCGCGCCGTTGCCGCGGGGCCTTGTCCTTTGTGCGTATCGCAGAGCGCAACGCAACAGGGCTCGGGCCATCAAGCTCCCAAGCAACAACCGCCGTCTCTTCATCGAGACGGTTCTGCGATGCGGTCGGACGTCTACTTCTTCTTCAGCGCACCGCCGTCGAAGGTCGTGACCATCGCCTGCATGTAGCCGTCATGGGTTATGTAGGCGTCGGAGCCGCGGTACGGCTCGGCGAGGAAGGGCGCGGTCGCGACCCACTGGGTCGCAAATGTGCCGTCGATCTGCATGCTGTGTTCGGGCGCGAACTGCATGCCTTTCAATCCGCCTTCCTTTGGATCCTTGCAAAATCCGGCGAACAGGTCGCCGATGGCGGCGCGTCCTTTGATAATCATGCCGTTTGCCAGATGGATCTGGGCGTCCTCGGGATATTGCGCCAGCAGCCGATCCCAGTCGCAGGCATTGAGCGCGGCAAAATGTTCGTCGAGCACAGCTTGCGGCGTAGGCTGTTTCTTCAGCTCCGGAAGTTTCATTTGCGCCTGCGCGGCCCCCGTCAACAAGACGACCGCGATCGACATTGGCAAAGTGATTTTCATCATTTCCTCCCGATTATCGCTTAATCGCTTTGGCGGCGGACGGCAGTTGCGCCGCCGACGTCTCGCAACCTTGGAATTATTTTCCAACCGGGCCGTGTCCGCAAGCTTGCAATCGAATGAGAGGCTGTGTCGGAAATGTATCCTTGCGGCTCTCGCGTATGCGCAAAGGTCGCTGATTTCTCCGCCGCGTTGAGATCGACCGCACGAAGCCATGAGCGCAATCGAGCCGAGGCTCGTCGCTTCCGACATCACCGTCGCGACGATCGTTAACTTTGAGTGTTACTCGGGATTCAGTTTTGAGCCGGTCGCGCTACTGTCACCGGTCGCGCTAGCGTCCGTTCTCCCACAGCGTTTCCAGCCGCTGGCGGAAGGCCCTAGGCTTTTCGGCGAACAGGCGGTGGGCGATGCGCGCGGCGCGCTGCGTCAAGTCCAGCGTGCGCTCGCTGCAGGCCGGTGTCAGCCGCGAGCGCCAATGCGCCAGCGGCTGGTGCGGGTCGGTGAAGCGCCTGAGAATTTCGATATCCTGGCAGCGTCCGAGCCGGTCGCGCAATCGCTCCGCTTCGTCGGTCCACATGCGGCTGTGCCGCGGCCATAACGGCTCGACCAGATCGATCTGATAGCGGTGATCGACCACGCGCTGGCGCAGCTGGTGCAGTTCTTCCGGGCTCGCCTGCGACCAATCGTCAGGGATGGTGCGCCGGGCGTTGCGGTAGCCGACCGTGAGCCGCGCCGCGATCTTGCTGAATTCGAACGGGTCGAGCGGCCAGGACTCGATCGCCGCCATCACCGAATCGAGCCACGCGATGATCGTGTCGCGCAGTTCCGGCGTGAGCACGGCTTGTTCTTCGCCGGCGCGGGTCGCCTCGATACGGCTGCGAATGGTGCTGGTCGTCCGCTCCGACAGCACCAGGCCTTTCTTCAAGAGATCGTCGAATGCATTGAGCGCCGACTGGCCGTCGCGTGCCCGCGCCAGCGAGCGCGCATGGTCGCGGGCCTGCTGGCGCAGCAGCACGGCGTCGGGCACGAACGGCTCGAGTAGGCGCATCAGCGCCCGCCACTGCTTCATGCTGCGGCGGAACTCGTGCACCGCATCGGCATTGGAGCGTTCCGGATCGAGGAGCGTCGCCCGCGCACTGGCAATAATGCGTGCGGCGATCGCCCGCATGGTGGGGCCGATCGCTGCTTTCGGCCGCAGCGCGGGCTTTTCTTCCATTTCCGCTTCTAGGAAAGCATGCATGACGGTTCGATATGGTGTTCCGTGACATTATGACGAAAATTCGGACGCTGCGCACTTCCCTTATTGAAGGGCGCTTGCTACATGAGCGTCGCGAACGGTGGCCACGAAAACCGGCCGGTTAATCGCACAATTGGCGCGGGGTGGAGCAGCCCGGTAGCTCGTCAGGCTCATAACCTGAAGGTCGTAGGTTCAAATCCTACCCCCGCAACCAATACCGCGACACGGAACAGGCGGAAGAATCGCCCCTACCTTTACCGCGCTGGGCAGGCCGCTCCGGTTTTGACCCATGCCTCGGCCAGTGCTCCGGCTTGCTGCTGCGTGCCGGGTACCGGCGAGCGGCCGAAGCCCGGGGCCCAGCCCCACCCGACCAGCGTATCGTCGGCGATGTGGTGCACGATGTCTTCGACGCTGCGGCCGCCATTGCGCGCCGGGTCTTTGATCTGTGCACAGATTTCGGCGAGCGTTTTGCCTTCCCAGGCCATTTCCCGCGGTGCGAGATGCCACTGCGGATGGCCCGGCACGCGGCCGGGTTCGAAATTGGCCCGTTGATGGCAGCTCGAACAGCGCATGGCCGTCGTGCCGTGCCCGTCCGCGCCCCGCTCTACCGGCGGCTGGTGCAGCCGTCCGGCGTCGCCCTGGCGCGGGCGATCGCCGGCCGGATGGCAATTGATGCAACGCGGATGGGTCAGCACCTTGCCGAGCTCAGTGAAGAAAGCCGCAGAGCGCGCCTCGGTATCGGCGATCGCGGCAAAGCTCTCGGGGCTCGCCAACGTGGGCGTTGCGGTCTCTGAGGCGGCGAAACCTGCGAGCATGTCGGTCGCCAGCGCCGCCATCACAGCGAGAATATAGAACCGCCGCTGGGATTTCATTCTCAGTAAGCCCCGAGCCCGCTCACTTGCTCGCCAACAGATAACGGTTCGCATCGGCAAGGATCACGTCGCGCACGGCCTCGTGATATTTGATGTAGCCGGTGCACCGGCAGAGGTGGCCGTCGAGCGCTTCGGCGATCGTTCCCTCAAGATCCTCGCGCGCCACCGGCGTTTTCGCCAGGCGCTCCAGCAAGACTTGGCTCTCGTTCAGGAAGCCTGCCGTGCAATATCCGCATTGAAATGCGAAATGGTCGATGAAGGCCTTCTGCAACGCGGAAAGCTTGCCCTCTTTCGCGTGGCCTTCGACGGTACGGATCGTCTTGCCGTTGAAGCTTGCCGCCGGCACGACGCAGGTCGGACTGGTATGGCTCGTCCCATCGGGATCGTCGACGATCACGGCGCAGCTCAAGCACTGCGCGGCGCCGCAACCGAATTTGGTCCCGGTCATCCCGAGATATTCGCGCAGGAAATCGTTCATCGACAGATCGTCGCGGACGTCCGCCGGTCCGTGCGTGCGGCCATTGATGGTAACGACCAGTGTCGTCACGCGAGCGCCCCCTTGAGCATGGTTTGCGTCACCGGCAGGGATTGGAAGCGCTTGCCGGTGGCATCGTGGATGGCGTTCAGAAGTGCGGCGACTACCGGGATCATCACCACCTCCGCCATGCCCTTGGGCGGTTCGTCGGCAGTCAGCGGCGGCAGCGTCTCGATTTCAAGATCCCAAAGCGGCAGATCCGAGCCGCGGGCGACGAGATATTGACCGAGATTCCATTGGCCGTTGCCGGGCCCTCCTTCATAGGGCGGCAATGTCTCGAGCAGGGCGTAACCTACGCCCATGGCAAAGCCGCCCTGCGCTTGCCCGAGCACCACCTCCGGCACCAGCGCCCGTCCGCATTCGAAGACGCTGTAGGCCTTGGCTATGCGCAGCGCGCCGGTCGCCCGCTCGATCTCGATTCGCACCAACGTGCCGCATTCCGATGTGAAGGCGGCGCCGATGCGGTTGAAGGTTGTTGGCGGAAACTTGACGCTGACGCGATCGATGTTCTCGAACGTTCCGCCGCCCTTGCGCACCGCCAGTGCGTCGATCTCGGCCGTCCATTGTTCTCCGGCGATCGGAAAGCGCGCACGCGACCACGACCAGCGGCAAAAACCGTGCGCCATGGCGCCAGTCACGAAGTTGCGCGCATGCGCGGCCGCAGCGAGCGCCGGCAATTCCAGCGGTGCCAGCCCCGGCATGATAAGCTGTCCGTCCTTCCACGACGCCTTGGCCCACTGCCTTGCCCTCGGGTCGCCCGCCGCGATGTGCCACAAGGCGAGCGCTGCCGGCCACAAGCCGAAACGGAAAATGGCCCGCGCCGCTTCGGCCGCCGCGTGCGTTCCGGCGTGTGCGCCCACAGAGGAGCTGGTCTCCGAACTGATGGCCGGCACCCAGCGCGGATTCTTCTGCGCAGCATCCTGCGTCTTCTGGTCCATCGTGAGGGGATCGCCGGATGTCACCAGCGCAAGCGCGCCGTAGGTATCGAGCCGCGCGACCGAGACTTGGTCGGCCACGCCGCCAAGACGCAGGGCCACCCGGTTGGCCAGTGCGGTGCCGATGCCGTTGCCCATTTCGACATGATCGCAATCGATGGCGATCCGGCCGCCGGCGTCGATTTCCACTCTGGCCTGCGAGCAGTCGGCCGGGCTGCCGTAATCTTTGGTGACGCAGGCGAGGCCGGTGCCGACAAGAATTCCATCCTGGCGCTTGTGCAGCGGCTCCGAAGCTCGCTCGCGCCAGATCGGATGCTCTTCCAGCTTGTCCAGAATCTCCGGCGTGCGAACGGAGACGATGTACGGATTTCCCGTCATGGTCCGGCCGCCGGCCGGCAGCGCATTTCGCCGCCGGAATTCGATGGGATCGAGTGGCAAGGCCGCGGCCGCCTCGTCGATCAGCACCTCCAGCGCAGTCATGGTCTGGAGCGTTCCGTAGCCGCGCATCGATCCGGCGGTCACGCCGCGCGAGTGGAGCGCGACCGTGGTGATGTCGACTTTGCGAATGTCATAGATGCCGATCGCGGCAGTAGCGCCGACAGAGGCCACGCTGGCCGAGAAATTGGCAAGCCCGCCGCCGTCGAGTACATGATCCGCCGCGAAGGCGCGGATTTTGCCGGTCGCCCGATCGATCCCGATGCGGGAGTGCATTTTGAAGGGGTGACGTTTGATGCCGCCCTGAAACTGCTGATAACGATCGTGAGCAAGTCGGACGGGATGGCCGGGAAAGAACATGGCGGCGAGCGCCACGTAGAGCGGGAAGGGAGTGTGATCGCGTCCGCCGAAGCCGCCGCCGACATAAGTGAATTGCGTGTTGATGCTGGCGGGCTTGAACGGATCGCGCGCCTTGCCCAGAAGATGCGCGATCGACTCGGTGGCTTCGAACGGCGACTGCACACCGAGTACGAGCTCGAGTTTGCCGGCTTTTTTGTCGTACCAGGCAAGGCCAGATTCGGGCTCGAGAAACATCGGGTCGACCGACTGCGTCTCGAATTCGCGGTCGAGCACCAGTAGCGCCGGATTGTCCGCGGCCAATTCCGCCCGGATTTTTTCGCCATAATGTGCGCCTTTGGCGTAGGCCGTCGCCTTTTCCTGTGCCAGCGGCGACCAAACCGGAAGCGGAGTGTTCTGGAATTTCCGCGGACTGATCCAACCTTGCTGAATCGCCGAATAAATGTCCGGCGCGTCGGCGGTAGCGCCGGCAACGCGGGTGAAACGAAACGTGCCGTAGTCCGGCATCTCGACCGGGCCGGTCTCCTCGCCGAACTTCACGAACGTGCCGTCGCGCAGCGCAAGCCGCGCTTGATCGAAGGCGTCAAAGGTCTCGAAGATCAGCAGCGCCGCCGGCTGGCCCATATAGATCGGGGTCTTACCCAAAGGGCAGAACAGGTCGCCGGCGTAGAATTCCGGAACGCGCGTGCCTGCCTTGGCGAGATCGTCGGCGGTCACGACCACCGAGGGCTTCAACGCGCCGCTCAGGCGCGCGAGATCCATGCCGGTATAGACGTGCGTCGCGTCGGGAGCGCGCACGAGTATGGCGTGCGAGGTGGTCGCCGGCCAGCCGGGAAGATCGGCGGCGCGAAAATCGGAAGCGTAGAGTTTCGCGCCGGTGACTTTGACAACGCCGTCAATGCGGCCGGCGCCGTCGGCGGCCGGATTCCAGTTGTGCCGCCCGGGCAGAATCGTGCGGGCCGGATACGCGGATTGCGCGGCAAATCCCAGCCGCGACAGGCTGAGCGCGATGCCGCTCGCCGTGACCCAAGTCAAGAAATCGCGTCGCGAAGGACGCATGCGAACACCTCTTGGCGACGCTCTCGCCAGAGCGTGCAGCCGTGGTGATTGTCGAGGGAACGCCAACCTCCGCCCACCTGGCGGACCGACTCGATCGAGCCGAATCAAGCAGCGTGTCCGGTTTACATCCTGTAAACGCCGAATTCCAGAATCGTCGCAAGCTTTCTCATTTTCATATGTCTCAGAGCGTAGATGAACGTTACGCGTTGCTCGCGACGAGCCGCGGCGTATCCGTTTGATCGGCGACCGCGCTCGCGGGCCGGACGGGCCGTGCGCTCGCTCAGCGCCTCGTTGCAAAAAGGTGAGGCGGCAAACAACATCCGCGTGATCAACATAGCGCCAGGTTTTGTGAAAACCAGCATCCACGTCGATATGGGCATCAGTTTCGAAACCTATTGCGAGCGGCTGGGCAACCCCGATTTCATCAGCGCTGACGATAACTCGCCGACATCATTCTCTTTTGCTGGAAGCAGCCGCAGCGCATCTGCATACGCGACATCGTCGTGATGCCGACGACTTCGAGCTTCGGCCAAGGCTTACAGTCAGCGCATTTCGGCGGCCGGCGCAGAAACACCAGCGCAGACCGCCAATTGGAGCTTTTACGACGCGCTCCGCAAGCGGCGCGGCGTGCGCCCGAGCCGGCGCGACAGCGTCGCGGTCAAGTGTTGCTGCGAGGAGAAGCCGCACGCGACCGCCACCTCGGCGATCGATGCGTTGCCGTCGCGCAGCATGGCGCAGGCACGCTCGACGCGTTTCTCGATGATGAGGTTGTAGGGCGAGCGTCCGGTACGCATCTTGATGCTGTCGTAGATGACGCGCAGCGGCAAGTTGACGGCGCGTGAAAGGTCGGCGCAGGAAAGCTTTTCCTCGAGGTTGCTGTCGATGTACGTGCAGAGCGTGGCGAATTCCTGGTCGGAGAGTATATCGCGCCGTGCCGGCGGTGCCGCGGCAAGCTGGCGCATGGTTTCGACATAAGTGCCGAGCGCGAGGAATTGAAGCTCGAGGGCATGCAAGCCTTCGGGCCGACGCAGCCGCTCTCTCACATAGCGGGCAAGAAACCGGATCGCGTCGTTGCGGATATTATTGCAGCTGCCGCCGCGCCGCAGATGCTCGATGCTGCGGTCATCAAGCACTTTCTGAAAGCCGCCCGCGTAGCTGAAGGCGATGAATCCGTGGCGCACGTCGGCGGCGCGCACGCGCACATTGCCGACGCGCGGGTGAAAAGCGGTGGAATCGCCGAGAAACACCAGCGGCTTCTCGCGGTCGTCCTCGAATTTGGTGCTGCTGTTGATGTCGCCCAGCAGCAAACAAATAACGTCGGACGAATTCGAAAATTCGAGCGCATACGGCTTGGGGCGGGCAATGCAATAGCCGACTCCGTTCGCGTCACCATGAAGATGGAATTGTTCAAGGCCGCGAAATGACGTCGGGCCCGGCCGCTCGCGGGACGACACTATCATCGCTTCCTCCCAGCTCGCTGTTGCGCACGTCAAATTGTGCGACGCGAAAATAGGCCCCGCGCGGATTCTGTCGTCTCAACTACGGGGGCGGAACAATGTTAGGCCATCGCGCAAAACCTGACAACACTATCTGAGATTTGAGCTTTTCAGGATTCGACAAAATCCGGAATTTGAAAGATCAATAAGTGCCGGCGGCGGCAATCTCCTGCAAAACAGGGAGGACGTCGCTTGGCAACCATCGCTCGCAAATCCTCGGCGCCGGCTGCGGCCAAGGGCAAATTCGACGCGGAAGTCGACGTGATCGCGATCGGCAGCGGGGCCGCCGGTCTCGCAACCGCATTGTTCAGCCGCTGGCACGGCAACGACGTGCTGGTGCTCGAAAAAGCCGGCCGCCTCGGCGGCACGACGCGGAAAGCCGCCTTTTGGTACTGGGTTCCGAATAATGCTGCGATGCGAGCGGCCGGTACCAAGGATCCGAAAAAGGACTGCATCGCCTATATGGCACGCCTGTCGCGGCCCGAGGTTTATGACCCCAAAGCGCCCAAGTTCGGCATGCCGGCCTGGGACTATGCGCAATACGAGGCGATTTACGATAACGCCTCGCCGGCAACCGAGCTCTTGAGCAAAAAAGGCGCGCTGGAATACCGCCACTGCGATTTCGTCCCGGACTATTGGGCGGAACTTCCCGAGGACAAGGCGCCGAAGGGGCGCGTGCTGCTGCCCAAGGGCGCGCGCGAAAGCATGTCGGACGGCGGCGAAGTCGCCATCCGCACCATGTCGACGGCCGCCAAGCGCGATGGCGTCGACATCCGCACCGGCCATCGTGTGCAGCGACTGATCAGAAACTCCGCCGGCGAGGTGATCGGAGTAGAGGCCGATACCGCCAAGGGCAAGAAGCGTTTCTTCGCGCGCAAAGCCGTGGTGTTCTGCACCGGTGGATTCACTCATAATGTCGAGCTGCGCAAGAACTTTCAGAGCGCGCCGGTCTATGGCGGCTGCGCGGCCAACAGCAACGAAGGCGATTTCGTCTACATCGCCGGCGCGGTCGGCGCGCAGCTGCGCAATATGAATTACGCCTGGATGTGTCCGATCGTCTTTGAAAAGGCCATGGCGCGCGATCCCGAGCTGATTGGCACTTTCTCGCCGTCCGGCGATTCGATGATCTATGTCAACAAGGAAGGCCGCCGTGTCGCCAACGAGAAACTTGCCTACAATGAGATGGCGCAGGTCTTTTTCCGGTGGGACGGCGCCAAGAGCGAATATCCGAACCTTTTGTTGATCGCCGTCTGGGATCAGCGCAGCCAGGATCACAGCGCCAGCGACGAATATGGCCGCTTCATCGTTCCACCGGGCACCGACGACAAGCACGTCATCAAGGGCGCGACGTTTGCCGAACTGAGCAAGGCGATCGGCGAGCGGCTCGATCGCTACAAGAAAGTGACCGGTGGGCTTTCGCTCGCACCGGACTTCGAGAAAACACTCACCGAAACCATCCAGCGCTTTAACGGCTTTGCGTCAGGCGGCCGCGATTTTGATTTCCACCGCGGCGAACGGCAGGTCGAGCTGTTGTTCAATGGCAGTGTGGCGCCGTCGCCGTCGGCGCCGAACCCGACGATGTTTCCGATTGCGGATCAGGGACCCTACTACGCGGCGCTTTTGACCGGCGGCAATCTCGACACCAAGGGCGGCCCCAAGACGAATGCCGCCGGCCAGGTCGTCGACGATCAGGACGAGCCCATACCGGGTCTTTATGGCGTCGGCAATTGCGTAGCTTCGGCGTCGGCGCGCGCATATTGGGCCGGCGGCGCGACCATCGGCCCGATCTTGGCGTTCGCGTATCTCGCGGCCGCCGGCGCGCACAAGGAACGCAAAAAGCGGGCGAATTAGTTGGAGCGCCGGCGGTGGCGCGGCCGCGATTTCAGGGGAGGATATGAATGGCTCTCGCCAAGCAAACCATGACCGACGAGCAGCGAAAATCGGTGATCGTCGAATATCTCAAAGCGTTCGACCGGGCCGGCAAGACCTGGGACGGCGGCAGCATTCTCGATCTCTTCGCCGACGACGCACAGGTCTATTTCCCCAAATGGGGCTTGGCCACCGGCAAGAAAGAGATCGGGCAGATGTTCGGCGACATCGGCAGCACGTTGAAGTCGATCCTGCATCACTACTCGCATTTCAACTACATCTTCTCCGGCAGCGATCTCGTGGTCTGCGAAGGCACGAGCGAAGGCGAGCATCGCGACGGGCCGTGGCGCGCCGGCGTGCCCGAGCATGGCGCTGGCCGCTGGTGCGATGTGTTCGAAATCCGCGATTGGAAAATTCAGCGCTGCTTCATCTATCTCGATCCGGACTATGCGGGCAAAGACACCGCCCGCTATCCGTGGCTGAAGAACAAATAGTCATCGGAGTTTCCGTTCGCGCAAGCCGGGCGGGACAAATGGCAATACGCAAGAAAACAATACCAGGGAGGAAGAAATGAAATTCAACATTGGGGGACTGGAGCATGTCCCGGAAAAGTGGAAGCCGGTTTTCCGAAAAGGATATGCGACAGAACAACAATCTGCAGCACATCCCGATTCGGTTGAATCGGGATGTGCTCTAGGACGCTGGGCGCTGCCGCTCATGGCGGCTGGCCTTTGCTTCGCACTCAGCGCGGCCGCGCAAGCCCGCGACGTCAACGAATTGATGTTGAAATCGGTCGGTACCACCGAGAATGTCTCGCCGGTGATCGCCGAAGCGATCAAGCACGCGGCGATGGATTTGACGCCTGAACAGCGCAAGCTGGCGCTCGAATGCTGGAAGAACAATGTCTGCGAGACCGGCCACGGCAATCTCACCGTCGCCTACGCGGACGGCTTCGGCGAGAACGTCTGGCGCCAAGTGACCAAGATGGAATTCATCCTGCAGGCGCTGACCTATCCGAGCATCAAGAAGATCATCTACACCTCGGCGACCGGCGACGCGACCAAGGCGGTGTCCGACATGCGCGCCTATATCGCCCAGAAGGTCGATGTGATCGTGATCTTCGCCGATGCCGGGCCGGCGCTGCTGCCGACCGTGAAGGAGGCGACAGAGGCCGGCATCCTCGTTGTGCTGCACAACGGCACCTATGTCGGCGGCAAGCCCGGCAAGGATTTCGTGACCTCGATCGCCGAAGACCTTTGTGCGCTCGGCACCGAGTTCGTGAACAAGGTGGTGGAGAATTCGTCGAAGGATCCGACCACCATTGTCGAGCTTGGCGGCACGCCCGGCAACGGGCTCAGCGCCGGCTGGCAGAAATGCGCCGAGCAGGAGATTGCCAAGCACAAGAATCTGAAGCTGCTCGGCAAGGCCGACACCAACTGGACGCAGGAAGGATCGTTCAAGGCGATGTCCGGCTTCCTCGCGCAACACGGCAGCGTCGACGCCGTGCTGTTCGAATATGCCGACGGCTTCCGCGGCGGCCTGCGCGCCTACGAAGCCGCCAAGAAGGCGCCGGACCTGATCGTGTCGCTGCGCACCGATGAAATGGGCGTGATCTGCGATTGGGAAAAGGCCAACGACCCGAACTTCAAGATCTTCTATTCGAACGGCCAGAACGACCAGGCGCGCTTTGCCTTGACGGCCGCGATGATGAAGAAGGAGGGCAAGGACGTACCGTCGAACATCAATGTCCCGTTCAAGATGCATCCGGTCGTCAAAGGCCAATGCAATGCGGCAATTCCTGAAAGCGCGTCGCTGACCACGCTCGTGGACAACGACATGATGAAGGAAATGTTCGCGAAGCAATAACATCCCGAAAGGGATGTCCGGGTCGGACGGGCGCGAACTTTGTGCCACGCCCGTTCGACCCAACTTTGCGCGGGACATGAGCTTCCCGCTTTTTCGTTCGCCGCGGCGAACGAGAAGATGTTCTTTGGTGTGACATGGCGTCCTCAGACATGCCCCCCTCAGACCTGGCCCCCTCAGACCTGGCCCCCTCAGACTTGGCCCCCGTCCTCTCGCTCGAACTGTCGGGCATATCCAAGCGCTATCCCGGTGTGCAGGCGCTCAACTGCGTCGATTTCGGATGCCGCGCCGGCGAAATTCACGCTGTGCTCGGCGAGAACGGCTCGGGCAAGAGCACGCTCCTCGGTATTGCCGCCGGCGCCGTTGCCGCCGACGAGGGCCGCGTCGCGATCATGGGCGAGCCACTCACCAGAGCCGACCCGCTGTTGGCGCGTCGGCTTGGCTTGGCCGTGGTTTATCAGGACGACTCCCTGGTGCGCGAGCTCTCGGTCGCCGAAAACCTTCTGCTGGGCTCCGCTAACGGGCCAAGAACACTGGCGGGAAAACGCCAATGGGCGGCAAAGCAACTCGCGCCCTACGATCTTGCCATCTCGCCCGACGCGCTTGTTGGGCAGTTGAGCAGCTCGCAGCGGCAGTTTCTGGAAATTGTCAAGGCGCTGGGGGCGAATCCAAGGGTCTTGCTGCTCGACGAGCCGACCTCGAGCCTTGACATTTCCGGCGTCGAAAAGCTGACCGAGATCGTCCGGCGGATCGTGGCGGCGGGCGTCGCGGTCGTCTATGTGAGCCACCGTTTGCCGGAGATCCTCGCGCTCGCCAATCGCGTCACCATTCTTCGCGACGGTGTCGGCCAGGGCACCTATGAGGTCAACGAGCGGTTGTCGGAGAATGATCTGATCGCGCTGATGGTCGGGCGGCCGATCGAGGCGGAATATCCGGCGCGGCTTGCGCCGGCATCGGCCGATATTGTGCTCTCGGCCCGAAATTTGAGCGCCGCGCGATTTCAGGCGATCACATTCGATGTCCGCGGCTGCGAAATCCTCGGCTTTGCCGGCTCGGAAGGCAACGGCCAGCGCGAAGCGCTGCGCTCGCTCGGAGGTTTTGAAGAAGCGTCTGGCCAGGTAGTCTGTGCTGGGCGGCCGATGGCGGCCTTTACGCCGCGCGCCGCGCTCGAAGCCGGCATTCTTTCGCTCAGTGCCGATCGTTCGTCGGAATCGATCTTTCCCACGCTCGGCGTGCGCGAGAACATGACCGTGCAGGTGCTCGGCGCGTTTGCCGCCGGCGGCTTGATCTCCGCCGCGAAGGAGGAACGCGCCGCCCTGTCGCTGGTCAAGAAGCTCAACATCGTCGCGTCCGATCTCGACCAGGCAATCGGCGGGCTCTCCGGCGGCAATCAGCAAAAGACGGTCTTGTCGCGCAGCTTTTTGTACGATGCGAAGGCGCTCTTGATCGACGAGCCGACGCAAGGCGTCGATGCCAAGGCGCGGTTCGATATCTACCGCGCGATCCGCGCCAAGGCCGATCAGGGGCTGGCCTGCGTGATCAATTCTTCCGACGCCATGGAATTGGCGGGGCTGTGCGATCGCGTACTGGTCTTCTCGCGCGGGCGGATCATTCGCGAGCTCGCCGGTTCTGAGATCACCGAAGAAAGCATCGTCTCGTCCTTCCTGCGCTCGAAGGAGCTTGCAGCCGGTTCCGGTAGCTCGATCGAGGCGGGTCCGCCCGCCTGGTTCTCGGCCGCCAACGTGCGACGTTTGTTCGCCGGCGGCAGTCAGCAATGGTGGACGCCGTTGCTGTTCTTGTTGCTGCTGATTGTCGCGGTTGGCATTTACGCCACGCTTCGGACCGAAGCGTTCCTGACACCCCTCAATATCCGACACATTCTCCTGGCCACCGCACCGCTCGCGCTGGTCACCATCGCGCAATTCAATGTGCTGATGGTGCGCGGCTTCGATGTCTCGGTTGGGGCGGTCATCAGTCTTACCGTCGTCATCGGTTCGTTTCTGATCGCCGAGGAATTCGATGCCGGACTCATTCTTCTGGGCTCTTTGGTGTGCCTGGCGGCCGGGATTTTGATCGGATTAACGAATGGCGCGCTCGTTCGCTTTGTCGGCATCAATTCCGTGATCACCACCATCGCCATGCTCAGCGTAGTTCAGGGTATTGCGCTTTACTTGCGGCCATCGCCCTTCGGCGTGATCAGCGAGGACTTCATCGACTTCTTCCAGACGCGCGTCGGCTTTATTCCGATTTCGTTTCTCATCATTCTTGCCGCGGCGGTTGCCGGAGACGTCTGGCTTTATCGTTCGCGCGGCGGCTTAAAAATGCGCGCCGTCGGCTTCCGCGAGGAGGCGGCGAAGCGCAACGGCGTGCGCATTGATTTCGTGCACATGCGGGCCTATTTGCTGTCGGCGGTTATCGCCGTGCTCAGCGGCCTGTTTGTCGGCTCGGAGATCGGCGTCGGCTCTCCGATCATCGGCTCGAGCTATACCTTGACCAGCATTGCTGCGGCAGTGCTTGGTGGCGCCGCACTCACCGGCGGGCGTGGCTCGTTTGTTGGGGCTGTGCTCGGCGCGCTGTTCTTTACGCTGACCGTCAATATCATCGCGTTGCTCGGGCTCAACACCGGCGCCGGCATCATGGTCAGCGGAGCGTTGACGTTGTTCGCCGTCGCGCTTTATTCCGGGCTGCAGCCGATCCGCCGCGTTTGGGCTAATATCCGTGCCGCTTTTGATCGCCGCCTCGTGACGGCGAAGGCGCCATGAGCATGCGGGCTGAGACGCTAGCCGCCAATTCGGCCGCGCGATCCGCGCCGGTTCCCCGTCGCCGGCGCATGAGGACACGCTTCGCCGCGATCTGGATCGCTATGCTCGGGCTCATCGTATTCTGCGCCATCGTGGCTCCGCGCAGCCTGTTGCCGTCGACATTCCTGGCGATCATTCCGCTGGCGGCCTTTCTTGCCATCGCCGCCATCGGTGAAACGCTCGTGCTGATGGCGCGCGGCATCGATTTGTCGATTCCGGCCGTGATCACGCTCTCCAGCACGATCGTTCTTGGATTTTCGCAAGGCCACGACGAGGCAATCCTGGTCGCGGTCTGTGGCGCATTGTTGTTCGCCACGCTGATCGGCCTCATCAACGGCGTGCTGATCGCCGTGTTCGAACTCAATGCGCTGATCGTGACGCTGGCGGTCGGCGCCATCACGGCCGGCGCCACGCTCTGGTATCGTGTCACGCTGCCGCAAGAGGCGCGCGTGCCGCCCGGCATGGCGGCTTGGGGCGATGCACGCCTTCTCGGCGTCAACTATGCCGTATGGGTGGTCGCGGCCTTGGCTATCCTGCTCGATGTCGTT
>Ga0187781_10001385_pt1 | contig 18352 bp, 13 predicted proteins | sample 0715_SJ02_MP02_2_FD_132447 | JGI IMG/M metagenome (GOLD analysis project Ga0187781, IMG submission 132447) | Tropical peat soil microbial communities from peatlands in Department of Meta, Colombia - 0715_SJ02_MP02_20_MG | ecosystem: Environmental > Terrestrial > Soil > Wetlands > Peat | place... | reverse complement strand
ATAGTCACCAAATCAGGCACGAATAATCTGCACGGCACGATTTATGGATTCTTCCGCAACGATGCCATGGATGCGGCCAATCCGTTCTCGTTCAGCCAGGCACTGCAGCCCGGTCAAGTATTCAATCCGGCCAATCCTGATACGTTTGGTTCGCCGATAAAAGACACGTTGAGCCGCCAGCAATACGGCGGAGCTGTGGGCTTTCCGATTCAAAAGGACAGAACCTTTCTTTTCGCCGATTTCGAGGGGTTGCGGCAGAACGCGCAGAACGCGGTGCCGCTTCTGACGGATACCGACATCTTCCGTCCGACGACGGCGCAGAACGGGATCATCGGAGCGCTGGCAGCGGCCGGAACAGCGCCTGTCACGTGTTTCACGGGAGTCACGCTGCCGGCAAGCACGTGCGCATTCGCTCTTGGGAGTATTTTGACTGTTAATCCGAGTCCGGGTTCAAACCCGTTTATATCTCCTGGACAAGCGGCGCTGAATGCGTACCTGGTCGATCAGTTTGAAACCGAAGGCGGACTGTTCCCATACGATTCACGTCAATACCTCGCCTCTGGCCGGCTGGATCATCGCATCAGCACGACAGACGAGCTGTCCATAACCTACCGGTACGGGCACGACCTGGAAGAATCTCCCGATGTGCAGTCTCTGACTGCCTATTCGGCGGGAAGTTCCATTCATGACTACGACAACACCCTGCAGGGCACGTGGTATCACCAGTTCAGCGCCAAGACGCAAAATGAGTTACGGGTACAGTGGAATTACTACAGCTTTAACGTGATTCCGAATGAGCCGGGGCAGGCGGGACTGCAGATTCCCGGCTTCATCAACAATCTGGGAACGAATATTTTTCTGCCGAACCTGACGATCCTGCGGCGTTACGAGTTCGCAGACAATTTCACGATGGTCCGCGGCCATCACGATCTCAAGTTTGGCGCCTACGAATTGCTTCGCGGTAACCACACGGAGTCACACACCTTTTTCCCCGGGCGCTTTGTGTTCGGGGCGCTGCCCGGATTCCTGGTCAGTCCATGCCTCGCAGCCTCCTCGAGCGCCGGACCAAATCCCTGCGGTCTGACGACTGCGGGCAGCACGATAAATTCTCTGCAGGCGGCGTCATTCGGACTGCCGCAGGTATATCAGCAAGGCTTCGGAGATCCCACGTATCCTTATTACAGCCGGCCCTTGACGGCGTTTTACGGCCAGGACTCCTGGCAAATTGCGCCCAACTTCACGCTGACCTATGGTTTGCGCTACGAGATCGACACACAATTTGCGCCTTTGACGACATATAAGAAGGACTTTGGTCCGCGCGTCTCGTTCGCCTGGGATCCCTCTGGGAACCACAAGACGGTGATTCGAGGGGGATACGGAATTTTTTATGGACCGGTCGACGTTCAAATTCCAGATGTGGACTTGAGCCTGGGAGTCGTAAACCGGAACAAGACGGCGGTCGAGAATGCTCCTGGGGCGGGACAGGTAGCAAACCTGGTGTCAACCTGCGGAGTCTCACAATTCGGGGTACCGATCATTCCCGGCACGGGCACCAGTCCTTGCAATCGAGAGATTTCCATTTACGTGGACCCAATCGCGGGCATTCCAGCTCTTGGACTGGCCGGCGCGCCGACTGTCTTTCAAACGCTGTTTGCCCAGGGAGCGATTCAATGCACAACACCGGCGGCGGGCAGCGCTGCCTGCATTACGCCGGCGGCGGTTGCGCCTTTCGGGATCAATGTTACGAATAGTGGCCCTATCGGCCCGCTTCAGGTTGTGTTCGTGAATCAACCCGGCTACCGGCCGCCTATCGCACAACAGGTGTCCTTTGGAATCGAGCGGGAGATCGGACGTGAGTTCTCGATCTCGCTGAGCGGAATCTACACCCACACGCAGAGACTGCCAGTCGCAATCGATACGAATCTTTTACCGGCGCCCTTTACCACTCTGACCCTGGCGAATGGGCAAACGATTTCTTATCGCAACTGGAATACGACGGCGGCGGGCGCCGATCCGCTGGGAGGCACGGAGCCAGGTGGTCTGCCTTGCGATAACCCGGCGAATCAGTGTTTCGTGAGTCCGCTGGTTGTGCAGAACAACCAGTACAGCTCCGTGTCCTACGCGATTTATGAGGGTGCGATTGTCGATGTCAAGAAGCGCTTCAATCAATCTTTCAGTCTGTTCGGGAACTACACCTTCAGCAAGGGCTACGACACATCGACCGACTACAACACAGATTATGGGCCACAAGATCCGACGAACTTGAGCCTGGATCGCGCGCTCTCTGAGTTTGATCAAAGGCACAAGTTAACCATTGCGGGCGTTCTCGACAGTCCCTGGAGGGGGAGCATCCTCTCGGGCTTCGAGCTGTCGCCGATCTTCAACGCTCACAGCGGGCATCCTTTCAACCTACTGGCCGGGGGCGAGGTGAACGGTGACAACCACACCACGAATGAACGACCGATCGGAGCGCCGCGCGATACCGGCATGGGTCCGGACTACATCGATTTCGATATGCGCCTAACCTGGGGACACAAGCTGGGCGAGCGGGTAAGGCTGCAGTTCACAGCGGAAGGATTCAATCTCGCGAACCGGACGAACTTCGCAAGTATAAACAATGAGGTTGGGCCCGTCTTCGGCCTGACGCCCGGGTTCACGACCTTCAACGTGCGTGGAATCCGGCCAGGCTCGGAGCTGCCGAGTGGGGGAACAGCCACCGCGAGCACGCCGCTGGCATTTACCTCCGCGTTCCCAAAACGCCAGATCCAACTTGGCGTCCGCTTTACATTCTGAGACTGAACGCTGGCGGACATAGGTGGTTCATTTCGTATGGGAGAGTTAGCATTGAGCGCACGGAAACGAGTGCGCGCCAGATGGAGAGAATCGCTATTTTGTTATAGTAGCTCTCACATTTCTGGCCGTGGGAACGACCGGTTCGCACGCCAGCCCGACAAATGGCCAAAAGATCAACAAAGCTGGCGGTATTGCAAGCGACGCCGGAGCAGAGCGTGGAATTGGGACTTCGCGAGCGCAAGAAGAATCGCTTGCGGGAACAAATCATCCACACTTCGATCACTCTGTTCCGCAAACATGGCTTCGAGGACACGCGTGTGGATGATATCGTGCAGGCCCTCGAAATCAGCCAACCGACCTTCTTCCGATATTTTCCGAGCAAAGATGCGGTGTTGCGGGAGGTGGGTGAGCGCGGATTCGCGTGCATTCGCGACCGCCTGCGGACCGAATTGTCGCGCAACAGCACGACCGCGCAGCGTCTGCTTCGTCTGTACTCGAGTATGGCGCGCGAAGTGGAGCGGGACCGCAAGCTCTGGCAAGCGGTGGTGCTCTCCGGCGCGATGGACCCTGTGCGCAGTGCCGAAATGCGAGGTCATGAAGAGGCGACCATGGTGCTGTTGCAGGAAATCCTTTCGGAGGGACAGAAGCAAGGCGAGATTACCCGCGACTTCCCAATCGCGCATCTGGCGGAATTTATGGAAGGGCTTTACAACACCGTGGTTCGCCGGTGGGCTGTGGATTTGACCGGCCCCCATAAGCTCGACGATCGCGTCCGCGGCGCAGTGGAGTTCTTCCTGCGCGGAATTCGAAGCTAGTTGCCGGTAATTTCGTTCAACGTCCGCGCGGGAGTGAGCTCCTCTTAACGAGAAACATATGAAAGCCGCCGTCCTTCACGACTTTAAAGCTCCTCTCTCGTTACGGGACGTCGCGGTCCCTAAACCGGGTGAGGGAGAAGTTCTGCTCAAGGTGGAGGCTTGCGGCGTCTGCCATTCGGATTTGCACGTGGCGGATGGGGACTGGCCGCAATTGGCGGGAATCGTCAAAAAACCTCTGATTCCCGGACATGAGATTGTTGGAACGGTTGTGGAGACCGGTCCCGCGCATTCCACGGTCGATCTCGGGGAACGTGTTGGCATTCCCTGGATCTACTGGACCTGCGGCCAATGCGATTTCTGCCGCGAAGGCAATGAGAATCTGTGCGTTCGCCAGAAGATCACCGGCGTGAGCGTCGACGGAGGTTACGCGGAATTTGTGAAGGCGCCGGCGACTCATGTGACCAGGATTCCTCTCGACCTCGCTTCGGAGCAGGCCGCACCGCTGCTTTGTGCAGGAGTCACTGTTTACCGGGCTCTGAAACGGGCTCACCTTGCCGCCGGCCAGAGACTCGCCGTGTTCGGTGTGGGCGGCTTGGGACACATTGCCGTGCAGATCGGGCGCGAACTGGGCGCACACGTGACGGCCATCGACATTAGTCAGGAGAAGCTCGCCCTGGCGAGGAGTCTGGGCGCAGGTTGCACGCTGAATAGCGCGACCGAAAACGTGGTGAAAGAGATCCGCCGAGCGGGCGGGGCTCATGTTGTGCTGGTAGCTTCCGCCGCGAAAGCTGCCTATGACACGGCTTTTTATTGTGTGCGCCCGACGGGAGTGCTGCTGGTTGTGGGCTTACCCGGGCAGGATCTCTCGTTCCCACCCATTTTGATGGCGGCAGGCGAAATCCGGGTGCAGGCTTCGACAGTCGGCACACGAAAGGATCTGGAGGAAGTTCTGGCCATGGGAGCAGCCGGAAAAATCCGCTGCGAGGTGGCGACTCATTCTCTGTCGCAGGCGAACGAAGTCCTGGAGACGCTGAGACGAGGGCAGGTTTCCGGCCGAGCCGTGCTGCGGATGGGCGGATAGGGAGCGGAAAAGTTTGCGTTTACTCTGCTGGAAGAGTCGTTGTTCCTGGCAAGAATGAAGCGGAGTCTCTTCGTTGACGTTAGTTACTTAATTATGATATTTACTATCAGTTTATTTTGAGCCGATCGTCTGAGGGCTTCCCTAATCGTGAATGCCAAACAGCTTTTTGACCTCAGCGGGAGAGTCGCCATCGTGACCGGCGGCTCGATCGGACTCGGGCGCCAAATGGCGGAAGGCTTGGCGGAAATGGGTGTGAATCTGACTCTCTGTGCCCGCAAGCAGGAACGCTGCGAGGAAGCGGCCGGGCAGTTGGGCGCACGCGGGGTTAAAACCCTCGGCTTGTCATGCGATGTCAAAGAGCCTTCTTCTGTCCGGGACGTTGTTGCCAGGACGGTGGAGCAGTTCGGACGCATCGACATCCTTATTAATAATGCGGGCGTATCCTGGGGCGCTCCGGTCGAGGAGATGACGCTTGAGCAGTGGAACAATGTGATGGACACCAATCTCACGGGCACGTTCCTGTTCTCGCAGGCGGCGGGGAAAGTGATGATTGGACAGAACCGCGGAAAGATCATCAACATCGCCTCGGTCGCTGGATTGGGCGGGGCTTCCTCGGAGCTGCAAGCCATCGGATACCACGCGAGCAAGGGCGGTGTCATCGCGTTTACTAAGGATTTGGCCTGTAAATGGGCGCAGCACAACATTCAGGTGAATGCCATTGCGCCCGGTTGGTTTCCGACTCACATGTCGCAGTGGGTTGTGGAGCATCACAAGGAGACACTGCTCGACAAGATTCCGCTGCATCGTTTTGGCGGCGATGACGACTTGAAGGGCGCAGCGATCTTTCTGGCCTCGGACGCTTCGGCCTATGTCACCGGTCACGTGCTGGTTGTCGATGGCGGGCAGACCGCCTGGTAGCGACAGTCATGAATCTTCCACTTACACCGGTGCGGCTGCTTCGATATGCGGCGGAACAGTTCCCGAACAAGACGGCGGTCGTGTGCGGCGACTTGAGATTTACGTATGCCGAATTCAGCGATCGAGTATCACGCTTGGCGGGGGCGCTGCGGGCTGCGGGAGTGAAAGATGGCGACCGAGTAGGGTTCCTGAGCGTGAACTGCCACCGGATGCTCGAAGCTTATTTTGGAGTGCTGGAGGCGGGCGCGGTGCTCCTGCCGTTGAATTATCGGCTTGCGCCGCAAGAGCTGTCTTATGTTCTGAACGATTCCGGCGCCAGCATGCTGTTTCTGGCAAACGACTTCAGAGAGATGGTGAACTCGTTCCGGCGACAGCTGAGCGGCATTCGCGGTTATTACGTGCTCGACGCGACTCCACAAACCGGCTGGCTCGCACCTGACAATTACGAACAGTTGATCGCCGGCGCCGGTCGCTACCGCACTGACATCACCTCTTTTGACGAAAATGCTGTCGCGGAGCTGTTTTACACGAGCGGCACCAGCGCGGAGCCCAAGGGTGTGATGCTGACTCACCGCAATATTTATCTCCATGCCGTGCATATTGCCCTCTATCACCACACGCGGTTCGAGGATGCATTCCTGCACACGATTCCTTTGTTTCACGCAAACGGATGGGGTGCGGCTCACACGATTACCTTCATGGGCGGAACACACGTGATGATTCCGCGTTTTATCCCGCAAGAGGTGTTTCGCCTCGTAGAGAAGGAGCGAGTCCGGGCGCTGAGCCTCGTTCCCGTCATGGCAGCGGCCTTGGTGAACTGCACCGAGAGCTCAAAATATGACCTGAGCAGCCTGGAGTGGATCACGATCGGAGGTGCCGCATCTTCCCCTGGTTTGATACGGGATGTCGAGCAAAAGCTCGGTTGCAGGGCGTTCACCGGATACGGTCTGACGGAATGTTCCCCGTCACTCTCTACCGCGGAATTGAAACCAGATATGCAGTGCGCGGGGGAGCAGCGATACCTGTTGCAGTCGATGACCGGATATGCCTATCCCGGCGTGGAGCTTCGCGTCGTCGATGCGGAAGACCGCGACGTCCTGCGTGATGGCAAAACGATGGGCGAAATCATCGCTCGCGGTGACAGCATAATGACGGGCTACTGGAAACAACCCGAAGCAACGGCAGAGGCATTGCGCGGCGGGTGGTTTCACACCGGCGATATGGCGGTGATTGCGGAGAACGGCTACATCACGATCCTTGACCGCAAGAAAGATCTGATCGTCAGCGGCGGAGAGAATATCTCATCGCTCGAAGTCGAGAAAGTTCTGCTGGGGCATCCGGCCGTGCAGGAGGCTGCGGTCATCGCGGTGAGAGACGCGAAGTGGGGCGAGGTTGCGAAGGGCGTGGTAGTGCGCAAACCCGGAAGCGAGGCCAGCGAGGCCGAACTGATTGAGTTCTGCCGCGCCAGTTTAGCGCACTACAAGTGCCCGCACTCGATTGAGTTTGCCGAGACTTTGCCGAAAACGGCAACCGGCAAGGTGCTGCGCAAGGAGCTGCGCAAACAGTACTCGGGGGAACAAGCGACGGCTCGGCCGCACGGCTAGCGAGCAGAATCATTAGGTTTTTGTCACGCAGCAACAAAAGAAACGGGGACACAATGGACAATCTCGTGCGGTTTGCCAAAGATAACGATATTGCGGTCATCACCATCGACAATCCGCCAGTCAATGCGCTGAGCCCGGGCGTTCCTGAAGGAATTGCGGAAGCAATAGCCCAGATCGATAGCGATCCCGAAGTGAAGGCGGCAGTTCTGATGGGGGCTGGCCGCACATTCGTGGCTGGCGCCGATATTCGTGAATTTGGAAAACTCACTTCCGGCAAGCCTCGCGGTGCTGGCCTCCTTCCATTGCTGCTATCGATCGAAAACTGCACGAAGCCGGTTGTGATGGCGATTCATGGCATGGCTTTCGGAGGTGGGTTGGAATTGGCGATGGCCGGCCACTACCGCGTGGCTGTGGCGGACGCGCAGGTGGGACAACCGGAAGTGAAGCTGGGGCTGATCCCGGGCGCGGGGGGAACACAGCGCCTGCCTCGGCTGGCGGGGGTCGTCAAAGCGCTCGAAATGTGCAGCGAGGGGAAGCCGATTGGCGCCGCTGAGGCGCTGAAGTTCGGGATTATCGATCGAGTGATTGAAGGCGATTTGCTGACGGGCGCAGTGGCCTTTGCACGCGAAGTAAGTGGCAAGCTAAAGCCGAAGACACGGGAGCGCTCGGAGAAGCTGGGCGCCGCAGAGCAGAACGCGAGCGCAGTCGAAACAGCCCGGGAGAATGCCCGCAAGAAGCAGAGAGGATTTCACGCGCCGCTGGCAGCGATTGACGCAATCGAGGCCGCAACCAAGCTCCCTTTTGAAGAAGGATGCAGGGTCGAACAGAAACTCTTCAGCGAGTGTCTATTTTCAGATCAGTCGAAAGCGCTGATCCACGTATTTTTCGGCGAGCGCGAAGTCGCGAAGATTCCTGATATCCCAAAAGACACTGCCGCCCTGCCTATACGCCGAGCCGCTGTTGTCGGAGCGGGAACCATGGGTGGCGGGATCGCGATGGTGTTTGCGAATGCAGGCATTCCAGTGTTGCTGAAGGAACTCGATCAGCCGGCGCTGGAACAGGGTATGGCGAACATTCGGAAAAACTATTCCAGTTCCGTGCAACGCGGACGAATGACGCAGGCGGAGATGGGCGCTCGATTGGCTCTGATTACGCCAACTCTCAGCTACGACAAATTTGCCGACGCCGACATGGTGGTGGAAGCGGTGTTCGAAGGCATGACTCTAAAGAAACAGGTGTTTCAGGAACTGGATCGAGTCTGCAAACCGGGGGCAATTCTCGCGACGAATACCTCGACGTTGAGCATCGATGCGATTGCTAGCGTGGTGGTCCGGCCCGATGCGGTGATCGGAACGCACTTTTTCAGCCCGGCCAACATCATGCGATTGCTGGAAGTGGTGCGAGGCAAAGAAACCAGCAAGAACGTTATCGCGACCTGCATGCAGCTTTCGAAAAAGCTCGGCAAGATTGCGGTACTTGTGGGGAACTGCCGTGGATTTGTGGGGAACCGAATGTTTGGCCCGTATCGCCGGGAAGCCCAATTCCTGGTCGAGGAAGGAGCGGGCGTGGAGGCGGTCGACCGAGCGCTCGTCGAATTCGGCATGGCGATGGGACCACTCTCGACGGGCGACCTCGCCGGCCTCGATGTTGGCTGGCGAATCCGAAAGGAATATCGCCATCTTGAAAAACCCGGTGTGCGCCAGCCAGTCGCTGAGGACCGGCTTTGTGAAATCGGGCGTTTCGGACAGAAGACTCAAGCAGGATGGTATCGGTACGACGAAAATCGCCACGCTGTGCCGGATCCGGAAGTAACGGCGCTCGTTCGAAAATGGTCTGCGGAGGCGGGGATTGCACAGCGGCAGCAGATTCCGGCGGCAGAAATCGTCGACCGTTGTATCTATGCGCTGGTCAATGAAGGCGCGCGGATTCTGGAGGAAGGCTTTGCGCTGCGCGCGGTCGATATCGACATCATTTACCTGAATGGCTACGGATTTCCGGCGTATCGCGGCGGGCCGATGTGGTATGCGGATACGGTGGGTCTGAAAAAAGTGTATGAACGAATCTGCGAATTCAGAGATCAACATGGCGAACTCTGGGAGCCGGCACCGTTGCTGAGACAGTTGGTGGAAGCCAACGAGAGTTTTGCTCAGTTTCATAAAGAGCCGATCCCGGCGTAGGACGAAGCGCACGTGGGTGATTTGTCGAGAGGAGCAAACTGACCGCAACAGATGGCGCAGATTACGTTAGTTCGGCACGCGCAAGCATCGTTTCTGGAGCCGAACTACGACCAGCTCTGTGCCACCGGAGAACGGCAGGCACGTTTGCTCGGGGAGTATTGGGCACGGCGGAATGTCCGGTTCAGTCGTGCATGGGCCGGACCAAACGTTCGGCAAATGCAGACCGCGCGCCTGGTGGAAGCTGAGTTTCGCAAGCTGGGCCGCGATTTTCCCGAACTGGAGACTATGAGCGAGTTGGATGAATATGCGGGCGACGTGGTGTTGCGGCAAGGCCTCCCGCAGCTGGTGGAAATATCGCAAGAGGCGCTTCGTATGTCCCGGACATTTGAGGACTCAAAAGACCCTACTGAGCGAAGGAGGATTTTCCAACAACTTTTCGAGCTGGTTGTTGGTAAGTGGGCGAATGACGAGGTGAAGATTTCCGGCGCGGAATCATGGCCGGAGTTTTGCGCACGAGTCAATAGAGGCCTTATGCAGATCGCCAACGGCGTGGCCTCCAAGACATCAGTGGTTGTCTTCACGTCGGGAGGACCGATTGCGGTTGCCTTGCAACGAGCGATGGACTTATCGCCAACTGTCACGCTGCAAATGACCTGGATGTCACGCAATGCATCGTTTACGGAGTTCCTGCACTCAGGCCAGCGATTTACGGTCAGCTCGTTCAACGCAACGCCTCATCTCGATGACGAGTCGTTGCTTACTTACAGATGATGCGCGGTTTGGAAAGACGCTCAACCATGGCTGCTTTTTGCGACCAATCTTTCGCGGTACGGGCCGGAGAAGAGTTAGATCTGCTCCGGCTAAGCGGCTACCTGCGAGAGCACCTGGACGGAAAGGGGCCAATCGCGGTCGAGCAGTTTCCCTCGGGCCATTCCAATCTGACTTACCGAGTTATATGGAATGGTCAGGAGATGGTGCTGCGGCGGCCTCCCTTTGGAAGCAAGGTGAGGTCGGCCCACGACATGAGCCGTGAGTTTCGCGTTCTGTCCAAGTTGCACGATCAATACCCGCTGGCCCCAGAGGTAATCCACTATTGTGGCGATAGCGAGGTTCTCGGCGCGCCGTTCTACCTGATGCAGCCCATCCGGGGCGTTGTGCTCCGAAGCAAGCTGCCGGCGGGCTTGACGATTTCTTCTGCGGCGGCGCAGCAGCTGAGCGAAAACTTCATCGACAACCTGGTCCGGCTGCATAGTCTCGACTACTCGGCCATTGGATTGAGCGATCTCGGCAGGCCGCAAGGTTACCTCGAACGCAATGTGCGGGGATGGATCGATCGTTACCGGAACTCGGCGACTCACGATTTACCGGAGTTCGAACGCATCGCCTCGTGGATGACGCAACACCTTCCAACGTCCAACGAAGCGGTACTCATTCATAACGATTACAAGTATGACAACGTCGTGCTGGACCCCAACGATATTACGCACATTGTGGGGGTTCTCGATTGGGAGATGTGCACGCTTGGAGATCCGCTTTCGGATCTCGGCACCACATTGGCTTACTGGACCGATGCCGGGGACGCGAATTACCTGGCCGGAATTGCTTCTGCACCGACATCGATGCCGGGAACCTTAACGCGAGCTCAACTCGTCGAGCGATACGGGTTGGCGACTGGGCGCGACGTCGCCGGCATGGCGTTCTATCTGACGTTCGCGCGTTTTAAGGTAGCCGTGATTGTGCAGCAGATTTACTTCCGCTATGCGCAAGGCTTAACGCGGGACGAGCGCTTCGCCTGCATGCCCGGCAAGGTTGCAGCCCTTATGCAGGCTTCGCTCAATTGCGCGGAAACGGGAAAGATATGACCCCGTTTATTGCGATGTCGCCGAGATTGCCGGGGACGACCCGATCATGCTCTCAGTCAGGCACGGTAGTAGCGCACAATCCATTCGGCGACGCAGCAAGGCTTTTCGGTTCCCTGGCAGTCAATCATTACCGAGAAGACGACATCTACAAACTGCGGAGACTCCTGAACCGAAGCCAGCGCAAAGCGGGCGCGAATGGAGGACCCGGCGCGCACCGCGGCCGGAAAGCGCACACGGTTCAGTCCATAGTTGATGCGCATGCCGACGCCACGGCGGACGTCAATCGCCTGCGCGGAGAAGTAACTGATCAGCGAAAGGGTGAGGAAGCCGTGCGCAATGGTGCCGCCATACGGAGAATCTCGCGAGGCGCGGGAGGCATCCACATGAGTCCATTGCCGGTCTTCGGTAGTATCCGCGAATTGCTGAATTCTTTCCTGGCTCAGGACGAACCAATCGGTAGGAGGAAGCTCCCGGCCCGTGAATTGTTTCAGTGCATCGATGTCTTCAATTTCGAAAGGTGGCATAGGTCATGACAACACTAACAGAGACTGCCAGCAAGACAAGAGGGGCGGGCTTTTTGATCGAGGATGCGACGGCGGAGCAGATTTTCACTCCGGAAGATCTCACCGAAGAGCATCTCGCCGTCGGACGCATGGTGGATGAATTCTGGACGAGCGAAATTGAGCCGAATCTGCCCGCCATTCGTGAAAAGAAGGCGGGGCTGGCACTTTCGATCCTGCGAAAATCGGTTGCGCTGGGGCTAACGGCCATGACCATTCCCGAAGAGTACGGCGGAATGGAAATGGATTTGCCTTCGCTGATGGTGGTCGCCGAACGGTTAGGCCGCGATGGCTCTTATGGAGGGTGGCACTCCGCACACACCGGGATCGGCACACTGCCGCTGGTCTACTTCGGCACACCGGAGCAGAAGAAGAAGTACCTGCCGCGACTGGCGAAGGTGGAGCTGCTGGCGGCCTATGCGCTGACTGAACCACTGGCGGGTTCGGACGCATTGTCGGCGCGCACCCGCGCCGATCTTGCCCCCGATGGAAAAAGCTACATTCTGAACGGGCAGAAGATGTGGATCACCAACGGTGGCGCGGCAGACCTGTTTACGGTATTCGCGAAGGTCGGGGGTGAAAAATTCAGCGCGTTTCTTGTGGAGCGAGCCTTCCCCGGCGTGAGCAGCGGCGCCGAAGAGCACAAAATGGGTATTCGAGGTTCCTCGACTACGGCGGTCTATTTCGATAACGTCGCCGTTCCCGCAGAAAATCTTCTGGGTGAGGTTGGCCGAGGCCACATCATCGCTTTCAACGTCTTGAATATTGGCCGTTTGAAACTGGGCCCGGCGACGGTTGGCGCCGCGAAAGACGTTCTCTCCATCAGCATTAAGTATGCGAAGCAAAGAAAGGCATTCGGCTCCGCGATCGCCGCCTTCGGTGCGATTCAGCACAAACTCGCTGAGATGGCGATTCGCATTTTTGTTGCGGAGTCGATGAACTGGCGCGTGGCGGGTTCGATCGAAGCGCTGAAGCAGGCGCTCGGCAGGGAGAAGGGCAAGAGCCCAGCTCGTGAGATGGAAGCGCTCGAGGAGTTCGCTGCGGAATGCTCAATCGTAAAAGTATATGCGGCTGAGATGCTGGATTTCGTTGTCGATGAAGGCGTACAGATTCACGGCGGCTATGGCTATCACCAGGACTATGCGGTCGAGCGCTACTACCGCGACTCTCGCATCAATCGGTTGTTCGAGGGGACAAGCGAGATCAACCGGCTTGTCATCACGGGTATGCCCCTGAAACGAGCAGCTCGTGGACAATTACCACTGCTCGAAGCTGCCAAGGCCGTCTTAAACCATGCCGAGGGAGCCGCCCCAGGCGCTAACAAGGAGACCGACGGCGAGGCGCGCCTGGTTCACAACGCGAAGCAGATTGCGCTGCTGACACTCGGAGTGGCTCACGAAAAGTACGGCGCGCAGCTTGAAAAGCAGCAGGAAGTCGTGATGAACATCTCGGACATCATTATCGAAGTTCTTGCAATGGAGTCAGCTTTTCTCCGCAGCCGGAAACTGGCAGCAGGCGGAAAAGGAGCGAACGCTGCCGACATATGTTCGGTGTATCTGCGGGATGCGGTTACACGAATCGAGACGTTCTCGCGGAATGTGCTCAGTGCGTGCAGCGAGGGAAGCCGGCTCGACGAACTTCTGGCTGCACTTCGTGGTTATGCCCGGTACAAGCCGGCAAATTCGATCGCGCTGCGCCGCAAGATCGCGGAGCGTCTGCTGGCGAACGAGAAATACACGGCCTGAAATCGGGACGAGTGATCTCCAAGAGAGGGACTTACATTGACACTGATCAATCACAAATTCACCCTGGCCTCTCGTCCCGTCGGCATGCCCAAACGCACCGACTGGACTTACGGGGAAGAACCGGTGCGGGAACTGGCGGATGGGGAGTTGCTGATCAAGATCCTGTTCATCTCTCTCGATCCAGCCATGCGCGGATGGATGAACGAAGGCAAATCCTATATAGCCCCGGTTGTGATCGGCGAAGTGATGCGCGCGCTGGGGATCGGCCAGGTTCTTGAGTCCAGGAATTCACGTTTTCAAGTGGGCCAATTCGTCTCGGGCCGCTCGGGAGTACAGGAGTATTGCATTTCCCGAGGGGACGGGCTGATGGTTGTGGACACGCGGATCGCGCCACTTCCAGTTTTTCTCAGCACTTTGGGCATGACGGGTATGACGGCATATTTCGGGTTGCTCGATACGGGCCGTCCTGAACCCGGCGACACCGTGGTCGTTTCGGCGGCTGCTGGAGCGGTCGGTGCGGTGGTCGGTCAAGTTGCAAAGATCAAGGGCTGCCGCGCAGTGGGCATCGCCGGAGGCAAAGAGAAATGCCGGTATTTGCTCGAAGATCTGGGTTTCGATGCCGCGATCGATTACAAAAGTGAAAATGTCACTCGTGCGCTTCGCGAAGCCTGCCCAGCGGGAATCAACGTCTATTTTGACAACGTCGGAGGCGAGATTCTGGAAGCCGCTCTGGCGAATCTAGCACGAGGCGCGCGTATCGTGATTTGCGGCGCGATCTCGCAATACAACAGCGCGGCCATGCACGGGCCACGCAATTACATGTCGCTGCTGGTGAACCGGGCAATGATGAAAGGTATGCTCGTGTTCGACTATGCCGACCGTTTTGGCGATGCGGCACGCGAGATGGCCGGCTGGATGGCGGCGGGCAAACTCAAATCGCGCGAAGACATTGTCGAGGGCTTGGCGACGTTCCCGGAAACGCTTCTGAGATTGTTCAGCGGTGAAAACATAGGCAAACTGATGATCAAGGTGGCGGGGCCGCAATCGACGTGAGGCATTTCGGGTCTGCGATTTTGCTGAATTTCTGATGGAAAAGGAGGAGGAACGATATGCCTTTCGCCGATCATCAGGGCACCAGGATCTATTGGGATGAGCACGGCGCTGGCGAGCCACTGTTGCTGATCATGGGATTGGGCTATGCATCCTGCATGTGGCATCGCACACGACCGATTTTGTCGAGCGCATACCGAACGATTGCCTTCGACAATCGCGGTGTCGGGCAAAGCGATGTGCCTCCAGGACCATACTCTATAAAGGAGATGGCGGCGGATGCTGCGGCCGTGCTCGACGCTGCCGGAATTGGCCGTGCCCACGTATTTGGTGTGTCGATGGGTGGAATGATCGCGCAAGAGTTTGCCCTGCAATATCCCGCGCGGGTGGCATCGTTGACTCTAGGGTGCACCGCGGCTGGCGGGCCCAACGCCGTGCGCGCCGAGCCCGCGATCCTGGCGACCCTGGCCGCATTGGCTAACATGCCCGCCGAGCAGGCAGCGGAAACGGCTGTTTCCTTTATCTACGATTCCGCGACAGCCCGGCGGCTCATCGATGAGGACATCGCGATACGGCGTCCGTGGTTTCCCACGCGAGATGGTTACCTGGCACAGTTGCAGGCCATCATTCCGTGGGAGAGTTTCAGCCGTCTGCAGCAAATCAGTTCCCCGACGCTGGTCATTCACGGAAAGACAGATCAACTAATCCCGGTTCGCAATGCGGAGCTGATCGCGGCTCGAATTCCACGCGCGCAACTAGCATTGATCGAGAGAGCTGGTCATCTTTTCTTGACAGACCAGACCGACGCCGCCCACAAAACGATCCTGTCGTTTTTGTCCTCCGCAAGCGTGCAACAAGCCCAACCCGTGGCTTAGCCACCAGAATGGATTGTAATGATCACGTAGGCGTCGCTGTCTTCTAGGGGGCTGGATGAGCCTCGGAACAGTGCTCGGGCTTGTATTTCTGGAGTTCCAGCTTGCCAATCAGAGCGCGATGAACCTCATCCGGTCCATCGGCAATACGCAAGGTCCGAATAGTGGAATACATGCTGACCAGCGGAAAATCATCAGAGACGCCGGCGGCCCCGTGCAGCTGAATGGCCTGGTCGATAATGCGCAAAGCGATATTCGGAACAACCACCTTGATCTGAGAGATTTCGCTCTTTGCCCCTTTGGCTCCCACCTGATCGATCATCCATGCCGCTTTTAGAGTCAGCAAGCGCGCCTGCTCGATCATGATGCGGGCGTTTGCAATCACATCCACGTTCCCACCCAACTCCGCCAGGCGTTTGCCGAATGCGACCCGAGCCAGTGACCTCCGGCACAACAGTTCGAGAGCCCGTTCCGCAGCGCCCAGCGTGCGCATGCAATGATGAATGCGGCCCGGACCAAGCCGGCCCTGCGCAATTTCGAAGCCGCGACCGGGCCCCGCGATGATGTTCGCGGCCGGCAGACGAACATTCGTGAAACTCAGTTCGCCGTGCCCATGGGGGGCGTCGTAGCCCCCAAAGACGGGCACCATGCGCTCGATCTTTACGCCGGGCGTTTCGAGCGGCACGAGAATCATGGAGTGGCGGCGATATTTCTCCTTCCTGGGATCCGTCAGCCCCATAAAAATCAGGACACGGCAATTCGGATGGCCTGCGCCTGAAGCCCACCACTTGCGGCCGTTTAGAACAACTTCCTCGCCTTCGATGAGCGCCGTGGCTTGCATATTGGTCGCGTCGGACGAGGCGACCGAAGGCTCGGTCATGCAGAAAGAAGATCGAATTTCGCCGGCCAGAAGCGGCTTCAACCAGCGCTCTTTTTGTTCTTCCGAGCCATACTTCACCAGCACTTCCATGTTGCCCGTGTCCGGGGCGCTGCAGTTGAAGATCTCCGAAGCAATCGAAGAGCGCCCCATGATTTCTGCAAGCGGGGCGTAGTCCAAATTCGTCAGTCCCGGAGCGTGCTTTTTGTCGGGCAGAAACAAGTTCCATAAACCCAAGGCGCGGGCTTTGAGCTTAAGGTCCTCCATGATTTGTGGTTGTTTCCAGGTCCGCCAGTCCGCGACATCGGAAACTTCCCGGTAGTATGCGGCTTCGGCGGAAGAGACGTGCTCCTGCATGAATCTCGTCAGCCGGCGCTGATAATCCTCGGCAGTAGGTGAGATGCTGAAATCCATAGAATTCCGTGCTCGCTGAAACAGGCCCTGAGGGTACCGGTTCCAGCATAATTCATCAAATGAATCGTATGAATCCTGTATTATAGGCGCTGTGCATTTAAGCCAGGTCGACCTTAATCTTTTCGTGGTGTTCGAGGCGATCTACCGCGAGGGCAGCATCACTCGCGCTGGCCAGCAACTGAATCTCACGCAGCCCGCAATCAGCCACGCTCTGAAACGGCTTCGCGACCTGTTGAAGGATCCGCTGTTTGTGCGGCGTGGGGCACAAATGGCTCCGACGCCGTTCGCGCGGAACATGATTGGCCAGGTTCGGCAAGCTCTGCAGATTCTCGAAGTGAATCTGTATGAGAGCCGCAAGTTCGATCCCAAGCACACGCGCCGTGAATTCCATATCTCGATCTGGGAATACGTCGAATCTCTGGCACTCCCGATGCTGCTGAAGAAACTGGAAAGCGCGGCGCCGGAAATGTCGATCACCACGTCTCGCGTCAAACGCAGAGATCTGGAGGCCGAACTCGCTAGTGGTTCTCTTGACCTTGCGGTGGACATCCCGATGACGATGCATGAAGCCATTCATCAGAAGAGCCTCCTGAGGGAGCCCCTTGTCGTGATGGCGAGACCCGGACACCCAGGACTGTCGGGGGAGCTCGATCTCGGTACTTATTTAACGCAATCTCATGTGCTTGTTTCTTCGCGCCGCTATGGGCCGAGTCTGGTCGATGCCGAGCTGAACCGCTTGGGTCGGCACAGAAAAATCGCACTGCGATGCCAACACAGCTTCGCCGCCTGCCGTGTGGTTACCCAGACCGACCTTTTGTTTACGCTTTCCGAGAGGCATGCTCACATTCTGAACACCGGGCTTGGCAACCAGATTTACCCTTTTCCGGTAAACACTGCGCAAATCGAAGCACAAATGTATTGGCATGAAAGTGTAGAGAACGATCCGGCGAACCGCTGGCTTCGGGACCAAATCGAAACGGTGATTGCTTCGTCGACCCAAGGGGTCGCCGAGCATCGCGGGTCCTTCCCGGCAAATCGTCCCCGTCGCTCTGTGGCTGCGTTTGCCGTTCCGGGGCTACAACCACGTTGATGGCCGCCGCCTGCGGCCTGGCTGGTTACCAGAGAGAATGTTCTGCCCTAGCGCACCGTACTATGCCAGCGTTTGACCCGCGTGTACTTAAGGAGCGCGTGGGCAACAAGCTCCCTCGCACGTGTCAAGCGAAGACTTCAGGTTGTGGAATGGCGTTTTCAGAACGCGCGGCCATTTTGATGTCAGGAACCTACCTTGGCCGGCTGAGGAGGAACGCCCAGTGCTGTGGCGACTTGGATCCCAACAGGAGACCCAAGCCCAGTGCAGGCGTCCCATCCCGGACCCGCAGAATAAGCGCCGTTGTTGCCGGACGTAATGTCATGGAAATCTTCAGCCGTAGTGGCGTTCTGGTAAAGCAACGGATTGATGAATCCAGCCGGTTGGCCGAGACTCTGGTTGACGAGAGCGATTAATGCAGCCCAGAGAGGCGCCACGGCGCTCGTGCCCCCAATGACTCCGGATTGCTCATCCACGAGCGTGTCGTAGCCGGTAGT